>Ga0172379_10002674_pt1 | contig 30814 bp, 20 predicted proteins | sample GrowelOW334metaG_FD_119756 | JGI IMG/M metagenome (GOLD analysis project Ga0172379, IMG submission 119756) | Groundwater microbial communities from an aquifer near a municipal landfill in Southern Ontario, Canada - Groundwater well OW334 metaG | ecosystem: Environmental > Aquatic > Deep...
AGCCGCCGACGCAAGGAAAACGGCCGCCCCCTTCAGATCATCGGCATCCCCTGTCCTCCCCATCGGTATCTTGCCCAGGACCCATTTGGCTCTTTCTTCATCCTTGAATAGGGCGGCCGTCAGTTCCGTAATGAAATAACCCGGCCCAATGGAGTTCACCTGGATATTTTGTTTAGCCAACTCGACGGCAAACTGGCGGGTCATTGACGCCACCCCCCCTTTGCTGACCCCGTAGATGCTGATATTACTGAGTCCGATGGAGCTGGCAAGAGAAGCAATATTGATGATCTTGCCCTTGTGACGCTTGACCATTTCTTTTGCCGCCGCTTGACTGAGGAAATACAGGGACTTTAAATTAACGCTCATCAGATAATCATAATCCTGCTCGGTCATCTCGGCTATGGGTTTCCGTATCTGCGTACCGGCGGCGTTGAGCAGAATATCGATCTGGCCGAAATGCTCAACCGCATCCCTGACAACTCTTTCCGACTCGCTGTTCTGCGCGAGATCGGCCTGTAATACCAAGGCCTTGGAACCAACCTTCTCGACCATAGCGGCCGTTTCTTCCAACGAGGATTTAGTCCTGGCAACCAAGGCGACATCGGCGCCCGCCTCCGCCAGGGCCAGCGCCATACCCTGCCCCAAACCGCGACTCGCGCCGGTGACTAGTGCCACGTTTCCCTGCAATTTGAATTTATCAAGAATCATTCGTCACAACCTCCTCTATCGACGACAAATCTGAAATTCGGTTTGCATAATCTCGTTTTTCAGAAAATCATCAAAAATAATAAGCGTCAATAACATGCATTATTGTATACAGTTTGTCACGACGGTTTTGATATCTCATATTGTATTCCCTGTCAAGAAAAAAAATTGCTCCGTAATGGGCCCTTTCCTGTTTGATCTTCTCGGCAAAATAAAATATGGTGGCAGCAGGTTTGCTTTGAAAAGTATTTTAATGAAAAGGGAGGGGTTTTATGTCAGAAGGAGATTGCAAAATATTGGGTATCCATTCGAGCCCGTACAAAAGCGGGAACACGGCCTATTTTCTTCAGTACACCCTTGATGAAGCGGCAAAAATGAAAGGCGTCTCGATTGAGTCTGTTGCCATTGCCGGCTTGTCTATTGACGATTGTTGTCATTGCAACTGGTGCATGAAAGGCCAGACTCCCGACAAATTGTGCGCTATCGAGGATGATGCTGCACCGATTCTGAAAAAGATAAGGGACTGCGACCTTCTGGTTCTGGCCAGCCCGGTTTATTTCTCAAGACTCTCCGGGACAATGGCCTGTCTCATCGACCGGACCAGATGCTTTACTTTTGGCAAAGAAAGGCATCTGGCACTAAAGGATAAGGTCGGGATCGCCCTTGCAGTCGGATGGTGCAGGAACACGGGAATGGAAACGACTCTCGAAAGTATTTATGGAGCTTTTCTGGTTCATGAAATGTGGACCCTGTCCTGTCACCCGGCAGGCGCCCTGTATGGCGTTGGCGCCGTCGCCGGACAACGAAACGAAGACTTATCATACAAGGGAAACAAGCTTGGCGTAAAAGAGGATCGCGAGGCGCTACGAAGTGCCCAGCTGCTGATCCGGAAAGCCGTGCAGACCGTGCATGTTATCAAATCATCAGCGGCGCCGCTTCCCTGATCTTTTGCCCATTGCTTTTTTTGCCTGTATGAAATCGCCATGCTTACCCTGGCGCACTTAACAAGGAATCCACCCCGCCTTGTCAGGGCCATAAATATTCCTGACTAATATTTGTTAAAAAAAGTCTTTTAATAAAGAGCGTTGCATGTTAGACAGGCGAGAGTATCATCCTTAAAGTAAGGACGGCAAGCGGGAAGGATGGGAAGGAAAGAAACAGCTTCTTCAGGCGGCTATCTGAAAAAGGCAAGGGAATCAAAAAATATATCCATAGCGGAGCTTTCAAGGAAAACTAAACTCAGTCCTGAATTGATCCTCGCCATAGAGGAGAACCGCTTTGAGTCTTTTTGCCAGCCGGAATTCATACCCGGATATCTCAGGCTCTATTCCCGCCAGTTGGGTCTTGATGAAGCCGAAGCGCTGAACGAGTACAAGGTTTTCGACCAAATCCCTAAGCAGATAAAAGACATCCCCATACAGACAAATCTATTTCTGGACTACAATCCTCCAATCCGTTCCGCAGAACCGACTAAAATTCAAGCCGTTCGCAGCAACAACAGTAATCTCTTCAAGCATGCCTCCCTGGTCTTTTTTACGATCCTTATCATCTCACTGTTTTTCTACATCCCATCTGAATACAAGGGACCCAGAGAAATCAGGTCTGACACGTCAGCTCGTGCCATCGAGATGAAAAAAGACGCCCCGGTCACTCCACCCGTTCCCCAGACCGCATATCCGTCGCCCATAGCAGCAGCTGCCGCACCGTCGGGCAAGTCCTCACCGCCGCTCGCCTCACCACCGCTTGCGACTGCCACCCCTGCTTCCCCGGTAAATAGGGAACCTGAAAAGATGATCAAGGTCATCGGGAACAGAGACAGCAAACGCTATCATTTACCGGGAATGAAATATTACGATCACGTCGCCGCCTACCACCGCGTTGTTTTCTCCTCTGAAGAAGAGGCTGTCAAGGCGGGTTACCACAAGGCCTCACGCTGACCACTGTTACCTCTGAAGGCTGTTTCGGCCTCCTCAATCAGCTGATCTTCCCATCCCCGATACTTGGGAGAAAAATGAAAAGGGATTATTCGCTTCACCCCTGCCTCCCCGGCAAGAGCGCCTGCCTGCCGGGCCGTCAGATGGTATTTTCTCGCTGCCTGCTCGGCCTCGGCATCAAGGAAGGGGCCTTCAATAAAGAGGATATCGGCGTCCCGGGCTAAATTGACAATGATCCCGGCATTATCTTCACTGTAGAGGGCGTCGGTCACATAGGCTATCTTTTGCCCCTGAGTAATCTTGACGATCCTGTCCGCAAGCGTCCCCAGGGGCGCCCACCTTTCCATAGGCAAGCCCTTTTCGTTTTTCCACCAGATCCGGACGGGGAAATCCGGGGGGCTGTCATTTACGAGACAATCCTTGAGGCCGTTTAGCCATGGCCCGGCGGGCAACCCCATTTCCTGGAGGGCGTCTCTGCGGATGTTGATCCGTTTTTTCTCTTCGGTCCGGAAGGCTAGACAGGGGATCTTGTGATCGAGAAAGGCCCCCTGGAGGGAGAAATATCTGTCTTCGAAAAGCAATCCGTCAAAAGGCCTGATCTCATCTTCACCTTCCGCCCGGAAGGCGCGGCGGCAAGAAAAACGCCGGGTCTTCATTTGGCCCTTGGGATCGATTTCGGTGGCAATGAGGACGAAATCATTGACATATTGTTCGACGAGGTTCCACGTATAGGCCTGCAGACGGCTTTCGACCTGCGCCAGAAAACCCGGGGGGCCATAAAGGGCGATATGGCGGTCCCGTCCAAGACAGATGCGGACCAGGTGATCGAAGCCGATGAAATGATCCATGTGGGTATGGCTTACACAGACATGCTCGACCTTCAGGATGTTCCGGGGCGGCAGGGCATGCAGATCCCCCAGATCGAAGAGGAGGGCACGGCGCCGGTATTTCATCTCCAGATAAACACAGGGGTCGCCGCCGGGGCCGTTCACCAGGACGGTATTAAACATGGGGGCGGCCTCCTTCCCGGAGGCCTTCCCCGATCTTGGCGGCTATCTGTCCGATGAGGAGCTGAGCCTCTCCGTTTCTGCTTGTTTCATCGCCGGACAGAACAAACGGCACAACCTCCACCCGGCCCGCAAAGACCTTCGTCAGCAGGTCCGTTGTTCCTTGCTGCCGCGCCGCCACCCTTGCTTCCTGCCCATAAAGATCACCCCCAACTTCATTGGCGCCGAAGTCATCGACCAGGAGCAGTCGATCCCCGGGCGTCCAGCCTGTCTGTTCGCGCACCCGGAGCCAGAATTCTTCTTCATCCTTGTGGTAACCAAGATCGGCGGAATTGGCGATAAAAAAACATGCCTTTGAATCAGTGGTTCCGGACCCGGACCCGATCTTATCCCTGACCTTGGCCCCGCCCCCCGTCGGCAAAGAGACTGCTTTCATCTGCATGTCCTGAAATTGATCTTTGATGGACTCCGTTGCCTCGGCATAGTGATCGGTGGCCACAACAGCCGTAATCCGGGGATGGTTGTACAACTCCCGCAAGAGAGGGCGCCAGGAGGGATCGATCGGGGAATGGGATAAATACCGCCCTACGAAAATGCCGGCAGCTCTGTCGAGAGCGGCAAGAGAGGAGTCCCTCCGCCTCGCGGTCCATTCCTCGCTGATCTTGTCGACCATGAGGCGGCGATAGCCGACGGGAGTCCGGCTCCCCTTTTCCCAAGTGGGGTTGACAACGCTGTTCCAGAATATGTCCGGGGAGGCAATGCCGAAATCGGCAAGACCGGAGAGATGCAACTGCCTTTCCAGAACATCGCTTTTCCCGAAGGCGACCGCCTCCAGAGACAGGGTTCCCGAATAATCAAAGACAATTGTCAATCCGCGCATGACCGACCAGCATCAATAATTCCGCAAAGCTCTTGGGCAGCCAGAAAGGGGTCCGGGGCGGCGCAGATCGCCGACACAACGGCGATACCATCTGCACCCGCCTGCATAGCCGCTCCGGCGTTCGCCTTATTCAAACCGCCAATGGCAACAAGGGGGTGACGGGAATAGGCCCGGATCCTCGCGATACCCTCCAATCCCCAGCTTCCTTTTGTATCCGTCTTGGTCGGCGTCTCAAAAACGGGACTGACGCCGAGATAATCCACGTCCAACTCTTCGGCCAGTTCCACATCGGCCCATGTCTCCACGGAAAGCCCGATGATGACTCCGCTTCCCAGAATCCTGCGGGCCAGGAGGTAGGGCATGTCCTCCTGACCGATATGGACGCCTTCCGCCGCCACCGCCAGGGCGACATCGATCCGGTCATTGATAATCAGCGGGACATTGAAGGTGGCCAGCAATGACTTGATGCTCCTTGCCTCTTCGACAAAGGAGCGGGTTGGCAGGCCCTTTTCACGAAGCTGAACACAGGCGGCCCCTCCCCTGACAGCCGCCAGGACAATATCATCTAAAGGACGGCCGCCGCAGAGATCACGATCCGTAACGAGATATAAACCGCTGATACTTTTCATGATGAAACCGTTGTCAATTTGAGATGTTGGCCGATATCTTCAAAAGAAAGCCCGTACAGGGCATCGAGGAATTGCATCTGCATGCTGCCGGGTCCGGCGGCACGGGCAGCGGCGATTTCTCCCGCAATCCCCATGACGGCCATAGCATAGGCCGTTGAGTCGGCGAGGTCGGATCCCACTGCGGCAAAGGCGCCGCACAACGCCGAAGCCGTGCAGCCGAGGCCCGTCACCCGCGTCATCATGTGATGGCCATTGCCGACAACGATCATCCGTTTGCCGGCGACAATGAAATCCTTCTCGCCGCTCACGCATACGACCGACCCGAATTGATCGCTCAGGATGCGGGCCGCATCAAGGGCGTGATCCGAGGAGGCCGTACTGTCGACACCCTTGGTAAGCTTTCCCTCTGTCACCAAGGCCATCGTCTCGGAGGCATTGGCCCGGATAATGGACGGAGAAACCGCCTCCAGAAGCTGTCGCGAGGTACGGGTGCGGTATGGCGTCGCTCCGGCCCCAACGGGGTCGAAAATAACGGGGATACCCTTTTGCTTGGCCCTTCTTGCGGCCATGAACATCGATTTTGTCCATTCCTCATTCAAGGTGCCGATATTGATCACCAGGGCAGAGGCAATATTAACCATGTCCTCCACCTCCTGTTCCGCATGGGCCATGACGGGAGAAGCGCCGATGGCCAGCAGGGCATTGGCGGTAGTGTTCATTACCACATAGTTTGTTATATTATGGACAAGGGGGGCACGGCTTCTAATCTGGAGAACGGCGTCCCATACATGTTCGGACTGGTCAGACATGGCGTTTTTCTCCTTTACAGAACAATTTTAACGGCCGGATGGGCCCGCAGGGCTTCATAAACGGCAAGACGGTGCCCTTCGCTCTCCACAACCACCTCCAGCTGAAAACTCCGATATTTCCCTTTTTCACTGCTCCTTGAAAGCACCATCCGATAGGTTCGATCCTGAATAATTTCCCCCACTGCCCGGCGCAGGCTATCCTCGTCGGCGCCGATGATTTGATAGCTCCACGGGCAGGGGTAATCAATAGCCGCAGATGTCTGTCCTTCAAGCTCTTTCATGGTTTACTCCTCAAAGCGCACCGGGAGCGCAGTTTTCTTGAGTACCTCCACACCACTGAACGGGACATCACCTCGCGCACCTCCCGTTGGTTATGCTCATCGGAGATAGGAATAGATAGTTTTTGCCGATGCGTCAAGGTTAAAATGATCAGCCATCTTGACGAAGACGCAGATTTACGACCGATAATCATTCATGTTCTTTCATCGGCAATTGTGATATGGGAATGCTCCATGTCATCCAAGCAGAGAGGCCCCGCTGATACTGGACAATCATCATATTTTTCGGAGGTATTTGCATGACCATGAAATACAAAGGAGGGAGCATCATGCTTTTCGTTCTGATGCTTGGCATGACGGCGTTACCAAATGCCCGGGCGATCGAACGTCCACAGGTCACTCGGACCCAGATTAACGAAGTCGTCACAAAAGTGATGCAGGAAAAGCATATCCCCGGTTTATCCATCGCGGTCTCCATGCCGGGCGGGAAGGTGATTGAGGAAAGTTATGGTCTTGCCAATGTGGAATACAAGCAACCCGTCGAGAAAGATTCCCGCTTCGAGATCGGATCAATTTCAAAAACTTTCACGGCCATCGGCGTCATGATGCTTCAGGAAGAAGGAAAGCTGAGCGTCAACGACAGGATCACAAAGTACTTTCCCCAATATCCGGGGTGGAACGAAATTACGCTCAAACACCTCCTTCAGCATACTTCCGGCATCAAGGATGTCACGGATGTAGAGCCCTTCAAGAGCAACCAGGGGAAAGAATGGACTCCCCAGGAAGTCGTTGCCGGGATTGCCAGGGAGCCCCTTGACTTTGAACCGGGTCAGAAGGCTAGATACAGCAACGCCGGCTGTATAATTCTCGGACTTGTCATTGAAAAGGTAACCGGGATTTCCTACGGTGACTTCCTCGCCGCGAAAATCGCGAAGCCCCTCGGAATGGCCCATACCAGCCTCGGCAGCAACAGCGCTCTCATCCCGAAGAGAGTCTCAGGGTATACGTACACCTATGCCGGAGGTCTGATGAATGCGGAATATGCAAGCCTGACATTGCCCTATGCAAGCGGAGCCATCCTGTCGACGCCGTCGGACCTGATCAAGCTCGCAAAGGTATTCCGGGGAGAAGCACTGCTCAAGGAGAAATCAATCCGGGAAATGTTTGCCCCTGCCCGGCTCAACAACGGAACCAGATACGAATCGAGCGATCCGGGTTTGAAAATGACCTTCGGATATGGCCTTGATTCCATCATCCTGAGAGAAGGGATTATTCCTGCCAAGACGGGGGGGATATCCGGTTTCAATTCTTTTTTTGCCTATTTCCCCGGATCTCAAACCATGGTCGCGTTAACGGCAAATCTCAACAATAGCCTCCAGGACCTGCTCATTATTGTCGATGCCCTTTTCGGATCAGCAAAGAAGTAGGCAGGCATGACGCATACCGAACAAAAGTAGCAACATTCTTCCCGTAACCTGCGGATGGGGGGCATCAAAAATGAAATAAGAACACAATTGCCTTCATCTTGTGTTCTTATGGATCAATGAATGTTATGAATTGAGGAGCACTTACCAATTATAAGCTGCACAAGAAGCATCAATTTCCCGTCTTATCGCCACTCCCCATTGTTGCAGGTTTCATAGACTGAAACGCCACTCCCCATGACCACAAACAATTCCCGATAGCGGATCTCGCTCCCATGCAGCCGCTCCTTCGCCTACTTACGGTCGGTGATGTCACGGATGGCCCCAAACCTGACATTGCGTCCTTTGTAGTTCATCTTTCGAACGCGTATCTCCATCGGAAACCTTGTCCCGTCCTTCCTTAGCCCAATGGATTCGTAAGGTCCCAGGCCATCTGTGGCTATTTGTTTTTTCGCTAACTCTATGGCTTCGGGGGCAATAGTTATCGAAATCATCTCTTTCCCGAGCGCTTCGCCCGGTTCATACCCAAACATTTTGAAATATTGTTCGTTCGCACTGAGGAGGACACCTTCCTCATGAATGGCAATGGCTTCAAACGCTGCTTCAGACAGAAGACGGAACCGTTCTTCGCTCACTTGTAAGTCATCTTCCGCCCGCTTGCGCTCGGTTATGTCTATGAGCGTTCCACGGGCACCCATAAACCTGCCTTTTTCCGTGATAGTCTTGGTTCTTGTCCGCACCCAGATGATACCGCCGGACTTGCTGATTACTCTGTAGTCCGACGGGTCTTCTATACCGTCGCGAAGTTGTAAAAACCGATTTGCAAAAAGACTCCAATCTTCTCTATGGATAATTTCTGAAAAGTTCTTTCCGATGAGATCATCCGGATCGTATTCCAGTATGTCCTTTGCAGCCGGACTGATGTAAGTGATCACTCCCTGATGGTCTATCTCGTAAATGATGTCGTTTATGTTCTCTGCCAGAGCCCGATATTTTTCTTCACTCTTAGCAAGTTTTTCTTCAACAGCCTTCCGTTCGGAAATGTCGCGGTTACTGCCGCGAATACCCATAAACACACCGTGTTCATCGTATATTGACTGGCAGGTGTGGCCGATCCACCGTTCAGTCCCATCTGACCGCATAAGAAGAAACTCGATTTCGCCAGTATGGAAGGTTTGGCAAGCACTTTCCTTGTGAAGGACAAAATCACGTTGATGTTTAGGATGAATGATCCGCAGTAGCAAATCCGGATCAGCCAGAAACTCTTCGACTTTGTACCCAGTAATACGTTCACAGGAAGGAGAGCAATAGATAAAACGGTACTGGGGGTCAAGCCAGTACTCCCAATCATAGGTGTTGTCTGCTACAGTACGGTATTTCCGTTCATTGGCAAGTTCCTTTTCCGCTGCCTGCTTGCGCGCGGTTATGTCTCGGATAAAACCGCCCACACCGGTTCTGTTGCTCCCCAGGTCCACCGGGAATTTAAGTGTTTCATACACCTGATCTCCGACAATCTCTTCGGTAGTAATCACCGATGTGCTTGCCAGTGCTTCCAGGTCTGTATCCCGGCATTTTTCTGCGGCCATTTGCGGCATCAGTTCAAAGTCGCTTTTCCCAATGACCTCACCTTCCGGTTTGCCAAAAAATGCCGCCATTGATTGATTGACCACTATGTTGCGAAACAGTTCATCCTTCAGGAACACCATGTCCGAGGAGGCATTGATGAAGGTACGATAAAGCGCCTCGCTCTCCCTAAGTGCTTGCTCCGCCTGCTTGCGTTTTATTATTGATTCTGCCTCCTTCAGCGCCCGTTCAATAGCAGGAACTATGCGGACCAATTCCCGTTTCTGGATGAAGTCCTGTGCACCTTCTTTCATCAGTGAAACCGCCAGATTGATATCAAGTTCTCCGGACAGGATGATAAATGGCAAGCTTGGGCTTAATTCCTTAGCCAGAGCCAAGGCTGCCGGGGCGCTGAATTGCGGCATGGCGTGGTCAGAAGTGATCACATCCCAATCCTGGCTCTCCAATGCAGCACGCATGGCGGATGGAGTATCCACTATTTCGTAAACGATCTCATAGCCTTCATGGCGCAGGGTGCGCAGTAAGAGGGCGGCATCATCTTCTGAATCTTCAACCAGTAATATCCGCAGGGGCTTTCCCACTTTCTTGCTCCTTTTCTCTGGATGGTAACGTAAGGTAGAATGTTGCCCCTTTGCCCGGTTCACCCTCCGCCCAGATCCGGCCGCCGTGGCGCTGGACGATCCGCTGGGCGATGGTCAGGCCCGCACCCGTCCCCTCAAATTCCATAGCACTATGGAGACGCTGGAAAACTCCAAAGAGCTTGTCCACGTAGGCCATGTCGAAACCGGCGCCGTTGTCCCGGACGAAATACACCCTTTCGGAGTTCGGAACTGTGATTGTGGATGGCAGGTGTTCCGTCGAAACGTCCGCCTCATGGCCGTCTGCTGACGGGTATCCGATTCCTTCCGACAGGCAGCCCACCTCGATGACGGCCCGCTCCTTCTGCGCGGAGAATTTGACGGCGTTGCCGATGAGGTTCATCCATACCTGACGGAGGAGCTGCGGGTCCCCCGTAGCCCAGGGCAGGGGGGCGACACGGAAATCAATCCGCTCCCGCTTTTCAGGGGTGGTCAAATCAAATAAAACCTCATTTGCCATGGTCGCCATGTCTATGGTCGTAGGATTCATCTCTATCCGGCCCGTCCGGGATAAGGCCAGCAGAGCATCGATCAGTCGGCCCATCTTAAGGGCGTTGTTGCTGATGACCTCACAGATCCGCCTTCCTTCGCCATCCAGACGAACGGCATGGTCCTCAATGAGAATCTGTGCATAACCGTCTATGGCCCTGAGCGGCGCCTTGAGGTCGTGGGAGACGGAGTAACTAAAGGCCTCCAGTTCCTTGTTGGCAATTTCCAACTGGGCGGTGCGGTCGATCACGCGCTGTTCAAGTTCGGCGTTCAAACGGTGGATTTCATCTGCCGCCTGCTTGCGCTCAGTGATGTCCCTGACGACGTGGATTAATCCGACGAGTTGGTGATCTCTCCCGTACCGGGGCATTGCCCTGATCTCGAGGTGCTTATTCAGGTAAGGCTCGAATATCTCAATTGTAGAAGGTTGCCCGGTCTGGAGGCTTTGGCAGCTTGCGCATCTGGACGGCGGGTTTTCCGTTCCGTGATAACACCTGAAGCACTTCACTAAAGGCATTCCATTTTGAAGCTGCAGTCCGAACATTGACTTGGCGGCCGGATTCGCACGGATGATATTGAAATCCATATCGTGTACAGTGATTATGTCTGTGACGTTATCGAACGCACTTTCCCAATCTTCCTTGGCTAAAGTAATCGACTCCTCCGCCCGTTTACGTTCCTGAATCTCGGCTTCAAGATTTTTCGTTCGAATAGATACTTGCTTTCGGAGGGATACAGTCCAAAGAATCAGTCCTGAGGCGATCAGTAAAAAAATCGCCGAAATGGCGCCTATGTATTTGATTACGGTCTCCCGTGTCAAACCATGCGGATCCAGTGCTCCAAACCATTTTTTGTAAATCTCTTGGTACTGCCCCGTTGATTTAATGATGCTCAAACCCTGGCTAAGGCGCTCCAGTAATTCCTGATTCCCATGCTTTACAGCAAAACAAAACGGGCGATTATAGGCGTCGATGACGACGGGAGCCGGATCGATATTCGTCAGATTCAGTTTTTTTATAGTAATCAAACCCACCAGCTTCGGCATCAAAGCGGCGTCTCCTTTGCCCGCGGCAAGGTCACGAAGTCCATCTGGCAAGCTATCGACAAGCACTATCTTCATTTTTCCCGCCATTCCACTCGATAAGAGATAATCATGGGCGGCGTCTTTATTCATTACGATGACGGTTTTGTCGACCAAGTCTTTCAAGGAATCGATTCTTTGTGCTCCGCTTCGTGAAAAGACAGCATCGTAGGCGATCGTATGGGGAACAGAGAAATCAAATGACCTATCTCTTGCAGGTGAAGAGGCCATCATTGGGAGCAAGTCGATGGTTCCGTCTGCTAACGCTTTTGTTGCGTGCTCCCAGGTTGCAACTGTAATTTCAAGCTTGAGATCCATAACCTTGGTGACGGCGTTGGCAATATCCACGCTGAAACCATCGGGGATTCCTTTGTCATTAACATATGTGTATGGATAGTAATCTTCGACGATAATCGTTTTTATAGATGTCGCCGGATTTAAATGCTGAACTGATGCCGCATCTCGGGCTTGAGACGTGCGTGTAGGAAGGATGAGAACGATACAGACAAATAAGACAGAAACGACCGCCATTCTCACTATCGTATTTGCCTTCCATCGATCTATCATCTCAACGTCCTCTGCATTTTGGGATGATCTGTGAGGTTGGGAAGTTAACGAGTGCCCGGCTTTGCCTGATTGAGAATCATTAGTAAAACGCATTTAATCTTCGATGGATATTGAATACCTCCTTAAAGGTTTTGTGTCCAGATAAATTGCGCTACTCTTGGGGAAGAAGCGGATCTCCTCGATCACCAGAAAAATCACCCTCAATGAATTGCATGTTACAACCCACTATCATCAACTACTCACGGAAATTCAATGAATCGTTTCCGTCTGCGATATTATGCATTGTGTAATATGTAAAGCATATTTTTCGCCGTGCAGGGGACCATCATTTCATCTTGACAGGAGCAGGGGACTTCCTTATAGTCCGCAAGCTCTTTGGACATTTTTGTCTGAAAAACGTCCATAATTGCGCCATACTGCCAGATCAAGGAGAAACCCCCATGCCAAAGCGAAGCGACATCAACTCGGTCCTTATTATCGGCTCCGGCCCCATCGTCATCGGCCAGGCCTGTGAATTCGACTATTCCGGAACCCAGGCCTGCAAGGCCCTGAGAAAGCTCGGCTACAAGATCATCCTGGTCAATTCCAATCCGGCCACAATCATGACCGATCCGGGCACAGCCGATGTGACCTATATCGAACCGCTGAACATCCCCTCCCTCACCGAAATCATCGAAAATGAGCGCCCCGACGCCATTCTGCCCAACCTGGGCGGACAGACGGGACTGAACCTGACCTCGGAGCTTAAGAAGCAGGGCATCCTGGACAAATACGGGGTGAAGGTCATCGGCGTCAGCATCGACGCCATCGAACGGGGGGAAGACCGGATTGCCTTCAAGGAGACCATGAACCGCCTCGGCATCGACATGCCGAAGAGCGAACCGGCCTACACCATTGAAGAAGCGGAAAAGATCGCCGCCCAATTGGGTTATCCCGTTGTCGTCCGCCCTGCCTACACCATGGGGGGCACCGGCGGCGGCCTCGTCTATAACCTCGAAGAGCTCAGGACCATTGCCAGCCGGGGCATCGCGGCCAGCATGGTCGGGCAGATCCTGATCGAAGAGTCCGTCCTGGGCTGGGAGGAGCTGGAACTGGAGGTCGTCCGGGACGCCAAGAACCAGATGATCACCGTCTGCTTCATAGAAAACGTGGACGCCATGGGGGTGCACACCGGCGATTCCTACTGCACCGCCCCGATGCTGACGATCAGCCCGGAACTCCAGGCCAGGCTTCAGAAACACTCTTACGACATCGTCGAAGCCATCGAAGTCATCGGCGGAACAAACGTTCAGTTTGCCCACAATCCCGAAACGGGAAGGGTCGTCGTCATCGAGATCAATCCCCGCACTTCCCGCTCTTCCGCCCTGGCCTCCAAGGCTACCGGTTTCCCCATCGCCTTTATCTCCTCCCTCCTGGCCGCCGGCATAACCCTGGACGAGATCCCCTACTGGCGGGAAGGAACCCTGGACAAATATACCCCCTCAGGGGATTATGTCGTTGTCAAGTTTGCCCGCTGGGATTTTGAAAAATTTCCCGGGGCCATAGACAAGCTCGGCACCCAGATGCGGGCCGTCGGCGAGGTGATGAGCATCGGCAAGAATTATAAGGAGGCCTTCCTGAAGTCCATCCGATCCCTGGAGAAGAGCCGTTACGGACTCGGTTTTGCGAAGGACTTCCATGAAAAGACCCTTGACGAGCTGTACGAACTTATTGCGGAACCATCCAGCGAGCGTCAATATATCATGTACGAGGCCCTGCGCAAGGGGGCGGACGCAGAAACCCTCTTCCGGCGTACCCACATCAAGCCCTGGTTTATCCAGCAGATGAAGGAGCTTGTGGACCTGGAGGAGGAAATTCTGAAGTACAAAGGAAAGACCCTGCCCGACGACCTGTTGCTCCGGGCCAAGAAAGACGGTTTTGCCGATCGTTATCTGGCTCAGATTCTGGGCATCCCGGAAGGAGATGTCCGCGGGAAACGCATCACTCTGGGGGCGGTTGAATGCTGGGATGCCGTACCGGTGAGCGGCGTCGAAAACGCCGCCTACTACTACTCGACCTATAACGCCCCGGATCGGGTAGGTGTTTCCAAGAACAAAAAGATCATGGTCCTGGGCGGCGGACCCAACCGTATCGGCCAGGGCATCGAATTCGACTACTGCTGCGTCCATGCCGCCTTTACCCTTCGCGATGAGGGCTACGAATCCATCATGGTCAACTGCAACCCCGAGACCGTTTCCACGGACTATGATACCTCCGATAAGCTCTATTTCGAGCCCCTGACTGTTGAGGATGTCCTTTCCATCTACGAGAAGGAAAAGCCCGAGGGCGTTATCGTCCAGTTCGGCGGCCAGACGCCTCTGAACATCGCCCAGGAACTTGCCCGCGCAGGAGTTAAGATCATCGGCACTTCGCCGGAAACCATCGATCTGGCCGAGGATCGGGACCGGTTCCGGGAGATGATGAAGAAGCTGGGAATTCCCATGCCGGAGTCGGGCATGGCCGGCAACCTCCCCGAGGCCCTCGCCGTCGCCACCCGGATCGGTTACCCCCTGATGCTCAGGCCATCCTATGTCCTCGGCGGTCGGGGGATGGAAGTGGTCCATGACGAGGAAATGCTGAGAAGCTACGTTGCGAAAGCAGTCGGGATGACCTCGGAACAGCCTATTCTTATTGACAAGTTCCTGGAAAACGCCATCGAAGTCGAGGCCGACGCCATTTCCGACGGGGTTGACGCCTTTGTCCCGGCGATCATGGAACATATCGAACTGGCCGGCATCCACTCCGGGGACTCGGCCTGTGTAATCCCGCCGATCAGCATCTCCGCCCGTCACATGGACACCATCAACGACTATACGAGCCGGATCGCCGTGGAATTCGGCGTTATCGGGCTGATGAACATCCAGTACGCCATCGCCAACGATGTCGTTTATATCCTCGAGGCCAATCCCCGGGCGTCCCGTACGGTGCCCCTAGTATCCAAGGTCTGCAATATCTCCATGGCCCGCATCGCCACCCAGGTCATCCTGGGCAAGAAGTTGGCGGATTTCAAGTTCAAACCCCGCGTGTTTCCCCATTTCGGCGTCAAAGAGGCAGTCTTCCCCTTCAACATGTTCCAGGAAGTCGATCCCCTTCTGGGGCCGGAAATGCGCTCCACCGGCGAGGTGCTGGGACTGGCCGATTCCTTCGGTCTGGCTTTCTACAAGGCTGAAGAAGCGGCGCAACAGGTTCTTCCCGGGGAGGGAACGGTATTGCTGACCGTTAATGACTGGGACAAAGGCGGCGTCCTTGAAGTCGCCCGGTGCTTCCATCAGTTGGGATTCCGGATCATGACCACGGCCGGAACCCACCAGTTCCTCGCCGACGAAGGCATCCCCTCGGAAACCCAGCTCAAGATGCACGAGGGAAGACCGAACATCGTTGACGCAATCAAAAACGGCGGCATTCACCTGATCATCAATACCCCCAGCGGCAAGCTTAGCCAGCACGACGATTCCTACATCCGCAAGGCGGCGATCCAATACAAAATTCCTTATATAACCACCATTGCCGCCGCAGTGGCGGCCGTCAAGGGCATTACCGCCTTCCGTAAGGGGCATGGCCGGGCCAAGTCCCTCCAGAGTTATCATGCGGACATACGGTAACATAGTATTCATTGATCAAACTGAAAGGCGCTGCACATGAAGGAAGTAAGAGACAATTGCGGAATATTCGGACTTTACTCCCAGTTTCCCTCTGTATTTGACATCTACAACGGCATCGATTTTCTCCAGCACCGGGGCCAGGAATACTGCGGAATCGCCACCTATGACCAGCATGTCCACCAGGTAACCCATCATGGCAAGGTGGGTAATTCCTTCACGGAACAGGACCTCCTCTATTTGACCGGCAACTGGGGAATCGGCCATGTCAGTCTCTGGGAACGGCAACCCATGGCCTGGCAGTCCCGCCTCGGCAATATCTCCCTCGCCTTCAGCGGAAATGTCATCAACGCCGATGAAATGATCGCCGCCATGAAAGACCAGGGACATTCATTCTACCGGGGTTACGATATCGAGGTCATTGCCAAGACCATCATGGAGGCCGACGACATGGTCGCGGGCATTGCCGCCCTTGCCGAACGCATCAAGGGGGCCTATACCCTCGTGGTTCTTGCCGCCGAGGGCATTTATGCAACCCGCGACGTCTATGGTTTCCGGCCCCTTATTCTCGGTAAGAACGGGACCCGCTTCGCCGTCAGCTCCGAGTCGCGGGCTATCCAGAATCTCGATATGGATATCGTCCGTGACGTTCGCCCCGGGGAGATCGTCCTGATCAACGCCGATGGATTCCATACCCTGAAACAGCTTCCCTCGCCCCGGAAGGCCCACTGTCCCTTTGAATGGGCCTACACGGCCAGCATCGATTCCATCATCGACGGCCTCTATGTTCAGGAGGCCCGAAATCACCTGGGCCAGGCTCTGGCCCAGCGGGACATTGATGAAAAAGACGTGGAAGCCGATATCGTCGCCCCCGTTCCCATGTCCGGCATCGGGCATGCCCTCGGCTACCACCAACGCTCTCAGATCCGTTACCAGGATGTGTTTCTTTACAACCGCTACGCCGACCGGAGCTATACCCAGTCCAGTCAGATCGCCCGGGAAAAAATGGCCAAGCGGAAGATTTCCGTTCTTAAATATGCCGTGGAGGGCAAGCGGATCGTCATCTGCGACGATTCCATCGTCCGGGGGACCCAGATCCGGGACAAGGTAAGGGATTTAAAAAAGGCCGGTGCCAAGGAAGTTCACGTCCGGATCGCCTGTCCTCCTCTCCTGTATCCCTGCGATTTCGGCGTCTCGACGCGGACCATGGAAGAACTGGCGGCCCGCCAGCGTTTCCCCTCAGGAAACATCAGCTGTATAGAAGAGCTGCGGAAACTGGAAGACTGGATCGCCGGACAGATCGACGCCGACTCGGTAAAATACAACAGTATCGATGCCTTTGTGACCGCCCTCGGCATTCCTCGGAAAGACCTCTGCCTGAAGTGCTGGGACGGTATCCGACCTATTACACCATAGAGAAAACCCTGTTAAGCTTAAAAAATGTCGATCATTTTTGTATCATTTTTATATTGACAGGGGACGATATTCCGTGTAGGACCATCGGCAAATGATGGCCGATTGCCGATGGGAACAAATTTAACCAACAATAAAGATGTCGAGAGAAAAACGCTGCTGATCCTGAGAATCCTCAACGAGGTCCAGGGGCCCGTGGGGTCGCGTCTGATCGCCCGGCGCATGCAGGAACTGGGAGTAACCGCCAGCGAACGGGCCATCCGCTATCACCTGAAGCTGATGGACGAGCGGGGTTTGACGAAGCTCATCGGCCAGAAGGATGGTCGCATCATCACCAGGATGGGCATCGATGAACTCGGCGCCGCCCGCGTGGAGGACAAGGTCGGCCTGGCCATCTCCCGGATTGAGACCCTTGCCTTTCAGACCACTTTCGACCCGGAAAAACAGGAAGGATTGTTGCCCGCCAATATCTCTTTCTTCAATAATACCGATTTCTCTGAGGCCCTTCGTATTATGTCCCCCGTTTTCGAGGCGGGGTTTGTGGTCAGCAAGAGGGTAGCCGTCGCGGCAGCGGGAGACCGCCTCGGCCAGCTCATAGTCCCGGAAGGAAAAACCGGCATCGCCACTGTGTGCAGCATCGTCGTCAACGGCGTCCTGTTGAAGCATGGTATCCCCATGGACTCCAAGTTCGCCGGCATTCTTCAGATTAAAAACCGGCAGCCATTGCGTTTTGTCGAGCTTATTTACTACTCCGGATCTTCCCTGGATCCTTCCGAGGCCTTCATTCGGGCCAACATGACCACCGTCCAAAGCACCATCCAGACCGGCAACGGAATGGTATTAGCGAATTTCCGTGAAATTCCGTCTATCTGCTATCCATTAATGCGGGATATTCTCCAAAAAATGAAGGCCGCAGACATTCATGGCGTCTTTGTCATGGGCGAGGTCAGCGAACCAATTTGCGAGATCCCCGTAGATATGAATAAAATGGGGGTCATCCTCGCCGGGGGACTGAACCCGGTAGCCTGTGTTCAGGAAGCAGGCATTATCGTGGAAAGTCGGGCCATGTCCACCGTGATGAATTACGGTGACCTGACGCCGTTTTCAGAAATATACAAGAAATATACACTATAAATTTAAGGGGGTAGAAGAAGTATGTCAGTTATCAAAGATGTTATTGACAAGGTCAAGCAGACCGATCCGGACCAGCCGGAATTCCATCAGGCAGTGGAAGAAGTCCTCGAAACCCTGGAGCCGACTACAAAACGGCACCCGGAATTTGTGAAGGCCAACATTTACGAACGGATTGTGGAGCCGGAGCGGGCGATGCACTTTCGTGTTCCCTGGGTGGACGATAAGGGGAAAGTAATCGTCAACCGCGGCTTCCGTGTTCAGTTCAATAACGCCATCGGACCTTTTAAGGGGGGATTGCGGTTTCATCCCTCCGTCAATTTGGGGATTATTAAATTCCTCGGTTTTGAACAGATTTTCAAGAACTCCCTGACGACGCTGCCCATGGGCGGCAGCAAGGGGGGGTCGGATTTCGATCCCAAAGGCAAGTCGGACGGGGAAGTCATGCGCTTCTCCCAGGCCTTCATGCGGGAACTCTTCCGGCATATCGGTCCGGAGTGTGACGTCCCTGCCGGCGACATCGGCGTCGGTGGCCGGGAAATCGGCTATCTCTTCGGATACTACAAGAAGATCCGCAATGAGCACACCGGCGTTCTGACGGGCAAGTCCCTGGAATACGGCGGTAGCCTCGTCCGGCCCGAAGCAACCGGTTATGGCACTACCTATTTTGCCGCCGAGATGCTCGCCACCCGGGGTCTTGATTTCAAGAACAAAATCGTTGCCATCAGCGGCGCCGGTAACGTCGCCCAGTATGCAGTTGAAAAGGTCAATCAGTTGGGGGGCAAGGTCATCACCCTCTGCGACTCGACAGCGACCATCGTGGATGAAAAAGGCATCGACGCCAAGAAGTGCGACTACGTCATCGAACTGAAAAACGTCAAGCGCGGCCGGATCAAGGAATACGCCGACAAATACAAGGCGGCCTGTTTTGAAGGCATGAGCGTTTGGGACGTCATCCGGGAACAGGGCATTAAGGTTGATATCGCCCTGCCCTGCGCCACCCAGAACGAACTCGACGGCCTGAACGCTACGGCTCTGGTGAAGAACGGCTGCTACTGCGTCGCGGAAGGGGCCAACATGCCTTCCACCCCTGACGCCGTCAAGATCTTCCAGGAAAACAATGTCCTTTACGGCCCCGGCAAGGCAGCCAACGCCGGCGGCGTGGCAACCTCGGGACTGGAAATGAGCCAGAACAGTATGAAGCTTTCCTGGACCAGGGAAGAAGTGGACAATCGTCTCCTCCTCATCATGAAGAGCATCCACAAGTCCTGCGTGGAAACAGCGGAAGCCTATGGACGAAAGGGCGATTATGTAACCGGCGCCAATATCGCCGGCTTCACGAAGGTTGCCCGGGCCATGCTCGCTTATGGCGTGGTGTAGCTGACAAACTCGGGAAAAGTCATTTTGCCTTCAATGAAGGGCCGCAGGTTCATGATCTGCGGCCCTTTTGCATCATGTCAAGTCTTATAATAAATATTTCAATTGACACCAGTGCGTCTATGGCCTAACCTCGTCGGCGGTTTATCAGAAAAGGAGACAGACTATGGAGAATTCCGACATGCAACCCCCTAGTATGACCCCGGCCGGGGGCCTCTTCGGGCATATGTTTGAGTATGCGACGGACGCTATGCAACGCACCGTCCTTTACGCCGATGCCATGCGCAGAAGGGGCAACACTTACATCGAACATCTTAAAAACGGCCAGCCCCCGGTGTTGGTTTTCAAATATGAAATGATTCTCGACGGGCGGGAATTCAAGAAGCCCGTCAATTATTCTCTGGTCCGGATCACCGACCGGCGGGCCAAGAAGCGCACCGCAGAAGAAAAAGAAACCGATCGTATTAAGGAGCTCAGGGGAAAGACAGAGGAGCTGCCCAAACGCCCCATCGTCATTATCGATCCCCGGGCTGGTCATGGACCGGGAATCGGCGGCTCCAAAAGAAACTCTGAAATCGGAATGGCCCTCGAACGTGGCTATCCTGTCTATTTTATTCTTTTCTATACGGAGCCGATGCCCGGCCAGACCCTGGGTGACGTAGAGGCAGCGGAAGCAAGGTTCATCGAGGAGATTGTCGAGCTTCACCCCTACGCCGACGCCCCGGCGATCATGGGCAACTGCCAGGCGGGCTGGGCCGCGGCCCTCCTGTGCGCCGACCGTCCCGATATTACCGGCCCCCTGATTCTCAACGGGGCGCCCCTGTCCTACTGGGCAGGCGTGGAAGGGACCAATCCCATGCGCTACAAGGGAGGTCTCAACGGCGGATCATGGATGGTATCGCTTCTGAGCGACCTCGGGAACGGGAAATTTGACGGCGCCAACCTGGTTTCCAACTTTGAGGGCCTGAACCCGGCCAATACCATCTGGACCAAGCAGTATAACGTCTACAAGAATATCGACGAGGAGGTAGAGCGCTACCTCAGCTTCGAAAAATGGTGGGGCGGTTTCTTCCTCATGAATTCGGAAGAGATAGAATTTATTGTGAACAATTTATTTGTCGGCAACAAGCTGGAAAAAGGGGAGCTGGAAATCCGCCCGGGGACGAAGATCAATCTCCATAACATTGAGAGCCCCATCATTGTCTTTGCCTCCCGGGGAGATAATATTACCCCCCCCCAGCAGGCCCTCAACTGGATCACCAAAGTTCACCGGACCACGGAGGACATAAAAAAGGCCGGACAGGTGATCATTTATATTATCCACGATGATATTGGTCATCTGGGCATCTTTGTCTCGGGAGGAGTGGCCCAAAAGGAGCACAAGGAGATCCTCGCGAGTTTCGACATGATCGACTACCTCCCGCCGGGGCTCTATGAGATGATCATCGAGGGTGACATCAAGACCGGCAATATTGACACCCGCTTCGAAGAGCGGACTATCGAAGACATCCTGGCCATGGATGACGGCGACCAGGACGAAGAAGACTTCTGTACCGTCGACAAGATGTCCGAGTTGCTCGATAATCACTATAAAACGTATTGCCGCCCCTGGATCCGGCTTTTGTCCTCGGAACTGACCGGAGAAATGAGCCGCCTCCTCCATCCGCTGCGTTTAAAGCGTTATCTGCTATCGGACATCAATCCGCTCCTCCGTCCCCTCAAATATGCCGCCGCCTCAGTGAAGGCAAACCGCAAGCCCGTGAAGGCGGATAATCCCTTTCTTGAAATTGAATACAGCTTTTCCGATTTTATGATCAAATGGCTAAACCAATACCGCGATGCGAGGGATAGTCGTATCGAATGGAAGTTCCGGGCCATTTATGATAATCCCCTTATGAAGTTCTTCTGCATGCCCGTAGCCGATGCGGAGGAAAACGGCGTAATTCCGGAAGCAGGCGCTGGCGGAATAGAGGACAAGCGCTGGGCGGCCCTTGAGGAAGGCGGGGTTGCCGAAGGATTGATCAGGATCATCATGGCCGTCGCCCGGAAGAATCACATCATTAAACGAAGGCTGTTTGAAGTCGCACAGGAAATAGCCAAGACCCATAAAGTCTTGGGCAAGATAAGACCGGCCGAGTTTAAAAAGATTGTGCGTCGCCAGGCGCAGATCCTTCAGGCCGATGAGGATGCTGCCATGAAGGCCTTGGGCAAGCTCATCAAAACGAAAGAGGACCGTGCAGAGGCCCTTTCCATCGCCAAACGTATCGCCCTGGCCGACGGGAAGTACGAGGATGAAGAAAAAACGGTGGTGGATAAAATCCAGAATGGACTTGGGTTAAAAGAAGCCAAATAACACCCATGCCCTTCATGGGCACAGCGAAACATGAAAATTCCCCCTTACCCCTTATATTAAAGGGTGGTAAGGGGGAATTTTCATGTAAATCGTAATATTTGGCTGAGGGGCGAGGAATCGAACCTCAATTTACAGGGCCAGAACCTGTCGTCCTACCGTTAGACGACCCCTCAATGCATAAATTACAATCTGGCGAGTCAGCGGCCTCCATCAAGAAGATGGCTTCCCGCATGGCGCATGGGATGACTCATGGCATATTGATGTCAACTGCTGATCTGAACTTTTTCGAATCAATATCGCCGGGATATATCATGGCGCCCTGTCCGCGTTCGCGGGTTCGGACACGAATAACCTCTTCCACGGGATAGACGAAGATAATACCGTCTCCCGGTTCTCCCGTATAGGCTGCCTTCAGGATGGCCTCAAGCGCATCTTCCAGATTGCGGTCGCTCAAGACAATGTTGAGCTGCATCTTCGGCAACATGTTCACCTGGTAGGCGCCGGCACGCCCCACCAGCATGATCCCTCCCTGACGTCCATGACCGCGGACCTCGAACATATTCAATCCCACAATACCGATCTCGGCAAGGGCATCCTTGACATCGTTGACCTTGTCTTCACGAATGATGGCTTCGATCTTTTTCAGCATGGCAAATCTCCAAGGTAAAAATTATCTTTAAAAACAGTTTTACGAATAGGATCTCTCTCCATGGGAACTGATATCCAGGCCAACTTCCTCTTCCATCGCGCTGACCCGCAGCCCGATACTCCAGTTCAACAACTTTGCTAATACATAGGTAGACCCGAAACAAAAGACAATGGTGACGATCACGGCAAAAAACTGGATGCCGACCTGCCCGGGATTGCCAAAAAACAGGCCGTTGGCGCCATCGCTATTCACAGCAACCGTAGCAAACAGACCGGTGGCAAGCATGCCCCAGGTGCTGGCGATGCCGTGACAGGCCCAGACATCCAGCGATTCATCCAGTTTACGTCTGTCCCGGAAACGCATGGTATAATAAGAAAGCGGCGCAGCGACTGCCCCAACCACCATGGAAGCCAATGGTGTGATATAACCGGAAGCGGGCGTCACCGCTGCAAGACCGACTACCATTCCCGTGGCGATTCCCAGGGTGCTGGGCCGTCCATCCAGCCAGGAGAGCATCATCCAGACCAGACCGGCAGTGGCGGCGGAGGTGTTGGTGGTCAACAGGGCATTCACCGCCACACCATTGGCAGCCAGAGCACTGCCGGCGTTAAAACCGAACCAGCCCACCCACAGCAATCCAGCGCCCAGGACGGTTAAGGGAATATTGCTTGGTTCCATTGGACTCTTGCCAAACCCCTTGCGTGGCCCGATCACCAGGGCAAAGGCGAGGGCCGAAAAGCCGGCGGCGATATGCACGACCGTCCCTCCGGCAAAATCCAGGACACCCATTTGCTTCAACCAGCCACCCTGTCCCCAAACCCAGTGGCACAGCGGATCATAGATCAGCGTCGCCCAGAGGAGGCTGAATATCAGGAAACTTTTGAATTTAACGCGTTCCACAAAGGCGCCCGTAATCAACGCCGGGGTAATGACCGCGAACATCATCTGAAAAGCGGCAAAAAGTCCATGGGGAATGGTTTTGCTGTAGTCCCCATTGGGCAGCGCTCCCACCCCCGCAAACCCTAGGTAATTCAGCCCGCCGACAAGGCCGTTGATATCGGCTCCGAAGGCCAGAGAGTAGCCGTATAGCACCCACTGGACCCCAATCAGGGCCATAAAGACATAGCTCAAGGTTAAAGTGGAAAGAACGTTCTTCCTGCGTACCATTCCCCCATAAAAAAGCGCCAGCGCCGGCGTCATTAATAACACCAATGAACAACACACAAGTATCCAAGCCGTATCGCCTGAATTGAGCTGATTGATCATGCCATGTCTCCCCTCGGTATTTGAATCGAACGGACAAATCAATTGCGCACTTGCAATTACCCTGCCATAATATTCATCCTGAAATTGTCTTTATTATACAATATGTTGTGCGATACCGGTTATCATACAACTATACATATTTGTCCGATACGAGGATGATGAGACATAATTGTTCTGATGATGGAAGAAAGGAACTGGAGTGAGGAGAGCAACCGCTTTCCCACCGATGGCCCATTCACGGCATTTAGAAGCTCTTTAATCTATCTGAAGACTTGCTGCGGGTGGCCGTTCCCTTGTCTATTTACCGTAACAGACCAGTTTCTGGTTGACCACGTCTGACATCAGCAGTAATCCCTGTTTCCTTACATCGTAAACCCGGACGACTTCTTCATACTTACTGTCGCGTGGCATTAGCTCCGCGAGCATATTGGGAATGCTCTCCAACCATTCACGATTAAAGATAACTTCCTTCCTCTCTGGATAAATGGCCATATAGAAGATGTCCATTTCCACAAGATCCTGAAAAAAATGGGTCCCGAAGGACAGGTCGGGGATAAGGCTGCCATCCTGATAGGCGATCTCCGCGATGGCGGTGATATTGTTGATCTCCGAAAAGGTTACCGGGACGCCCATGGCCGGCGTCGTAGTTCCCCAGCGACCGGGACCGAAGAGGGCGGTCGGCGTTTCCTCCCGGTTCTCGATCAGTTTGTTCAGGCGCCCCACCAGGCGGGCCACATCGTATTTCTCGGAAAGGGATAGCTTCGTGTATCCCAGGGGGTCCACGTAGATAATCCTGGCCAGTGGCTGGGAGACGCTACCCCCCATGAAGTTTCCTTCCTGGCGAAGGAGGATGCGATTCTTCTTGATCTTTCCCGGAATGTCCACGCGAACGTTCTGTCCCTTCGTCTGAAAGGGCCGACACTGGAGCAGATTGACCTGCAAACGACCTTCGGAGTTGAAATTTGCCGTAAATTCTATGTCTACGGGATATTGATAGACCCCTTCCAGGGTCTTGAGCATACGGGACATGATCTCTGTGAAGGGCGTCGTTGCGAGAAGCTCATCAAACGTGAGGATCCAGATATCTTGAGCAGCCCGCCCCGTTGACCGCAGGCTTTCCGAGGCTTCCGTATCTCTTGCGCCCACAAGGTCCAGGCGCACGTCCAGCCCTTCATTGATGACCTGGAGCAGGGAAAGGGCATGGAAGCGGTTTTCCTCGAGATTCAGGACGTCGACATCATGCTGGGAGAAGCGACGTATATCCGCCATCCCCCCATGGGGCTTTACCAGCGGGGCATCGAGGGCCACGATCCGGGGATAGTCATTTTCCACCCGGTTGACCGCCCGCGTCCCCAGACCGAAAACAATACGGAGCATGCCGGCCCGGGGGTCCATCCCCTGCTTCCATACGAAGGTATTGTAGGAAAGGCCCACCCCGGCTACCTCGGGAAAGAAATAACGTTTGTGGTAGGACCCTGATACCCGTTGCACCAGGAGGGCCATCTGCTCATCATGCTGATCGAGGCCGCGCTGGAGACGGTAGGTCAGGGCGTCCTCGTTCATGGTGCTGGCAAAGACGAGCCGGACCGATTCTTCGAAGGCTTCGTAGCGTTGCTCCGGCGTTCCCTGGTTGACGCAGAAGAAACTCTCGTATTTGCCGGCGAAGGCATTCCCGAAGGCATCCTCCAGGAGACTGCTGGAACGGACAATAATCGGTGACTGGCCGAAATACTCGAGCATCAACTGAAACTGTTCCTTGACCTCTTCTGGAAAGACACCCCTGAGCATCTTGGTTTTTAACTCCTTGGCGTTCTCGAAATAACCCTCCTGGGTCTTCTGGGACATGAGGGTTTTCCACCAGCCATTCTGGACAATATAGGAGTAGAAGACATCGGAGCCGATATAGAAGGAGTCGTGAAGCTCCAGACAACCGGGCCAGTCGTATTCATTGTCCCCGCGGAGGATATTTCTCGCCAGGAGCATGCCTACGGATTTCCCGCCAATGAAACCGGTGCCAATGAGACGGTCCTTGATATCCAGGAGATCTTCAAGGGTAAAATAGTCCCTGGCCAGCGAGAGTATCCGCTTCTCTCTCCCGATCACGACCCGGGAAAGCTGCTCGATCATCTCTTTTTTTTCTTCTTTGGCTTCAGGGTTTTCCAGAACTTCTCTGGCCCGCAGAAAGATGCGGTCCCAGTAATCGAGATTTCGCTCCGCATTGACCGAGCTCTTATGGGCCAGAAAGGAGAATAGCTGGGTAGCGTCCACACTGTTCATGATCGGGTTATATTTCTCCCCCTCCGTGATGTGGGGCAGGAACATGGTGGGCGTGTAGCGGTGCCAGGCTTTCAATGGATGGACACAGATCTTGCCCTGATAGTTATAGACGTCAATAAGCACCTGGGTTGTCTCCCGGATGCGGGCAATGGTCTTGAAGGAATGGCGGCCCCGTAAAATGGCGAAATAGGCAACCGTATTGAGCTCAAACAGATATGGGCATGTAATAACAAAGAAATTGCCGATCATCAGGTCCGTCGCCCAGGCCATGAGGAGGTCGGAAAGGGAGTCAAAGACATAGAAGACATCCCGTCCTTCCTGACGGATGATGTTATGGACCTGCGTGGAAAAAGATTCGAACCCCGTATCGGCGTTGAGTTTATAGATGACAATCTTGCCGGTGGCTTCGAGGAGGGGGGCATGGCGGGCGAAACGCATGTAAACCACCCGTTCATTGTTTTCCAGGGCCTTATTCACGAAAGGAAGGACAAAATGCCTGTAATCTTCAATGCCGTCCACCTGGAGAACCACATTGTCGCCCGTCTGCAAATAATTCAGGACATCGTCCAAACCCTGGATGCCGGAACTGACTCGGGAGAAAGATACCATGGTCAACCTCGCTTCATCATATTTGGTACGATACTTGATTACAAAATGTATACCAGAAAAGATCACAAGGGCCTATTGCTTTTTTTTAGACTAAATTGTATAGGATATGAAACCAGTTCATTACTGCCCATTTTTGTCCAATATGACTACGCATAATTACGAAGAATTAGCGGCCCTCCATGCCATCGCCAAGACCCTCGCCCAGCCATGGGAGCTGCGGGATCAGCTCGAACAGGTTCTGGGCGAGATGAGCGCCCATTTGGGTATGCAACGGGGAATGATCTCGCTTCTGGATCGGGACACAGGAGAGGCATGGCTGGAGGTGGCCCACGACATCAAACTAGATGGCGTGGAAATCACTTATCAGATCGGCGAAGGCATCACGGGAAAGGTGGCCCAGACCGGCCGTCCCATGGCCATCCCGAATCTGGGCAAAGAAACCCTTTTTCTGGATCGGACCGGGGCGCGCAAAGACCTGAACCGCGATGAGCTGGCCTTTCTGTGCGTTCCCATCATGTACGACTCCCGGGTGGTAGGCATCCTTTCCGCCGATAAAGGCGCCCAGAACGTTGCCGATCTGGACCAGGAAATGGCCATGCTGTCCTCGGTAGCTGAACTTATCGCCAAAGCCGTTCATATCCTTGCCCTTGAGGAAGAAAACCGCCGCCTCCGCCGCCTCGTCAACCAGGGCAAGCCCCCTACCGTCGATATTATCGGACATTCCAAGGGCATGCAGGAGGTATTCGGCCTGATCCGCCATGTCGCCGATTCGAGCACCACCGCCCTGATTCTTGGGGAAACCGGTACGGGCAAGGAGTTGATTGCCAAGGCTATTCACATGAACAGCGCCCGTAGCAAGGGCCCCATGATCCAGGTCAACTGCGCGGCCATACCGGATACCCTTATAGAAAGTGAGCTGTTCGGACATGAACGGGGCGCTTTTACGGGCGCCATTAGACAGCATCGGGGCCGCTTCGAGGAAGCCAACAACGGCACGATTTTCCTTGACGAGGTGGCCGAACTGTCGGCAGCGGCGCAGGCCAAACTCCTCAGGGTCCTTCAGGAAAAACAGTTCCAGCCCCTGGGTTCCCCTCGCCTCGTAAAAACAAACGCCCGCGTTATCGCCGCCACCAACCGCCGCCTGGAGGATTGTGTCTCCTCAGGACAATTTCGGACGGATCTCTATTACCGTCTGAGCGTTTTCCCCATTTACATACCGCCCCTGCGGGATCGGGGAAATGACATTATCCTTCTGGCCGATCATTTTGTTCTCAAGTATTCAAAAGAATTGAATAAACCTGTCAAGAGGATTACCACTGCCGTCATTGAGGCCTTTCTGTCCCACCATTGGCCGGGAAATGTCCGGGAGTTGGAAAACTCTATCGAACGGGCAGTCCTGCTGACCGAGGGTGACGCCATTGAGATGATTCATCTTCCTCCTTCCTTACAGACAAAGGGTCGGGAAGAAGTAGAAAAGGAAGCGGGAAGGTTCAGTACCGTTATCGAAAGTCAGGAGCGCTCCCTTATTATTGAAGCGCTGAAAGAGGCCCATGGCAATCAGAGCCAGGCAGCCAGAAATCTCGGCACGACCAAACGGATTATCCAGTATAAGATCCAGAAGATGGGCATCGATCCGTGGAAATTCCGGGCCGCGAGAAACGGCCGGTGAGTGGGCCCGCGCTTTTGGACAATAATGTAAATATGGCCCGTCCGAAAGTACAAATATGTCATTTTATGGCCGATGAGAGAGAACCATTTTGTGCCAACAAAATATTTATTCAACAAATCCGTCATAAAATGGTGCAAATGGGGTCTTTCCCTGCCTCGGCAATGGCATGATTTTCGCAAACTCGTAAAACACAGTGCGCCAGGCCCCCGTACCCTTACGAGGAAATAAACGCTCTCGTGAGGGGGACACAATTAAGTCCCCCTTTGGAAAAGGGGGATGCAGGGGGATTTTGAGGTGCATATTCAGATGAAAATAATGTATCCCGGGTCAAACCCGGATTGACAGAGAGAAGGATTGATATATGTGTCGTCTTTTTGCCATTACCAGCAAGGAACCACTTTCGCCGATGGCGGCCATTCATGCCTTGAACGTCATGAAGGAAGGCCATGACGGGTCGGGGGTGGGCCTGTTTCTGACCGACCTGGGGGGAAGCTTCGAGCGTTTCAAGGGAGCGCCGATTCTTTCGGGAATCTTTTCCAACGAAGGCATCCGGGCCCTGGACCGTTACATGCTGGATCTGGATTTCATGGTTAAATATAAGCTCTCCATCCGGCCGGCCAAGACGCCGCCCCCGGGAACGCCTAAACGGGACAATTATCTTGTCCGGGTTTACGACTATCCACCGGACTGGCAGTCCCTGAGCAAGGAAGAAATCGAATACCGGCTCATGCTGACCCGGCTCAAACTACGACAGATGGGCGAACAGGACGGGTCGATGATCGTATTCAGTTTTTGGCCCGATGTGATCATGCTCAAGGAGGTAGGAGATCCCCTTGTCCTGGCCGAATACCTGGGCCTCGATAACGAGGAATTCCAGGCCCGGATTATCCTTGCCCAAGGCAGGCAGAACACCAACTACGCCATCGACATCTATGCCTGCCATCCATTTTTCATTCAGGGATACTCCACGATGACCAATGGCGAGAACACGGCCTTTGTACCGATCCGCGAATACCTGGCGTCGCGAAATTATGCCGGTTACGTTGGTTACCAGTCCGATTCGGAGGTCTTTACCCACATCCTCCATTTTGCCCAGCAAAAGCTCGGCATGGGGCTGGATATGTACAAACATCTCCTGACGCCTCTCAAAGATGAAGAGCTACAGCGCCATCCCCACGGAGAACGGCTGCGGGCCGTCAAGCACGCCTGCCGTCCCCTGACCATCGACGGCCCCAATTGCGTAATCGGCTGCCTGCCGGATCGGACGCTCTTCATGGTTCAGGACAGCAAAAAGCTTCGTCCCGGCATCGTGGGCGGCGCCTCCGGCATGTTCGCCTTTTCCTCCGAAATGTGCGGTCTCGATGCGGCCATTCCGGCCCGGAACAAAAGTGAAGACTTTCAGCCCATGAAATATGACACCGTCATGGTCCCCCCACATCGACAGGAGGTGGTACGATGGAATCAATGGGAAAGATAAGCCCCTCTACCCTGAGCAAAAGCGACCTCCCCTGGCAGATCAGCTGGGATAGAGAGGCTTGCACCCTCTGCGGCCGTTGTACCGCCGTGTGCCCGGTCCGGGCCATCGAATTGGGCGTCCACCGCAAACGCGTCGTCCAGACCATAATCGGCCTCACAGAGAAACCGGGCAATGTCTTTACGGTCTATCACGGCGTCGATCAGCGGACCGATCCGGCCCATGCCTGTATCGGCTGCGGCATGTGCGATCTCGTCTGCCCCAATGCGGCTATTCGGCCCATCCGGAGCACGGGCGTCGATAAACTCCGCTTCCATGTCAATCAGGGGGGGGTACCCCGACGCCGGGGCGGTCGCCGCAACGATCCACGTAGCGTTCTCGACGAAATAAAATTTATCCGCATCTCCATGCTCACGGACCCGGCCCTCGATGCGGGCCGCCACGATTTTGAACTGCGGACCCTCCTGGGAAGGGTCCTGCCGGCGGAAGACCTGGTCAAGACCACAAGGGAAAACGGCTGGACTCCCCCCGTACGCGAGATCTACCCCCTGATTATCGGGAGCATGTCCTTCGGCGCCCTGTCGCCGAATATGTGGGAAGGCCTGCAAATGGGCGTCGCCTACCTGAACGAGGAAAAAGGGATGCCCGTGCGCATCTGCACGGGCGAGGGCGGCTGCCCGCCGCGACTGCTGCGGTCCCGCTTTCTGAAGTATGTCATCCTCCAGATCGCCAGCGGTTATTTCGGGTGGGACGAAATTATCCATGCCCTGCCGGAGATGAAGGAAGATCCCTGCGCCATCGAAATCAAATACGGCCAGGGCGCGAAACCCGGCGACGGCGGACTCCTCATGTGGTACAAGGTTAATAAGCTTATCGCCGCCATCCGCGGCGTGCCGCAGGGAATCAGTCTTCCCAGCCCGCCGACCCACCAGA
>Ga0172379_10002675_pt1 | contig 30807 bp, 28 predicted proteins | sample GrowelOW334metaG_FD_119756 | JGI IMG/M metagenome (GOLD analysis project Ga0172379, IMG submission 119756) | Groundwater microbial communities from an aquifer near a municipal landfill in Southern Ontario, Canada - Groundwater well OW334 metaG | ecosystem: Environmental > Aquatic > Deep...
CACGGTAGGCAAGATTTGCAGCTTATATTGCCGTTTGTATGAAGGGCGGCGGGGTGTAATTGGCGGGGTGACAGCTATGGGTGGATCGGGCCGAGGGGTGCGAAGCACAATTCAATGAACAGGAACCGGCGCGAAGTCGCCGGGCCGGCCGCAGGCCCGATGGGCCCCATAGCTGGCAGGACCCCGAACTTGCAGCCCGCCGTTCCCTTAAAATTTTTATGGGACAGCTGTGGGCCTAAAGGCCCGGGATGGAATGGGTATTTTGCCGGGATTTTTAAGTACTTCCGACTCTGGGAGAGACGCCGGGTTTTGTATATACTATGGTTACTGCATTAAACTTTGAGGAGGTCTTATGAAAAGGAATTTAATTTCCCTCGTTATATTCGCAATCGTGTCGCCGCTTATGGCGATAAATAACGCGGACAGGGCGGCGAAATTGCAGCCTATGGCCTTCTATGCGGTACCGGGCCAGGCGGATCTCAGCCGGCTTCCCGTGCCCGCAATGCAGGCTGTAGTAATGAACAAAGCGGCGACGACGGAAGCTGTGTTCATAAAGTCCATCAATGTTAAATCAACCGACGGGCTCAGCCTGGACATTAACCATAATATTTCCAGCAGCCGGAAGGGGATCTTCGCCTCGCCGCTTTATTTTATGGTATCCGGCCCAAAGCTGAAAGGTTCGGAAACAGTGCGTGTGGCGATAAAGAACTACTACGACGCCCCGCCGAACATGGCCGGCAAAGTTGAAAGCGCCCAGGAAGTGGGCCTTGTCTACGACGCGACCGCTTTCCGCGCCAAAGCACAGGACATTCCTTTATCGATAAATTACACATACTACAACGAAAGTTTCCATCAGATAGTATCAGTGATTGTCGACGGGGTTACATTGATAGACAATGCGCGTATTAATATGACCTGGTAGTCTAATATCCGGACGGAACCGGGGTTTATCGATAAACCCCGGTACATCACCCAGGCAGGCGCCGCAGTTTTCGCCTCACCATTAAAAAAGATCCCTCAGATTTATTACTATCCCGCCCGCGAAAAGAACGGACTCTTTCCCCGATGATTTTTTAACCAGGGAGGCCAAACCCAGAGCCTCCAGCATCGCCGGGGCTTTTTTCGGAAGCACCAGTTCAAGTTCCTTTACAAAAACCGGGGCCGGGGGTATTTGCTCCCGTTCCTGAACTTCTATCAGCATCGGTATCCCGGTAAGAGGACTCAGGCGCCCTGGCGCAGGAACATTATAAGTTTCCCTATGGTGTAGGTTTCCTGGCCGGGAGGCAGGGTGGCGAGCAGGTCCTGGACGGTCCGGAAGTCTTCGCCAAGCGTGACGATAGGGGGCTCCGCATAGCCGTCCGCCCGAACCTGGGGAAGCCCGGTGGCCGCAAGGAGACCGTTGCACAGGCAGGCCCTGCCCACGGTATTCTGAGCTCGGCCGCCTTTGGCCGTAAAATTTTCGACAGATTCGGCCGGGCAGCGGTAACCCAGTCCGCCGTCCGGCGCCACATAGTTGGCCTGCAGGAGACCGATGTCGCAAACGCGCTTACGGTTCAGATATACCGCAGGGTCTGAGATGGTTCCCGGGATCTGGGCCACCTTGAAAGGAAATCCTGTTGGAGATACCAGCGCGTTGGTGACGACGAGTTCCTTGGCCGCGGCCAGTTTTAATACCCGCGCCCTCAGTTTCGGTTCCATTCCCGATTGTCCTGAAAGCGCCGCCGCCGTGCCGATCTGCACTCCGCTGGCGCCCTGCGCCAGGGCCTGGCGCAATCGTCCGGGACTGGCGTATGAACCGGCCAGCCAGAACGGCAGCCCCAGCCCCGCGATAGCGCTGATATCGGCGTCGTCTTCCTTGGTGTACTCCAGTATGGGCCTGCCTTTACCGTCAAATTTCATTTTAGAAGGAGGCGCGCTGTGCCCCCCCGCCTCCGGGCCTTCAACTACGAACCCGTAAGGACGGGTGGCCGGGTCCGCGGCTAGGACGCGGGCCAGGCCGAATGAGGAAACGATAGCCAGGAATTTGGGAGGGGTCAGGGCGGCGGCCTGGGAGCCCACCAGGGTGTCGGGGCGGATCATGATCCGGAAGTCCCCATCGCCTGAGCGGGTCCCGTAAACTTTCAGCGGCAGGGAACTGGCCGCGTGGCGGGACAGCTCCCTTATCATCGCCGGAAGCTCCGCCGGGCTGCCCGCTCCGACGACCACATAGTTGGCGCCGGCCAGCATGGCGCCGTAAAGGGCCCAGAGCAACGGCCGTTCCACCTTTCTCAGGAAATTGATGCCCACCTGCCCGGTATGGCCTTCCTTTGCCAGCCAGACCTCGGCGAAATTGGAGGCGATGGTCAGGATTTGCAGTTCGCGCAAAGGCTCCCAGAACGAATCCGGTCCGGCCGGGCCCTCCACGCGCGCCAATTGTCCCATGGGGACGGCCTTGTACGGCTTGTCCGCGGGCTTGCCGCCTTCTATGTAGTATTTGTCCAGCAACCGCGTCAGGGATTCGGCAAGCGCCGGCTGGCGGCGCGAAAGTTCGGCGAAGGCCCTCCGGATATGGCCGCCCGGATCGCCGTTCTGAAGGACGCGCGGATAGACGACTTCAAGCGCGGTGCCCGACACCACGCCAAGTTCGCCCATCATGGAGACGACCCTGGCCATCAGCCAGCAGGAAATATTCACGCCCATGCCTCCGGTAATTATCATCGGGTCCGGGCGGCCGGCGGGCGTATTGGGGTGGGATCCAGTGTTCTCCATTACTAATAAAATACCATTTTTGGAGAGGATTATTAAGAGGTTTTTCCCAAAAAACCGGGTAGAACCGGTTTTTTGGGAGGGACATCGTGGTCGTTTTACGACATTTTATTTCGGCAGGAGAGGCGTAATGGCCCCATCCGGGGAAACGGTCAGCATCTGCGCCGGACCGGCCTCCATTTCGGAGGGGTTGGGAAAGACAAGCAGGCTGCCGGGATGCAGGCCCGCCTCGGGCGGCATGCCGTTATCTATCTTGACTATCCGGCCATCCTGGGTGACGGCGCTTGCGCCTACGACGGAAAGCGCTTTCGGCTGATGGCCGAAGACTACGCCGTACATATCCGCCGCGGAAAGACGCTTTTTAAGATCTTTGCGCCCCTCAGGAGTTTCCCACCAGCCTTTCGCCGCTAGTATGGAGTCGGTGCCCAGCAGGATCGGGGCGGAATAATTGCCGGCCTGCAGAGCCTTCGCAGCTTTGTGCGTAAGGTCCTTCCAGGACATATCCGGCATCAGTCCGGCATGGCAGAACAGCCATTTTCCGACTTTTGCCGCTACGGGCATGGACAGCAGGAAGTCGGCGCGGGAATGCCCTGAGTGCGTATACTCTTTCAGTGGTATGCCTTTAGCGTCAAGTTCTCTGCGAAAGCCTTCAGCTTTCTCCGACTTCTTAGGGCCGGCCAGAAATTCCGCCTCATGATTGCCAAGCAGGTGTATAACTTTGCCGCCGTCCGGTCCCGCTTGGTCTGAAAGCGATATCCACAGGTCCACCGTATCCACGATATCGCCGCCTTTGTCTATGGAGTCGCCTGTAACGACCAGTAAAGTTTTCCCTGCCGACCATTTGTTATTTTTATCCATTATCCCGCCAGCCCGCAACAACGTTACCAGGGAGGGATACATCCCATGGATGTCGCTTACCGCCGCCACGCGGTCATAATTAGAAGGGAACTTGATCTCGATAGTCCCCGGATTATCGCTTACAGCATCCGACCCCTTGGCAATGACGGACGGACCCGCGTTAAGCAACAGAAGAGAGAGAGTTAAGCCGACCAGAACCCGATAAGATTTTTTCATGACATATTTTCGGATATCGCCATAATATACGCATGGGTACTAAGGGAAAACATATTTTGAAAAAAGGCCCACGCATTTTCCGGGCCTTTAAGCCCGCCATGAAACTGCGCCTTGGCGGATCAAAACTTAAAATGCCGGCATAACCGACCCGTATCGGACAAGTAAAAGTTACCTAAGCTTTTGGGCGGGATGCTATAGGCGAAAAAAATTTAGTATAATTTATTCCGGCTAAAGTATTCCCCGGTAGCTCAATGGTGGAGCGATCGGCTGTTAACCGATAGGTTGTAGGTTCGAGTCCTACCCGGGGAGAAAAAATTCAGGCCGCCTTATCGGCGGCCTGAATTTTTTCTCCCCCCGGTTCGACTCAAACCTCTTCCCAGGTTCGACTCGACTACGCTGACCTGCCCCGGCTCATGGAGAGCAGGGCGAAGCCCGACTGTCCTACCCTAAAATTTAAAGGACTCCATATCCCAGCGTCGCCTTATCGGCGGCCTGAATTTTTTCTCCCCCCGGTTCGACTCGAACCTCTTCCCAGGTTCGACTCGACTACGCTGACCTGCCCCGGCTCATGGAGAGCAGGGCAAAGCCCGACCGGACCAATACCCGTTGCTGAGTAGGTCCAAAGACCCTTCTTAAAGGGCTGAATATTTTGGATAATGTGTTACACACTATTACAGGGGGTGCAATGAACAAATTGCTGGCGCTAGTGCTTATGGGAACTTTCTGCGGGACCGGCCGCGCTGCGGGTTACCCCGTCAATGAAACCGTGATAACCGGCGCTCGGAGCATCGGCGCTGTTTCAAACCGCAATCCGCTGCCGGGCCTTCCAAGGCGTTCGGCCTTATCCGCCTCACCCGCGATAAACAGTTACCTGGTCTGGCTCTCACTCGTCAGCGAGTATGTCTTTTCCTGGCAGGACATATCCCGAAATCCTGGGGGCCTGTTTTCGTCGAACGGCGTAGATTTTGGCGGTTACATCTCCGCCAATCTCGGCACTCTGATGGGCGGGGGCGGCGGGGCCGGCAATTCCGATGGGGACGAATAGACGCAATTTTGTCGTTTCCGCACAGGCCGTGATGTGTTTTTTTAGCCGTTTGTAGTCCGCCCGGATACCGCCGCGAACATCGCGGCGGTATTTTGCTAGAATACCTATCATGCTGAAAAACGCTGTTGAATACTACCAGTGCATACTGGACAATCTTACCGGCGGGCTGATAAGCGTGGACATCTCCGGCACGGTGGTGTATATTAATCCCATGGCGGGCAAGATCCTTCATTGGGAGGATATGCACGGCTGTCTGGAAGCCGACTACAACAAAGCCTTTGACAATTTCCCCGCTCTTCATCAGGTGATCAAAGAAGCGCTTGAAACGCATAAAACCGTAAGACGCGCCGAGATCTCCATCATGCATGCGAATGTGCCGCTGATCATCGGTTACAGCACAATGTGCGTAAAGGGCCGCGACGGCAGGGATCTGGGTGTTACCGTTATTTTTCAAGATATATCTTTTGTCGGAGGCGGTAAAAAATAATATGAGCAAAAAAGATAAAAAACAGGGCCAGCCCGCGCCGGAAGCCGGCAATCCCGCGGCGGCCTTCGGGCCTGTTCCCGGCGGCGTGCAGCCCGCTCCAGCGGCGGTCCCGGACGCTTCTAAAACACATTTCTTCATTTTCTGGGGATTGATAGCGGTCGCGGCGGCCGCGGCCTGGATCCTTGCCGTAGTCCTTCCTGGAGTGAGCGAATCCATTATCGAACGCTGGCTGATGGGGGCTCTGGCCGCCTCGCTTGCCGTCCTTCTGCTGATCTACAAATAAATTATGCCTAAGTTCGTGGATTATTACTCCATTCTGGGCGTACCGAAGACCGCGACCGCGGCGGAAATAAAGTCCGCGTACCGGAAGCTGGCCATGAAGCACCACCCCGACCGCAATTCGGGCAACAAGGAAGCTGAAAGCAAGTTCAAAGACATTAACGAAGCCAACGAAGTCCTTTCCGACCCCAAAAAACGCCAGACCTATGACCAGCTCGGGAAGGACTGGCGGCAGGGCCAGGACTTCAACCCTCCGCCTCCTGGCGCGGGGGCCGGAGCGCAACGGCCCGGAGGCTTTGAATATTCATATCAGGACGCGGGCGGACAAGGTTTCGGCCAGTCCGGTGATTTCAGCGAATTTTTCAGGTCTATTTTCGGCGGCATGGGCGGGGCCGGCGGGTTTCCGGGCGGCGGCGAGGACGATCTTGAGAATTATATCCATGGAGGAGGCAGGCACTCATCCCAGGCCGACATGGAATCCGAATTGCATCTTTCATTGGCGGATCTCCTGAGAGGCGGACAGCAGGCCCTGAGCTTCAGCTATAGCTCCGTCTGCACGGTATGCGGCGGCAGGGGCCGGATCAGGAACCGTGCCTGTCCCGGCTGCGGAGGCGCCGGACAGAAACCTGAAAGCAGGCATATACGGGTCAATTTGCCGAAAGGTTTAAGGAACGGCGCCAGTATCCGCCTGAAGGGCCAGGGCCGGCGCCTGCCTTCCGGCAGGACCGGAGATCTATACCTTAAGATCACCGTAGCGCCGGATCCGGATTTCGCGGTGGAAGGAGACGATCTGGAAACCAGGGCGCCGATCATGCCCTGGGACGCGGTTTTGGGCGCCGAGATCGCCATCCCCGCGCCCGACGGAACGGTAAAGATAAAACTTCCTCCCGGCTCCAGATCCGGCCGGCGGCTGCGTATCCCCGGCCGCGGTCTGCCCCGGAAAGACGGCTCGCGCGGAGATCTGTACGCCGTCATCGCTGTGGATATCCCCCCCTCGCTTACCTCTCACCAGACCGAACTGTTCAGGAAACTCAAAGACAGCGCAAATAAAAAATAGAATGTTGGGAAACAACATTCTATCGTATCCGACACGGAATTTTGTTCCGCTCCGTGTCGGAGTTTAGACGTCCTTCCCTCAATCCGCCGCGGCGGAGAGTTCTTCGAAGTAACCGTCGCCCTGCATGTAATAGGCGCCGGCGCCATTGGAGTCCTTGAGAGAGGTGGTTATTTTCCACACGGTATTCAACTGTAGGGCGGCCACAGGATCGGAACCGGTGCCCATATTAACCACGGTGGAATCGGGGACCTGGGCCGAGAGCGAGAAACGATATCCCCAGGAAACATCGGCGGACACAGGGAGCATGGTCACGCCGGTGAGATACCGGCCTTTTCCGTTGTATGAGCCTCCGTAGGTGAACATGACCTTATACTTTACATTTACCACCGTGGCGCCGTACAGGTTCTTTACGGAGAAGCCATAAGTATAGGATTTTGGTCTCTGCCACCCGGCAAGCTGGTTCCATGCGGTGATGCCCTGGGGGAGGGCGGTGGCGTAGGTGGTTTCAATATCGGCCGTCGGCGCGTTCAGTTTTACTATATCCCAGATCTTTGCGCCTATATTGATTATCTGGTCGATAAGAACCGGGATGCCGCCGGGATCCAGCCTTTTAGCGCGGAGATATGAAATGTCATTTTCCTCCGTGGCGTCCAGCCTGGTGATCTTTATGGAAGCGGGATCTATGCTGTAATAATCCGGGTCGGTCCTTGCGGACTCCGATTCCAGTCTGGTGAAACCCGCGCCGCCGTCACCGTGAAGTTCGTCCGCGTAAACCGCGGTTGTAGAAAAGAAAAAAACCGATATCAACAGCGCCCTGATGATCTTGTCGTGCATAATGTATCTCTCCGCCCGTATCAGTGTAAATCAAGTATAGCTAAGTTCCGTCAATCCCTTTAAGAGGCAAAGGACCCAGGCCAGGAGGGTATTTTGGTCCCCCGCATATAGGCCCCTTCTCGCACGGTTGTCCCATAAAAATTTTAGGAAACGGCAGATTGCAAGTTCTCGGGCGCCGGGGGCATGGGTCTGCCGGGCATGTTATTGTCCACGGCGACCGTTTATGCGAAATATTCACATGGATGGACAGGATAACAACACCAAAAAAATAATCCGCAGATTTCAAGGATTTTCGCAGATTTCGGAGGTTAATCTGTGTTAATCGGTGAAATCTGCGGAATAACAGATGTACAAGAAAAAAGGGCGGGGCCTTCCGGCCGCCGCCCTTTTTTATTTCTCCCTCAACTTCCGACACGGGGATCGATACCCCCCGTGTCGGGAACGATAAAATGTCGTTTTACGACATTTTATTATGCCGCTACTTTTTCCTCCGCCTTGGGGGTTTCGCAATGCATCTCCGCCAGCTGCTTGTAGACGCTGAGACGCCATTTGTATTCTTCTTCGGCCAGCTTCAGCAGGCGGGCGGCGACTTCCGGATTGGACTTATGCAGCGCGCGGAAGCGGTTCTCTCCCATCATGAAGTCCGACACCGGGATGGTAGGCGCTCCGCTGTCTATGGTAAGGGGATTTTTCCCCTGCGCTTTAAGAGCCGGATTGAACCTGTAGAGCGGCCAGCGGCCCGAGGCCACCGCCTTCTTCTGTTCGTTCATTCCCGTGCGCATCTCTATGCCGTGGGCTATGCAGTGGCTGTAGGCTATGACTATGGAAGGCCCGTCGAAAGCTTCGGCTTCCGCCAGGGCTTTAACGCTCTGCTGGTAGTTCGCGCCCATGGCTATCTGGGCCACATAAATATTCCCGTAGGTCATGGCTATCATTCCCAGGTCCTTCTTGGGAAGCGGTTTGCCGCCGGCGGCAAAAAGCGCCACGGCGCCCATCGGTGTGGATTTGGACATCTGGCCGCCGGTGTTGGAATACACTTCCGTATCCAGCACCATGACGCGGACCTTGCGGCCGCTGGCCAGCACGTGGTCCAAACCTCCGTAACCGATGTCATAGGCCCAGCCGTCCCCGCCAAGTATCCACAACGACTTCTTTATAAGGTAGTCGGCCAGGGTAACCAGGCGCGCGGCCTGTTCCCCGCCGATGGATGACAGGGCTTTCTTAAGATCGGCCACGCGGCCGCGCTGCTGCTCTATGCCCGCCCAATCTTCCTGATCGGCGTTAAGGATCTCTTCGGCGAGGGCGGCCTGCGCCTTCAACTGTCCGCCTTTCATGGAGGTCAGGATCTCACGGGCTTCAACCTCAAGCTTGTCGTACGCCACGCGCATTCCCAGGCCGAATTCGGCGTTGTCTTCGAAGAGCGAATTGGACCAGGCGGGGCCGCGGCCGTCTTCGCGCACGCAGTAGGGCGTGGTGGGCAGGTTGCCGCCGTAGATGGAGGAGCAGCCTGTCGCATTGGCCACGGTCATGTGGTCGCCGAACAGCTGCGTCATCAGTTTAACATAAGGCGTTTCGCCGCACCCTCCGCAGGCGCCGGAGAACTCGAACAGGGGCCTTACCAGCTGGCTGCCCTGCACGGTATTGCGGTTGACCTTGGCCGAACCCAGGTCCTTCAGGGACAGGAAGAACTTCAGGTTCGCGCGCTCGGGCTCGCGCAGCGGGAACTGCGGGGCGAGGTTGATGGCCTTGCAGCCGGTTTCCTTCCCTTCTTTCTTTTCCTTGGCCGGGCAGTTGTAGACGCAGGCGCCGCAGCCGGTGCAGTCCTCGACGGCGACCTGGGTGGTGAACTTGAGCCCCTTCAGCGCCGCCCGTCCTTCCGCGGATTTAAAGGTCTTGGGCGCCTTCGCCAGCTCCGCGCCGTCGTAAGCCTTCACGCGGATGGCGGCATGGGGGCAGACCAGCGAGCAGATGCCGCACTGGATGCACAGCGTTTCGTTCCAGACCGGGGACTCAAGCGCGATATTGCGCTTTTCATACTGGGAGGTGGCGGTCGGGAAGGTCCCGTCCACCGGCATGGAGGAGACGGGCAGCTGGTCGCCGCGGAAAGCCATCATTTCGCACAGCGTGTCGCGCACAAAAGGAGGAAATCCTTCCACGATGCAGGCGCGCTTTATCTTTGAGGTAAGACCGCCCGTTTTAACTTCCTGTATGGCGGCCAGGGTCTTGTCCACGGCGGCGAAGTTCTGATTTACCACTTCGTCGCCCTTCTTGGCGTAGGTCTTTTTGATGGACTGTTTGATGGCGGCTATAGCCTCGTCCTTAGGCAGCACTCCCGAAATGCCGAAGAAGGCGGTCTGCATGATGACATTGATGCGCCCGCCCATACCGGTCTCTTCGGCTATTTTAGAGGCGTTGAGCACATAAACCTTAAGGTGTTTCTTTACGATGTTCTCCTGCACTTCTATCGGCATGCGGTCCCACACATCGGAAGCGTCGAAGGGGCTGTTGAGCAGGAACACCGCGTTATCCTCGGCTTTGTCCAGCATCTCGTATTTTTCCAGGAAACTGAACTGATGGCAGCCTATGAAACGGGCCTTGTTCACCAGGTACGGGGCGCGGATATAACTCTTGCCGAAGCGCACATGGGAAACGGTCATCGAGCCGGCTTTCTTCGAGTCATAAACAAAGTAGCCCTGCGCGTGCTGGCCGGTCTCCTCGCTGATGATCTTAATGGTGTTCTTGTTGGCGCCCACGGTGCCGTCCGAACCCAGACCGAAGAACAGCGCGCGGAAGATGTCGGCCGGCTCCGTGGTCCAGTTCTCGTCGTAATTAAGGCTCAGGTTGGTCACATCGTCTTTGATGCCCACGGTGAAGCCGTGCACGGGTTCGGCCGCGGAGAGGTTTTCAATGACGGCCTTGGCCATGGCCGGGGTGAATTCCTTGGAGCCGAGGCCGTAGCGTCCGCCGATTATCGTCGGGAGTTCCTTGAGCGCGCCGGATTTATAGGCGTTGGCGCAGGCGGTGACCACATCCTGGAACAAAGGCTCGCCTATGGCGCCCGGTTCCTTGGTGCGGTCGAGCACGGCGATGCTTTTCACGGTTTTAGGCAGGGCTTTTATAAAGTCGACCTCGGAATAGGGCCTGTAAAGACGCACTTTCAGCACGCCGACTTTGGCTTTGGCGGTCTTTACCAGATGAGTCACGGTGTCTTCCACGGTGTCCGCGCCCGAAGCCATTACCACCACCACTTTATCCGCGTCCGGGGCGCCCACATAGTCGAACAAGCCGTACTTGCGGCCCGTCAGTTTTTCGAACTGGCCCATGGCCTCTTTGACCATCGTGGGGACCGCGGTGTAGAATTTATTGGCCGCCTCGCGGCTCTGGAAGAACACATCCGGGTTCTGGGCGGTGCCGCGCAGAACGGGATGTTCGGGGTTGAGGCCGCGCGCCTTATGTTCGGCTATCAGTTTCTCGCTTATCATATTGCGCATGACTTCGGGAGAGAGCGGCTCCACCATGTTCAGTTCGTGGGAGGTGCGGAAGCCGTCGAAAAAGTGCAGGAAAGGCACCCGGGTTTTAAGCGTGGCGGCCTGCGAGATCAGCGCGAAGTCCATGGCCTCCTGCGGGTTGGCGGAGGCGAGCAGCGCCCAGCCGGTCTGGCGCACGGCCATAATATCGCCGTGATCGCCGAAAATGGAAAGCGCGTGGGCGGCCACCGCGCGGGCGCTCACATGGAACACGGTGCTTGTAAGCTCTCCTGCGATCTTGAACATGTTCGGGATCATCAGCAGCAAACCCTGCGAACAGGTGAAGGTGGTGGTCAGGGCCCCGGCGGTAAGGGCGCCGTGCACCGCGCCGGAAGCGCCGCCTTCCGACTGCATTTCGATGACCGAGGGCACCGTACCCCAGATGTTCTTGTCGCCTTTGGCGGACCAGGTATCGGACAGTTCCCCCATCACCGAAGAAGGGGTTATGGGATAAATCGCTATAACTTCGTTGGTTTTGTGCGCCACGAAAGCGGCGGCGGTGTTACCGTCCATTGCGACCATATTCTTAGACATTGTGTTATTCTCCTGTTTTGGTTTTGCTGAATCCGCGGAATATATGGACAGTATAGCATTTTTGCGCGTCCGGCTGGCGCGCTCGGAGGGCGCGGATCAAATTTTGTATACTTATATATATTCGTTATCCATTACCTATATAGAGAGAGAAGGGTACCAGCCATGTCATTGGAACATAAGCCTAAAAAACCTTCATCGGCCATTGAACAGAACCTCGGCCGTCACCAGGAGCCCGCCGTACGCAAAACCAATTATGACGAGGTCGCCCTCGGTTTCAGTTTCGAAGAAGCGGTAACGGAAGCCGCCCGCTGCCTCAACTGCAAGACCAGGCCCTGCGAGCTGGCCTGTCCCGTCAACATAAAGATCCCGGAATTCGTAGACCTGGTCTACAGGGAAGATATTCAGGGCGCGGCTTCCAAGATCTTTGAGACCAGCCTTTTTCCCGCGATCTGCGGCCGGGTCTGCCCCCAGGAAACCTATTGCGAATGCGCCTGCGTGCTTAAGGAAAAATTCGGCCCCGTCTCGGTCGGACGGCTTGAGCGCTTCGTAGCGGATCATGTCAGGAAGAACGGCCTCACGCCCCTCCCTAAATGCGCGGAGAATACCGGTTTCAAGGTCGCCTGCGTCGGCTCCGGCCCGACCTCGCTTGCCGTCGCGGCCGAATTGCGCAAGAAAGGCCATGAAGTCGCGGTGTTCGAAGCCCTGCACGAATTCGGCGGCGTCCTCAGCTACGGCATCCCCACTTTCAGGCTCCCGCGCGAGGTGGTCAGGGCCGAAGTCGAGAATCTGAGCAAGCTGGGCGTCCGGTTCTTTAAAAACGCGCTGATAGGGAAAACGCTTACCGTGGAGGAACTTAAACAGGATTTCGACGCGGTTTATATCGGCTCCGGCGCCGGCCTGCCCAGCCCCATGAACTGCCGCGGCGAAGAGCTTGTGGGGGTCTACAGTTCCAACGAATTCCTTACGCGCATCAACCTTATGCAGGCGTACAAGTTCCCCGCCTCCGATACCCCTTACTACATCGGCAGGAAGGTCATAGTGGTCGGAGGAGGCAACACCGCCATGGACTCCGCCCGCTGCGCCATGCGCCTTGGACCTGAAAGCGTCACGGTCCTCTACCGCCGTACCCGCGCGGAAATGCCGGCCAGGGGCGAAGAAGTCGAGAACGCGATGGAAGAGGGCGTAAAATTCGATTTCCTGACCGCTCCGCTGGAACTGGAAGGCACGGAGCAGGGCCGCCTGAAGAGCGTCAAGTGCGTCCGCATGGAACTGGGAGAACCGGACGCTTCCGGACGCCGCAAGCCCGCGCCTGTGAAGGGCTCCGAGTTCAGGATGGAAGCCGACAGTCTGGTGGTGGCCATCGGGTCCAGCCCCAACCCCATCATACAGCAGACGACCCCCGGGCTCGCGGTAAAAAAGGGAAACTGCCTTGCCGTGGACCCGGGCGGAAAAACCTCAATGGAGGGAGTATACGCCGGCGGCGATGTCGTGCGCGGCGGAGCGACCGTGCTCCTGGCCATGAAGGACGGCAAAGCCGCGGCAGGGGCGATACACCGGTACCTGCTGGAAAAAGTAAAACCGATATGAATAAAAATATTTACTCCACGGAAAACCTTTACAAAATACTCGCCAAGGAGGACCTCTCGCCCGCCATCTCCAAACATGTGATCTACGCCCCCCTCATCGCCAACAAGGCGAAGGCCGGCCAGTTCGTCATACTCCGGGCGGGAGAAGGCGGGGAGCGGATCCCCGTGACCCTGGTTGACTGGGACGCGGAGAAAGGAACGATCACGCTTATCATACAAAGCCTGGGCAGATCCACCACCGGGATGAACGCGATGAAAGCCGGGGACTCGTTCGCGGATGTGGCCGGCCCGCTGGGGATGCCTGTGGAGATAAAAAAATACGGCGTCGTGCTGGGGGTCGGCGGAGGCGTGGGAATAGCCGAACTTTACCCGATAGCCAGAGCCTTCGGGGAAGCCGGCAATAAGGTCATTTCCATACTCGGGGCGCGGTCTAAGGATCTGCTGATACTTGAAGAGGACATGCGGCGTATTTCCAGCGAGGTCATTATCGCCACCGACGACGGCTCGGCGGGGATCAAGGGGCTGGTCACGGACGCCATGAAAATCCTTTACGCCGAAGGCGAAAAAATAGACGCCGTGTTCGCCATCGGGCCCATCATAATGATGAAATTCGTCGCGGAAACCTCCAGGCCTTTCAAAACCCCCACCTTCGCCAGTCTCAACCCCGTCATGCTTGACGGCACGGGCATGTGCGGCGGCTGCCGCGTGGAGGTGGGCGGCAAGACTCTCTTCGCCTGCGTGGACGGGCCGATGTTCGACGCCCACCAGACCAATTTCGACCTGCTCGCAAAAAGGACCGCGGCTTACAGGGAGCACGAAAAACTGTCTCTTGAGCGATACGCCAAAAACCACGACTGTAAGATCGGCCTGCACTAAAAAACTCCGCTGCGAAGATTTTTAGCATGGTCCGTTTACGGCGGACTAAAATGCGAGTTTATAAAATTGACAACGGGGCCTGTTAAGTTGCAGAATCTGTTTCGGTAAATATAAAACAGGGGAGATCAAAGAATGAAAAAAATAATACTATCAGCGGCAGCCGTCGTCGCTTTCAGCGCGGCGGCCTTCGCGGCGGACTACGGCAGCGCCGGTTGCGGCCTCGGAAGCCTGGCGTTCAAGGAGAACGACGGAACGCAGATACTTGCGGCGACCACCAACGGCACCTTCGGCAGCCAGACCTTTGGAATAACCTTCGGGACCTCGGGTTGCAACGCCAAAGGCATGATAAAGGTGTCCATGGCCCGCGAGAGCTTCATTGAAGCCAACTATAAGGACCTGTCCCGCGATGCGGCCGCCGGCAAAGGCGAATTCGTGACCAACCTGGCCGGCCTCTATGGGTTCACTACCGAGAACGCCGGGGAGTTTGCCGCGCTCCTGCAGCGGAACCATACCACCATCTTCGCCGCCAACAACGCGAAGACCGCCGTAACCGAGATCAACAGGCTCGTCGGCACCATCTAATAAGACATCGTCCGACGATGTTTTATACGACCGGCACGGGGCTTTAAAAACCCCGTGCCGGAAACAAGGTGAAAATTTCTGCGGCAAAAATTTTTAAAGTTCCGTTTTTTATCTTCACTTCTTCTCCTTGCGCCGTCGGCGCGCGCCATAACCCCGGAAAAAGAATTGCTGCGTCTCAGCCTCAGGCAGTCGGCGGTTAACGCGAACGCCTGGAAAGACCCTTATTGGCTCCGCCTGCTTTATTACGAAAAGAACATCCTGGGCGGATATCACAGCCCTTCCGTCGATCCTGATTTTTTTCTTTCAAAATGGGGCAGGATCAGTCCGAAACTTGAGCTGGAAGCGGCTGTGGACGGCCTTTTTTTTGAGAGCGCCGCCGACGACAGTCCAGAGTGCCGTTTTCCGGAACGCTATCGCTGGCTTCGCGGCAAACTTGGCGTGAAACAGGCGGACCTGCCCCCTAAGACCTGTAAATCCTTTGAGGAATGGAAAGCGGGACTGAATACGGGATCGGTCAGCCTGCTTTTCGCCGCGGGGTATCTTAATAATCCCTCGACACTGTACGGGCACACCTTTCTCCGTCTGCACCGGCGAGGGGCGGACGGCGCGGACCTGCTGGACTATACTATAAATTACGCCGCCACCGCCGATGTGGAAAGCGGCTTGTTCTTTGCCGTCAAAGGACTTGTGGGCGCATACCCCGGCCAGTTCTCGACCATTCCCTATTATCTCAAAATACAGGAGTATCACAACATAGAGAACCGGGACCTATGGGAATTCCCCCTCAATTTGACCACGGAAGAGATCGACCGCCTGATGCGCCACGGCTGGGAACTCGGCAAAGCGGCCTTCCCATATCTGTTCTTTACCCGCAACTGTTCCTGGCAATTGATGCCGCTGCTGGATATCGTAAAACCCGAACTGGACCTTTCCCGCCGGTTCTCTTTCTGGGTCATTCCTTCGGATACGGCCAAGGCCGTGCTCTCCGCCTCGCCGGCATCTACGCCGCTTTGGAGACCTTCATTATGGAAAACCGTGGACTGGAAAAGGGGCCAGCTCTCTGTAGGCGAAAAGGCCTCCGTGCTGGAACTTACGCGCGGCGACCGGAAATCCGAACTTCAAAAGATAGCCGCCGCTCCTCCCGCCCGCGAAGCGGCGGTGCTGGAAGCGGCGGTGGATTATCTGAGTTGGCGCTTTTACGCGCGCCGTATCGGAAAAGCGGAACTGGACGACCGCACCGATCCTTTGCTGGCGGTCCGCTCCCGGCTGGGCCCGCAAACGACCTTCACCGGCGGACCGGTACGGCCCGCCGATATCCTGGAAGCGCATGAAAGTCTGCGGTTGGGCGCGGGCCTGGTCTCGCTTAAAAACGGGCCCGCTTATGAAATACAGGGCCGTTTCGCGCTGCAGGATCTTCTGGACGATCCCACCGGCTACCTGCCTGACGCCGTGCTGGAGATGGGTTCCTTCCGCCTGCGGCAGGAACCCCGCTATAACCGTCTGTATGTGAAGCAAGCCGGACTTGCGCGGGTGATGAGCTTGAATCCCTGGGATGACTGGGTGCGCCGTCCGTCCTGGGAAATTTCAGCGGGCGTAGAGCAGGCGGACGAAACCGGCCGACAAAGCGGCAAGGCCGCCGTCTGGGCGATGAACGCCGGCTCCGGACTGGCGGCTGAAACTCATACGCCTGTGCGGCAGGTCTGGTATTTATTGGCGGAGGCGGACAGCGCTCTCGGCCCCGCCCTTGATTCCGGCTGGCGCGCCGGCGCCGGTCTTAAAGCGGGAATGCTTGCGCAAACAGGTCCGGTGAGGGCGCTGATCGAGGCCCGCTATATCGGTTACGCTTTCGGCGACACCAGGCCGCTCTGGGCCGGGGCCGCCGCCGCCTCCATGAAACTGGCGAAGAACAGTTCCGCGCGGCTGGAATACGTCTGGCGCGGAAAAGTTCGCGAGTGCGGCATATATTTTCATCAGTTCGTATTTCCGCCGTAAACATGCACAAGGAAGCGGCTTTAACATGAAATTAAAGGCGGCACTGATGACGGTAACGGCGGCGGCCCTGGCCGGCTGCACACATTTATTCTTCCAGCCTTCAAACAAGCTGCTCGCGGACCCGGCGCAAGCCGGCATTAAATACGAGGCCATAAAATTCAGGTCCGGGGATGGGACGGAACTGACCGGAATGTTCTTCGCTCCGGCGGAACCTCCGCTCGGGACGGTGATACATTTCCACGGCAACGCGCACAACATGACCGCTCATTTTTCGTATTCTTCCTGGCTTGCGAAAGAGGGATTCAATGTTTTTATTTTCGACTATCGCGGCTATGGGGCTTCGGGCGGGAAACCGGAGCTGGACGGGCTGGTCATGGACGGCAAAGCGGCGCTGGCCCACGCTCTTAAACTGCCGGGTGCGGAGCCCGGTAGAATGATCGTCTTCGGACAAAGTCTGGGCGGCGCCATAGCGGTCGCGGCTGTCGCGGAATCCGGGTTCAAACCGGCGGCCATGGTGCTGGAAGGGAGCTTTTATTCTTATAAAAGCGTGGGCTCGGCGGCGCTGCGGGCGCACTGGTGGAGCCGGCCGTTCTCCTGGCTGCCGTGGGTGGCGATAAGCGGGAGTCATTCGCCCTCGGATTATGTCGCTACAATAAATTGCCCCAAGCTTTTTATACATTCGGAACGGGACCCGATAGTCCCGTTCACGCAAGGCAAAAAATTGTATGATGCGGCCATGCAGCCCAAGGAATTCTGGGCTGTGCCATCGGGGCACATAGACGCGTTTTACGGCCTGCGCGGCACCTACGGGCCGAGGCTCATCGCCTACCTGAAAAAAGTTATGGGGCCGCTACCTGCCCCCCCGTCTCCAGCGCGCACTAAAATATTGTTTCCCACTCAGGAATAACAAAACCGCCGAGGAAGGATCCTCGACGGTTTTGAATAATTTAAACGGATTAACGATGAGTCGCACTCGGCTACTATTTTGGTTTCAACACGGAGATGAGGTTGCGTTCACAAAAATGATAAAAACAACTTAGATTTGATAGATAACGCGGCAGCCGCCTGCGGAAACAGAAAGGGGCGAAAATGCTATAATTTGCTAAGGTCGTGGTTAAAACTGTCAATAAATATGATCTTAAAACTAAGCGGGCATAATGATGAAGCGGAGATGAATTTTGAACTGAAATTCCTGCGTTCTCTTTCTATAAAGGAAAGGTTCAAGCTGATGTCGCAGAAAACGCATGAGATGACCCGCCTTCTTGAAAAAAATGGACACAGAAAACCTTTTGAAATCCTTAAAAGAGTATAAGGTTGATTTTGTTATTATCGGCGCCACAGCATTTCCAGTTCATGGTTATGCCAGGGCCACGCTGGATATAGACATATTTATAAGACCTGATCAGGCTAACGCGCTCAGGACCAGACAGGCTCTCTCCGCCTTCGGTTATGACATGACAGATGTTACAGTGGAGGATTTACTTACAAAAAAACTGCTTATCCGCCAATACGCCGTTGAAACGGACATTCATCCTTTTGTTAAAGGTGTGACCTTTGCCGGCATCTGGAAAGACAAAGTGCGGTCTAAATTCGGAGAGACTTTTGCATACTTCGCATCACTTGACGGTCTCATCAAGATGAAAAAAGCCGCCGGGCGCCCCAAAGACATGGAAGATTTAAAGTACCTGTTGAAGATCAAAAGGACAAAAACTTCCTGAATCGTCCTTTTAATATTCCCTCTCGACACCCCGCCATGACAAAACCGCCTAAAAAATCGGCGGTTTTGAAGGATGCCGGCGCGATTTGTTTATTATAGGCCTCCGCCATCCTTTCCGGCGAAACCACTTTATAACCGTGATCCGCCAGCCATTTCACCAGCTGCTTTGAGGCGGTGCGGCTCTGCGGATGGATGTCGTGCATAAGCACGATGCCTTTGCCGCGCTGCTGTATCAAGGCCATCGTCTTGCGATAAAGCGTATCGGGGTCCTTCGTGGACCAGTCAAGCGAGTCTATAGTCCAGCCGACCGGGATCAGGCCGAATTGGGACCTCATTTTTACCTGGCGGCGTCGGTGGTCGGCGCTCCCTGACTTCGTGCTTAGCGGCTGGCATACCTTTTCGGAACGCTGCCCATCGCATGGGCATATTATGCGGGAGAGCCGCCGGGACTAAACACCTTTTCAGTCCTTGATAAAAACCGATCCATGTACTAAACTATAATTGCCGTACGAGGTCGCAGGTTTCCGCAGTTCGGGTGAGGTACAGCTTATTGAGCCCTGCGTAATTAATGTCCGTGTTGGAGGCTTGGATTTGGGCGCGAAGCACAATTCAGTGTTAAAGATGGATGCGGGTGGAGCGAAGCGACACAATTGAATATGAACAGGACGCGACGAGCGAGCATGCCCGTAGGCCTGTGAGTGAGAAGCAACGAAGCAGCCGCTCAAAGGCAAGCCTCCCTTTTCCTTCGGAAAAGGGCCGGGCGCTTTTGGGCTGCAACCTGTTTTCTCTGAATTGTGCTTCGCACCGCGTCGCCCATTCGCTTGCGTAGCGCTGCTACGCCGCGCTCCGGGCTCCTTGTTGGTCCGGCAGTCTCCGAAGCTAAGTTTAACGGCGGCTCAGTCGACCCGCTCCAAAATCGGCCCGGCCAGCGCGGACATTACTTACGCAGGGCTCAATAGTTTCAGGAAGATCATAGTTATGAATAAAGTTTCCGCCGGACCTGATTCGACCAGCGGTCATTTCAGGAACTACGACCAATTCCGGACCCGCTTCACCGGGAACCGGACAACGCGGCTCTGGGTGGAGTTGCTGAGGATCCAGTGCGCAGTCAGCTTACGCGAGGATCTGAAATTTTTTTTCAACAGCCCGGCGTTTCAAAACGCCGGATCCGTGCTGGATTTGGGGTGCGGACCCGGCGACTTGATACGAACATTGAGCGCTTATTTTCCGGATAAAAAATACACGGGCGTGGACATCTCCAAGGATTACATCCGCCTGGCGGAAAAACACAACGGAAAACAGGGAAATGTTAAGTTCATACGCGGCGATATCTACGATTATCAGGGTTCTAAATTCGATTACATGATCCTGCGCCTGGTGGCGCAGCATTTGCCGGATCATTCGGCGATGCTGAAATGTTTAAAGCGATTATTGAACAAAAACGGACATGTGCTGATCATCGATACGGTAGACGCCTTAAACAAGTTTTCCGACCCGATGCCTGTGCTGGCAAAAATGTACGGCGAGTTGACGGAACTGCAGGCGAAGTGCGGCGGGAACAGACGGGCCGTCGATGATATTGAAAACAAATGTCATGAAGCCGGGTTTATGGCGCGTATTTCTCTGCGGTGCCCGGTTTTCGCATATGCCGACGAGGAAAAAGCGCTGATACTGCGGATGTATATGTTCGTAAGCGAAATTATCGCGAGGAAATTCGGCGTTTCGGTGAACCAAAAAAACCTTTATAAAGAGTTATCCGCCTGGCGCAAGAAAAAAGGCTCTTACGGCCAGATAGGCATGAAATACCTGGAGTTAAGGCAAAGCCGCCCGGGTAAATAATCGTCTCAGTTCCGGCTGGATCACGCCACGGTAGAACGAACGCGAAATTTCAGGAATAAAATGTCGTCTTACGACATTTTATTCCGCCCAGATCCCGGCCAGGTTCACCAGCGCATCCATGGACTTTTTCATTCCGTCCAGCGAGACCCATTCATAAGGCCCGTGATAATTGAACCCGCCCGTAAAGATATTCGGGGCCGGCAGTCCCATGAACGACAACCTGGCTCCGTCCGTTCCCCCTCTCACCGGCTTGACGAACGGCTCAACCCCCGCTTTCCGCACCGCTTTCATAAGATTAGCCATCACGGCGGGGTGCTTGACTATAACTTCCCTCATGTTCCTGTACTGCTCGCGGAACTCCACTTCTATACCGGCCAGCGGATATTTCAGCCGCGCCGCCGCTACAAGAGCTTCCAGTTGCCGTTCCATCGCTTTTAATTTTTTAAGGTCATGTTCGCGCGCAATGCCGGAGACCTCCGCTTTTTCTATGCCGGCGGAGATATCGGTGAACATAATAAAGCCTTCGCGCTTCTCGGTGGTTTCCGGCAGCAGATTTTCAGGCCAGGAGGCCGTAATATCCGCCGCTATGCGGGCGGCGTTCGCCAGCGCGTTCTTGGCCGTGCCCGGATGCACGCTTTTTCCGGTTATCGTTATCTTGACCCCGTCCGCGTTGAAGTTCTCATCTTCCACCGCTCCCGCCACATCTCCGTCTACAGTGTAGGCGAAATCCGCACCAAAGGCCTTCACATTGAAAAACTTGACGCCCTGGCCCACTTCCTCATCCGGGGTAAAACCGATCTTTAATACGCCGTGAGGGAGCTCCCTGTGTTTAAGAAGATGCTCGGCGGCCGTCATAATGATAGCCACTCCCGCCTTATTATCGGCGCCCAGCAGCGTATCTCCCGAAGCCGTTACAATATCCTCGCCTTTGCAGCGGGCCAGTTCGGGGCAGTTCCTGGTATTAAGGACCATCCCGCGCTTGCGGCTTATCACTATCTCTCCGCCTTTCCAGGCTCTGTGCAGCTGCGGACGCACGCCCTTGCCCGAGGCGGCCGGAGAGGTGTCCACATGCGCGAGAAAAGCTATGACGGGTATTTTACCTTTAACCGTGGCCGGGATTTCGGCCGTCACATAGCCGTATTTGTCCAGTTTTACATGGGAGGCCCCCATGGCTTTCAATTCCGACGCCAGCATTTTCGACAGCACAAGCTGTTTTTTTGTCGAAGGAAAACTTGAGGAGTTTTCATCGCTCTGGGTGTCGATCTTCGCGTATTTCTCAAACCTTTTGTAAAGAACGCTCTTTAGATCCATTTTAAGTGTCTCCTTAGCCTGCGGCGGTCTCTGCGCGCATTTTTAGCTTTTTTTGTTCGAAAAAGATATAATATGATTATAATCAAAATCCACGGGATATTCAAAGGAGCGCGAACATGTCCTTCAACTTTGTCCCCAAAGAACTGAAATTCTTCGATTTCCTCAGTCTGCAGGCCGACACGATAGTGAAAGCCGCCGACTGCTTCAAGGCTTCCGTGAAAAAGGGGCTCTTTGACGAAGAGACCGTCAAAAAGATCAAGGATTACGAGCATGAGGGCGACACGCTAGCCCACGAGATAGTGGATATGCTCAACCGCACTTTCATCACCCCCATCGACCGCGAGGACATTTATTCCCTGGCCAACACGCTTGACGATATCCTGGACATGATAAATTCCATGTCCAACCGTATAAAACTTTACAAGCTTAACGCCTGCGATGAATACCTGGTGCAGTTCGCCGACACCATAGACCAGTCCACGCGCGCGCTGTGCAACGCCGTAAAGCATCTGCACGACACCAAGCGCACGCGCCGCGTTCTGGACCACTGCATAGAAGTGAACCGCCTGGAAAACCTCGGCGACCAGATCCGCGAAAAGGCCATCAGCCATCTCTTCGAAACGGAAAAAGATCCCATCATGGTCATAAAGTGGAAAGAAATTTATGAGGTCGCCGAAGGAACGCTCGATACATGCGAGCATGTAGCGAAAGTTATCGAAGCCATTCTGGTGAAAAATGGATAGCACGCTCCTGACGGTAACCGGCCTGGTCGTCCTGGCGCTGGTCTTCGACTATCTTAACGGCTTTCACGACGCAGCGAACTCCATCGCCACTATTATTTCTACGCGGGTGCTTTCACCGCGCCAGGCCATCATCTGGGCCACTTTTTTTAATATGGTGGCTTTTTTTATTTTCAGCCACGCTGTCGCAGCGACCATGGGCAAGGGAATAGTCGAGATCGGCGTGATAGACTCCCATGTCGTATTCGGCGCGTTGGCAGGCGCTTGCGCCTGGAACATCTTCACCTGGTATTTCGGCCTGCCTTCCAGCTCCTCGCACGCCCTTATGGGCGGTCTTGCGGGCGCGGCCGTGGTCAAGGCGGGCGTCGGCGTGCTTGTGATGAGCGGGATAATCAAAGTCGTGCTCTTTATCGTTATCTCCCCTCTGCTGGGCATGCTGCTGGGTCTTCTTTTCGAGGTCATAGTTTACCGCCTGTTCAGCGGGGCAACGCCTAACAGAGTCGACCGTTTCTTCAGGAAGGCCCAGCTCCTGTCCTCCGCCACTTACTGCATGGGGCACGGCGGGAATGACGCGCAGAAAACCATGGGCATAATAACCGGCCTTCTTCTCAGCGCCGGATACCTGGATAAATTCGAAGTCCCGAAATGGGTGGCGATAATCTGCTACGCGGCGATGGGCCTGGGCACTATGTCCGGCGGCTGGCGCATAGTAAAGACCATGGGCCAGAAGATCTCAAAACTCAAGCCGGTGGACGGCTTCTGCGCGGAATCGGGGGCGGCGACAGCGCTGTTCCTGGCCTCTTCGATGGGCGTGCCGGTAAGCACCACGCACACGATAACCGGCGCGATCATGGGCGTGGGCACCATGAAACGGTTCAGCGCGGTAAAATGGGGAGTGGCGGGACAGATCGTCTGGGCCTGGGTCCTCACCATTCCCGGCTCCGCACTTATCTCAGCCCTGGTCTACTGGCTCTCCGTGCGCCTGTTCGCATAAAGCATCGTAAGACGACATTTATCGTCCTCTTACCGCGAGGCAACCCCGCCCTAAAAGGCGCGGGGTTTGTCTTATCCGGAGGCGGCCCTTCCGGCCAGGAGGCCGGAGGTCCAGGCGAAGTGGAGATTGTAGCCGCCGGAATCGGCGTCGATATCCAGCAATTCTCCGGCGAGGAACAGGCCTTTTACTTTCTTCGATTCGAACGACTCCGGAGAGACTTCCGTTGTTTCAACCCCTCCGGCGGCGGCCATGGCGTCCTCAAAAGCCAGCGGACCCGAGAGCTCAAGCTCGAACCCGTTCAGAAGCCGCATAAAATCCTCAAAAGTTTTTTCCGGGACTGCGCCGACCAGTTTGTCGGCCCCGACTTTCGCGAGATCGGATAAGAGCTGGAGCAGGCGCGCGTCGGCAAGACCGCACAGGAACATCCGCCAGAAGCGGTCAGCCATTTCCGCCCTTCTCGCCAGCAGTAATGCGCGCAGAGCGGAGGCGGTATATTCGGGAAAAAAGTCCAGACGGCATTTCACCGGGCCGGATTTAAGCGCGAACACTGCCGCCCGGCTCAGCTCCAGCACCGCGGGGCCCGAAAGTCCGTATTTCGTGAACAACACCTCCCCCCGCCCGCGCGCAAGCATCCTTCCGCCGGAATTGAGTTCAAGCGCGGCCTGAACCCTGATCCCTTCGACCTGCGTTATAAAACTTTCCCTGACTTTAAGAGGGACAAGGACCGGTTCAGGCGTTTTTATGCTGTGCCCCAGGGACCGCGCCAGGTCATAGCCGGAGACAGAGCCGCCTATCTGCGGATAAGCGGGGCCGCCGGCGGCCAGGATGACCTTGTCGCATATCAAGGTGGTTTCGGGACCGGCGGCCGCTCCTTTTTCCCATTTGGGGGATACGCTCCGGACCGATACTTCAAAGCCGTCCGCGCTCTTTTTTACGGCCAGCGCTTCCGTCAGCAACCTGATCTCCGCGTTTTTCCAATTGGCGCAATTCACAAGCACTGCGACGACATCCGCCGCCTTCATGGACCGCGGGAAAATGCGGCCGTCCGGGTCCTGGACGGTCAGAAGGCCGAGATCCTTAAAAAAAGAGTTCACATACCCGGGAGGAAGGGCCTTTAACACCCTGTTCACGAAAGGGGCTTCCCCTCCGTGGTAACGCGCCGCTGTCACCAGTGCGTTGGTAAGATTGCACTTCCCGGCCCCCGTGGAAAGCACCTTACGGCCGGGAACATGATTCTTCTCCAACACTGTAACCCGGGCTCCGGACGCCGCGGCGGCGCAGGCGGCGGCCAGGCCTGAAGCCCCGGCGCCGATGATAATAATGTGCTTCTTTTCTATCATACAAGAATAAAGGATGAAGGCTGAAGGATCAAGCCAAGACATTGGAAAATCAAAGGATTTTTCCGCTGTTTAGCCCTATCCCGGCTCCTTCATCCTTTTAAAAAAACTTCTTCCTCGACTTCGGCACGGGTTGGAAGAGCCCGTGCCGGGTACGATAAAATGTCGTTTCACGACATTTTATTACGCCCTGTCGGCCGAACCTACCACGGTTTTGTTCTTGTCCATGTACATCTTTATAAGTTCTTCCCTGGCCGGGCCCAGATATTTGCGCGGGTCGAATTCTCCCGGTTTCTCCGCGAACACTTTACGAATAATAGCCGTCATGACAAGCCTGCCGTCCGAATCTATGTTGATCTTGCAAACCGCGGACTTGGCGGCCTTGCGCAGCTGTTCGGCCGGCACGCCCACCGCGCCGTCCATCTTGCCGCCGTATTTGTTGATCATATCGATGTAAACATCCAGCACGGAAGAGGCGCCGTGCAGGACTATCGGAAAACCGGGGATGCGTTTTTCCACTTCCGCAAGGATGTCGAAACGGAGCGGCGGAGCGGCTTCGCCCGGCTTTACCTTGAATTTGAACGCGCCATGGCTGGTGCCGATGGAAATGGCGAGCGAGTCCACTCCCGTGCGCTTCACAAAATCTTCGACCTGCGCGGGTTCCGTGTAATGGGTATGCTCGGAAGAGACCTCGTCCTCTATGCCGGCAAGGACCCCGAGTTCGCCCTCGACCGTAACTTCGAACTGATGCGCGTATTCCACCACCCTTTTGGTGAGCTTCACATTCTCCTCATAAGGCAGGCTGGAACCGTCGATCATTACGGACGAAAAGCCGTTCTCTATGCAGGACTTGCAGAGTTCGAAAGAATCGCCGTGGTCCAGATGCAGCGCCACCGGCACGGGGCCTCCGGGCATTTCTTTGATCATTTCCATGGCGCCGCGGGCCATCCAGCGCAGCAGCGTGGGATTGGCGTATTCGCGCGCCCCCTTGGAGATCTGCAATATAACCGGGGAGCGGCTCTTCACGCAGGCGGTCAGGATAGCCTGGAGCTGCTCCATATTGTTAAAGTTATAAGCGGGTACCGCGTAACCTTCCTTGTTGGCTTTGGCGAACATTTCCTTGGTGTTCACGAAACCTAATTCTTTGTAAGACACGGGCTTTGTTGCGGTCGTAGTCATATTTTTCACCTCTATATTTTGGCAGTACCGTTCAAGCCCATTATAATATTTAAATCTCACTTAAATCCAATGCCTACCGGCTTTTCCCGGCTTAAATTTGCTAAAATCATATTATAGCCGGATCTTTCGGCCGGAGGGCTCGTAGATGTCAGAAACAAAAATGTTTTTCAGCGGAGTAAAACCATCCAAATTTTCGTTGACCCAGCGCCGCGCCAACTATTATGATGTCGCGGATATTATCACGACCGCGCAATATAAGGTCCAGGATGAGGAGATCAAGGCTCTTGAAGACATAGACCTCATATACCGAACGCTCACGGCCGTCCTGTATAATTTCGCCACCACCTCGGGTCACCCCGGCGGAAGCATTTCTTCGGGCAGGATAGCACAGAGCCTGGTGTTCACCTCCATGGATTACGATTTTTTCAACCCGCAGCTTGAAAGCAACGACATTCTCGTCTATGCCGCAGGCCACAAAGCCATGGGCCTTTATGCCCTCTGGGCGTTGCGCAACGAACTTGTCCGCGCCTCAGGCGCCAGGGACCTGCCGGCTGAAAAATTCCAACTGCGGCTTGAGGACCTTCTGGGTTTCCGGCGCAGCCCCGTCACAGATACCCCTCTTTTCAGGAAGTTCCGTTCCAAAGCGCTGGACGGACATCCGACCCCTCACACCCCTTTCGTCAAGATCGCCACAGGAGCCTCCGGCATAGGCGTGGGAGCGGGCGTGGGCCTGGCTTTAGGCGCGATGGACGCCTACGCGGACAAGGCGCCGAAGATCCACATGATCGAAGGCGAGGGCGGAATGACCTCCGGCCGCGTGGCGGAAGCCATGGCGGCGGCCGCTACCGCGCAGCTTTCCAACGCGGTGATGCACATAGACTGGAACCAATCCTCCATAGATTCCAACAATGTCTGTCTTGAGAACTCCAAACCCGGAGAATATGTGCAGTGGACGCCGGACGAACTCGCCTATCTTAACGATTGGAATGTGGTCTATGTCTCCAACGGCCACGATTTCTTTCAGATCCTTACCGCCCAGAAGTTCGCCGTCAACCAGAGCGAAAACAAGCAGCCGACGGCGGTGGTCTACCGCACGGTCAAGGGTTGGAAATACGGCATAGAGGGCCGTGCGGCCCACGGCGCGGGCCATAAATTCTCCTCGGACGGCTACTACGGCACGCTGAGCGAATTTGAGAACAAATTCGGCGTCAAAATGCCGCGTTATTGCGCGAACATGCCCACGCCCGCCGCGGTGGAGGAATGTTTTTACGACACGCTGATGGTTATAAGAAAAGCGATAGAGGCAAATCCGGCCCTGGCGCAATATGCGCTAAACAAGCTCACAGCTTCAAAAGAACGCCTTGAAGCCCAGGCCAGGGCGCCAAGAGCGGGCGCCCCGGACCCTGAAAAGGCCTACTCGGTAAAGATCGCGGAGCCTCCGGACGCGCTCAAGTTCAGGCCCGGGACCGCGATAACGCTGCGGGAAACCCTCGCCAAGGCCCTTAACCATCTCAATATCCTGACCGGAGGAGCGCTTCTGATCTCCGCCGCCGATCTTTACAGTTCGACCAGCGTCAACCTGGCCGGCAAGGGGTTCGGGGAAGGGTTCTTTAATTCCGCCGCCAATCCCGGTTCCCGCACCATCTCGGCCGGCGGCATCTGCGAAGACGCGATGGGAGCCATCGCCTCGGGCGTCTCAAGCTTCGGACGGCACATAGGAGTAAGTTCTTCCTACGCGGCTTTTATCGCCCCTCTCGAACATCTCTCCGCCCGCCTGCACGCCATCGGCCAGCAGAACCGGAAAGCGCTGGACGGCAAACCCTATAATTCTTTCATCATGATCAACGCCCATGCCGGCGTCAAGACCGGAGAGGACGGCCCGACGCATGCGGATCCGCAGCCTTTGCAGCTCCTGGAAGGCAATTTTCCCAAAGGCGCGCTCATAACGCTGACCCCCTGGGAACCCGGAGAGGTCTGGCCGCTCCTGGCTTCGGCTCTGAACCGCCGGCCGGCCGTTATAGCGCCCTTCGTCACCCGCCCGGTCGAAAAGGCCGCCGACCGCGCCGCCCTCGGCCTCCCCCCGGCCGCCGAGGCGGCCAAAGGCGTTTATTATTTTTTAAGGTCCAACCCCAGAAAACAACATCACGGCACCGTGGTTCTCCAGGGCAACGGCGTGGCCGAAATCTTCGTATATGAAGTGCTCCCCAAACTGAAAGAGGCCGGCCTCAACATGAATGTGCTTTATGTGTCGTCCAAAGATCTCTTCGATCTTCTGGGCGACGAGGAGCAAGAAAAGATCTTCCCCGAGAAACTGGCCATGGAAGCCATGGGGATGACGGACTTCACCCTGCCGACCATGTACTACTGGGTCAGGTCCGGCGGCGGCATGGCCCGCACGCTCCACTCGTTCAGGAAAGGCGGTTATCCCGGCGGCGGCAGGGCCGCGGATGTGTTCAAGGAAGCCGGACTGGACGCCGCAGCCCAGTTTGCGGCTGTCAAAGACTATGCCGCCTTCATGGCGGGGTCAAAAAAATAACGGAGGTACTCTCATGATGGTTCAAGTTCAGGAAAAGCCCTATCTCACCGGCCGCGCTTTTATGTTCAGTCTCAGCAAGGGCGAGGACCTTTTACAGGCGGTCCAGTATTTCTGCCACCACCATCAGGTCCGCTGCGGCCTTATAACCGCCATAGGCGCGGTGGAACGCGCCACTTTCGGCGTGTACGACCAGAAAGCGAAGAAATACATTAAGATCAATCTCGAAAAAGAGATGGAGATCCTTTCCCTCTCAGGCAATGTCAGTATTTTTGACGATAAGCCCATGGTCCACGCGCATATCATGTTCTCCGATATGGAAGGCAAAGCCTGCGGAGGACATCTGATGGCGGGAACCAAGGTCTACAGCCTGGAAGTTTTTATCCAGGAACTCACCGGCGACCTGAAGGTCCGCAAACTTGAGAAGGTCACCCAGCTCCCGCTTTGGACCAACCCTCTTTGCTTCAAGTAGAACAGGACCGGCGGACCGGAGCGTACAGGCCGTTGAAGAGGCAAAATTGACATCGAGAACCATCCCTGACAGACAATTTGCGGGAGCCTTCGGCTCTTACTCCGCACCTGCCCCTTTATTCCATGTTCCGAGGACGGAGGCGGCGCTTTGAAACCGGCCCCTGCTCCGTTCCGGGCCGGCTTTGTGGCGATCACCGGCCTGCCCAATGTCGGTAAATCCACGCTCCTCAACGCCCTGCTTGAAACCAGGCTGTCGATAATCTCGCCCAAACCCCAGACCACGCGCAACAATATCATGGGTATCCTGAATACGCCTGGGCATCAGACGGTGTTCGTGGATACCCCCGGAATGCTGGCCCCCCGTAATCTTTTTGAAAAAAGCATGTCCGGCGCCATCAAACGGGCGGCGTACGAGGAAAGCGATGTGGCCCTGCTGGCGGCGGAACCGCGCCTCCCCCCGGCGGACAAGCTGGATTTTTTCGAGAAATTCAGATCCCTCGCGGCGCCGCTGTACCTGGTGATCAACAAAATAGACCTTTGCGCCGGGAGCCGCGCCGAAGTCGTTAAAACCGCGGAATTCTTTTCCGCGCTGCTCCCAGTCAAAAAAACTTTTTTCCTGTCGGCGCTTAACGGCGCCGGCGTAAAAGAACTTAGGCTGGAGCTCCTGGCGGCGATGCCGGAGCATCCGGCCTATTATCCGCAGGATCAGTTGACGGACCGCTGGGAACGCTTTTATGCGGCGGAAGTCGTCCGTGAGCAGATCTTCAATCTTTTTTCGGAAGAGATCCCCTATGCCTGCGCGGTGGAGATCATGGTGTTCCGGGAAACGCCGGGTGTGGACGATTATATACTGGCCGCGGTGCATGTTGCGCGGCCCACCCAGAAACCGATCATAATAGGCAAAGGCGGCAGGCAGATACGGGTGCTGCGGGAGAAAGCCCAGGCCGCCCTGGAGAAATTCCTGGGCCGGCCCGTGAAACTGGAACTACAGGTGAAAGTAACCCCGGATTGGCAGAACAACCCGCAATTCCTCAAAAATATCGGGTTCTACGAGAAATAAAAATTTTTGCGGTAAAAATTTTTTATGGCAAGATTTCTTTACGCTCTGACGGTCTATGCCGCGATCTCAGTTCTTTTTATCCCCGCGCAGTTCCTGCTTGCCGTGGTCCTGTTTTACCGGCTTTCCCATGCCGCGGGCTTCGCCTGTCTTACGGCAAGCGGCGCCGTCCTTCAATATTATCTGGCGAGCCTGCTGGTCCGCGACCTCCGGGGCCTTGCGGCGCCGTGCGCGATAATTTGTTTTTCAGCCGTTCTTTCTTCCGTTTTTTTTCTGCGCATCTCCAGCCATACCGGTTTCAGTTCCTACGCATTCGCCGCCCTGCCGCTGATCAGCTCGTGTCTGCTTGGCGCCGGCGCAGGACTGTTCCAGACCGAAGAAGAAAACCCCTTCAAAGGTTCCAGGGTCAACATGTTCAGGATCGATTAAGAATTTTTGCCGCAAAAATTCTTACCTGCACGGATAATAAAACCCGTGCCGGGTACGGCATGATGCCGTCTCACTACATTATATTTTGAGCCTGAGCGCGGCGATAAAAGTATCGCGGTCCGGAGGGTTTATCACGAAGTTGCGCGCAAAACCGGATCTTCTGCGGATCGTCACGAAACGCCACGGCAGGAAGTTGCACCAGTGTTCATTCCAGAACGCGCAACGCGGTTCGACGCTTTCCATGTCGCTGTAAAGGACCCTGCGAACGGTCCATGACCGCAATTTTACCTCAAGGGCGGCGGCGCCCAGTTCAAATGTAAATGGGAACATGCTGTTATAGTATATAAACCATGTACCTCCGGTCAACCTTCCTTCCACGGTACCCTCAATTCCGCAACTGACGCGGAATTGAGGCTTAACTCCATGGGTCGGATCGGGCCGAGGGGTGCGTAGCACAATTCAATGAACAGGCAACCGGCGCGAAGTCGCCGGGCCGGCCGCAGGCCCGATGGGCCCCATAGCTGGCAGGACCCCGAACTTGCAGCCCGCCGTTCCCTTAAAATTTTTATGGGACAGCCGTGG
>Ga0172379_10002676_pt1 | contig 30807 bp, 30 predicted proteins | sample GrowelOW334metaG_FD_119756 | JGI IMG/M metagenome (GOLD analysis project Ga0172379, IMG submission 119756) | Groundwater microbial communities from an aquifer near a municipal landfill in Southern Ontario, Canada - Groundwater well OW334 metaG | ecosystem: Environmental > Aquatic > Deep...
AAAGTTGATGTTGTTCTCGAATGTACCGGAAGATTTACAAAGAAAGAAGAGGTCGAAAAACATCTTTTGGCCGGCGCGCAAAAAGTCATAATTTCCGCGCCGACAAAAAGTGAAGATATTTTAACTGTGGTAAAATCCGTTAATCACGAAAAAGCCAAAGGTCAGACAGTTGTTGCCAACGCCAGTTGTACCACCAATTGTATTGCGCCGATTATGGCTGTTTTGCAGGAAAATTTTGGTGTGGAAAAATCTTTTTTAACTACCGTTCATGCGATGACCGCCAGTCAACGTACTGTTGATTTGGCTAACGAAAAAGATTTTCGAGAAGGAAGATCAGCTTCGCAAAATATTATTCCTTCGACAACGGGCGCAGCCATTGCTACGACCTTGGTTTTGCCGGAACTAAAAAATAGATTTGATGGAATTTCTTTGCGAGTTCCCGTTGTTTGCGGTTCTATTTCCGATATTGTAGCTGTTTTGCAAAAAAATGTTACTGTGCAAGATTTAAATAATTCTTTTATCAAAGCCTCAAAAAGCAAAAAATACAAGGGGATTATTGCCGTGTCCGATGATGATTTTGTTTCTTCCGATATTTTGGGCAATGAAGCTTCAACGATTATTGATTTGCCGTTTACCAAAGTTGTTGGTGGTAATTTGATAAAGATTTTAGCTTGGTATGATAATGAATGGGGTTATGCCAATCGTTTAATTGAAATGATTGATTGTTTATAAAATTAAACCTAATATTTTGTCATAAGTTTATTTAATTAAATTATTTCTTAGCCGACACTTCTTGCCGTCGCGTAGCCGCTATGGCGAAGCACGGCGGCATTACTCAGTGCAGGCCTTTAGTCGGCGTAGATTATTCTGTTTTGACGCCGACTAAAGTCGGCTGGGAAAATTTTTATTTTTTCTTTAAAACAAATGTCCTTAATTTTTTACATTTTCATTTTTATTTTTGGACTTGTTATTGGTAGCTTTCTTAATGTTGTTATTTTGCGTTTTGCCAAAAATGAATCCGTTGTCCGGCGACGTTCTCACTGTCCGTGTTGTCAAAATGATTTGTCTTGGTTTGAACTGGTTCCGGTTTTTAGTTTTCTTTTTTTGCGTGGTTGTTGCCGGCATTGTCGAGTTAAAATTTCTTGGCAATATCCGCTGGTTGAATTGGCGACTGGATTGCTTTTTGTTTTTGCCTTTTGGCAATCAGGTAGTTTTGTTGGTTTGTTAAATCCGTTTTCTTTCGTTTTTTTGATGATGCAATTTTTTCTAATTTCCTGTTTTATTATAATATTTGTGGCTGATTTGCGGTTTATGGTTGTTTATGATGCGGTCGTTTATTTTGCCACCGGTGGATATTTTATTTTTCAATTGATTTTAAATTTATTAGCACCGGCATATTTGACGCAATTTTTGATTAACATAGCGTTGGCGATTCTTGTTGGTGCCGGTTTTTTTGCGGTGCAATATTTTGTTTCAAAAGGTAAGTGTCTCGGTAGTGGAGATATTTTGATTGGGTTGTTGATGGGTGTTGTTTTAGGTTTTCCAAAAATAATTTTGGCTATTTTTTTGGCTTATTTTGGCGGAGCGGTTATTAGTTTATTTTTACTTGTTTGGCAAAAAGCGCAAGTGCATAGCAAAATTCCTCTGGCTGTGTTTTTGATTCCCGCCACCGTGGTTACTTATTTTTACGGAGACAAAATAATTTTTTGGTATTTAAACAGTTTGTTATAAAGTATGAAAAAAGGTTTTTCTTTACTGGAAATGCTTGTTGTTATGGGTATAATGGCGGTGGTCGCGACTTTGGGATTTAATTATTTCATTTTTGATTCGTCAGAAAAAAATTTGCAAAAAGAGGCGCTTCGTCTGCAAAATGTTTTGGAAAATTTGCGTATGATGTCTTCAACCGGTCAGAAGGTTAATGGCGTTTTGCCAAAAATGTATTGTGTCTATGCTCGGTATACTCCTGAGAGCGGTTATCAAACGTATGCTGAGTTTGGCGATGACGCAATTTTTAATTCCGGTGACGAAATTATTTCGACAATAATTATGGACAAAAATGTTGTGTTTATGTCACCAGTGTTGCCATTCAGTTTGTGTTATGTTTTGAACAACAAAAATTATTCAATGTGTTTTCATAATAACGGTCAAAAAAGTTGCGGTGATACTCTGGTTTTCCAGCGAATAAGTTTGGAAAATGCAAAGAGTGGCGATTTTGCCAGCGTTGATGTTAATTTGCGTAGCGGCGTGTTAGAAGAAGCGGAATTCAAAAGATAAAAGGTTAATCTAAACATTAAATTGAATTTAAATGTCTGACAGTTGTTAAACTTTTTATTATTGAAAAAACACCCCACGATTGCGTTAATTTTTTTTAAAGTGCTACAGTTGATTTTGGAATAAATAATTAAAAAAAATCTATGCCAAATCAACATGATGAAAAAAGTTTGACGATGTTTGAGAATTTTCGTGTCCGAAGACATTATGACAAAAAAACTGAAACCTGGTTTTTTTCTGTCATTGATATTATTGCGGTTTTAACCGAACAACGAGATTATTTGACTGCAAAGACTTATTGGACAACTTTAAAAAACAGATTAAAAATGGAGGGTAGTGAAGTGGTCACAAATTGTGACCGGTTAAAAATGTTAGCAATTGATGGTAAATTAAGAGAAACTGATGTCGCTAATGTCGAAACAATTTTGCGGTTGATTCAGTCTGTTCCAAGCAAAAAAGCCGAACCAATTAAATTGTGGTTGGCTAAGGTTGGTTATGAAAGAATGCAAGAAGTTATCGATCCGGAGCGAGCGCTTAATCGCAGTCGAGAATATTGGCAACGAATGGGTCGGTCTGAAAGTTGGATTCAACAACGGATGATGGGTCAGGAAATTAGAAACAAATTAACTGATTATTGGCAAAATAATGAAGTTAAAACAGAAAAAGAGTTTGCCATTTTGACCAATATAATTCATCAAGAATGGAGCGATTTGTCAGTCAAGGAACACAAGAACTTGAAGAATTTACAAAATCACAATTTGCGCGATCATTTTACTGAAGCGGAAATGGTTTTTACGGCGTTAGCGGAACTTTCAACTAGACAAATTTCAGAAACTTTGCAAACCAAAGGGTTGGTTGAGAATAAGATTCCGGCCAAACAGGGTGGTCGGATTGCCAAAGATGCTCGAATCGCTTTGGAAAAAAGAACGGGCAAAAAAGTGGTTACCGGAAAGAATTTTTTACCGTCAAAAAAAGAAAATAATTTTTTAAAAGACAAAAATTAAATGTCAAAAAGTTTTTACAAAAAATCATCCGGCGGAACAATTATTGAAGCCGTTTTGGCTATGGGCATTATTTTGGTGGTGATTTCCGTTTTTTTGATGAGAACAATGACCGTTTCCACTATGCAAAAGCAGTCTTTTTGGCGCGAACAAGCATTATTTCTGGCGCAAGAAAATATTGAAGTCGTGCGAAATATGCGGGATTCCAATTGGCTACATGGTTGTCCCAGTCTGACTGATACGCAAAACTGTTTTTTTTGGAATTCCGGTTTTTCGCAAGGTGAGAATTATCGGTTTATTTTTTCTTTTTTAGATAATGACCAAATTGTCGTTTTGCAAAGTTTGACTGATGATTTTTCTGTTTGTGTGCAAAGTGAAAGTTGTCGTGTTTATTTGGATTCTACCGGCAAATTTGTTAATGAAGCAACGGCTCAACCGACTAATTTCTATCGCGCCATGGAACTGCGACAAATTTGTGAAAATAAGACAGCCTGTGGCGGTGATGGCATTTGTGCCTCGGGCGAATCTTGCTCGGGCAAAGTTATTGGCGTAGAAATTTATTCTTTTGTCAAATGGTGGGAGCGTGATTCTTGGCGCAATGTTGAAATAACGGAAAGAATTTATGATTGGCGTTAAACAAAAAGGATTTTCTTTGATTGAAATGTTGGTGGCCATGGCGCTGTTTTTGACTTTGGCTTTGGTTGTGAGCGATCTCTATTTGCGCAATCATTTGCAGGAACAAAAATTTTTGTCCGTAGAAAAAGCGCAAACTGAAATGTCTTTGTTGATAAAACAAATTTCTGAGATGATTAGAAAGAATAAATTGATTTATGAATCAAATGAAGAGTCTGGCGCTTCGCAAATATTTTTGCAAGATGAATTTGGTCAACAAATTGTGGTTTTTTTTGAACCGGACAGTGCGGAAATAAAAGTGTCTTATGCTGATGTTGATTCGACTTTGCATAGCTCGGCCTTGGTGATTAATGATGTGCAATTTTTGATTTGGCCACAAGAAGATCCATTTTATTATGACCAGAATAATCAGCAGTATTCTTCGGATGCGCAACCGTTGGTGAGAATTTATATTTCTGCGGAGAACAAAACTGATAATTTGCAATACAAACAAATATTTTCCATGCAAGCCATGGTAAGCTCAAGATTTTATGGTCGTTAAAAAAAGTCAAGGTAGCATTTTGCTTTATGCCGTGCTTTTTGTGGCCGGAATTTTAAGCAGTGGACTGTTAATCAGTCAAATAATTACCAATAATATTCGCAACGCCGGTTCATTGGTTAATTCGGCCAAAGCTTTTTATTCCGCTGAATCGGGGATGGAAAAGGCTTTGTTTGAATTGCGCAAAATGGATAATATTCCAGCAACCGAAGATTGCGAGATTAGTCAGATTTGCTCTTGGCAGTTTTTGCCTGATGAAAAAAAAGAGTTGCGATTGTCTTTGCCGGTTGAACAAACGGTGCAATTTGATTTGTTTAATCCGACCGGCAATTTGTCAAGCGGAACGGAATCAGTGAGTGTGATTTGGGAAAATGCGGATGCGTGGTTGGAAGCTTCGTTTTATGTTTTCGAACAAAATGAATTTGTGCCAAGTTCACCCAATGAACAAACAGCGCTTGCTGATTTGCCGGTACAAAAAATGTTGTTAAATGGCGGTTCGGCTATTTTGAATTTTCCGCAAGCGAACAAAAATTATCGATTACGCGTAAAAGCGTTGCGCGAAGAAGCGACTGATTTGGTGGTAAAATTTTATCCACAAGAAAATTTGGGCGGAGACAGTTTGCCCTTGCCGAATATTTTGACCATAAAAACAGTGGGGGAATATGCCGAGAATACGGCTGAGGTTGCGGTTGTTTTGCCTCGTTATCAACCGCTATTGGGTTTGTTCGATTATGTGCTTTTTTCTGAATCAGCGTTGAAAAAATAATAATTTAAAATTATTTTTTCTTGTGATTTTTATGTTTTGGGGGATTGTTTTTTTCATGTTTTTAATAAATTTTTGTATTTTGTGGCGAAAGATGCTTCGCCACTATTACTTTATAAACTTTCCACTTTATAAACTTTTAACTAACTTATGTCCTGGATTATTTTAACTCTCATCACCATAATTATTTGGTCAATCGTGAATATTTTTGACAAGCATATCGTTGACAAAGAAATTCGTAATCCTTATGTTGACACGATTGTGTTCAGTTTTGCGCAATTTGTTTTTTTACTGGCTTTTGGAATTTACGGATTACGTGATTTTTCTCCGACCTATTTTTATTTGGCGATTGTCGCGGGGATTGTTTATTTTGTCGCCACTTATTTTTATTATTCGGCGATGAAGAAAGAACAGGTTTCAACTTTGGCGCCGATTCTGGGTGTTGAACCGGCCATAGTTGCTTTGTTGGCCTTTTTATTTTTATCCGAATCATTATCTTTTTTTCACTATTTGGCTATTTTGATCATTATTGTTGGCGCTTGGCTTATTTCTTACGAAAAAAACAAAAAATTAGCGCATGTGCATTGGCTTTCTTTTCTCGCCATGGTTGCTTTTGCCGGCAGAAATGTTTTAATTAAGGCCGGTGCGGATTTGGCTTTGCCTTTTGGTGCCATTTGTTTGGGGTTGGGACTTGGAGGATTGATGGCTTTGTTTGTGGCCGTATTGTTGGCCGTTCCTCATTTTGATAAACATTCCGGCCATTCAATTCGCAAGTTGTTGTTTGTTTCAGCCCTTTCGGCAATAGGTTTTGTTTTTTATGCCAAAGCGATTTCCATCGGTTCTGTTTCTTTGGTTTCCGCTCTTTTGTCAGTCAAACCGGTGGTGGTTTTTGCTCTTTCTTTGTTGTTAAGTAGATTTAATCCGAAATTTTTGCATGAAAAAATGGATAGAAAACAGTTGTTGACAAAAATAGCGGCCATTGTTTTAATAATTATCGGAGGAGTAATGTTGGTTTGGTGATTTTTTACGAGAATAATTCACTTGACGAATATTGGTCAGAATTATAAAATTTATCAATATGGATAAAAAGCAAGCCCAAGAACGGTTGGAAAAATTAAAAAAAGAAATGCGCGAAATTGATCATGCGTATTATGTTTTGGATCGGCCGATTGTTTCGGATGCGGTTCGGGATAATTTAAAAGCCGAAGTAAAAAAAATCGAAAATTTATTTCCCGATTTAATCACTCCGGACTCACCGACGCAAAGAATCGGCGGGCAAGTTTTGAGTGAACTCAAAAAAGTAAAACATGCTATTCCAAAATATTCGTTGGATGATGTTTTTAGTTATGATGATATTTATGAGTTTGATAAGCGTGTGCGCAAATTTTTAAATTTGTCAGAAAAAGAAAAAGTAGAATATACTTGCGAGTTAAAAATTGATGGGTTGAACATGTCTTTTCATTACGAAGATGGAATTTTTAGAAGAGCGGTAACGCGGGGGGATGGTTTTGTTGGTGAAGATGTTTCCCATACGGTTAGAACCATAAAAAGTTTACCGTTAAAAATTGCTGAACCGATCGATTTGGAATTGGGTGGAGAAGTTTATTTGCCAAAAAAAAGTTTTGAAAAATTAAACAAAGAAGCGTTAGCTACGAATAAAGCGGAATTTGCCAATCCGCGCAACGCCGCCGCTGGAACTATTCGTCAATTGGATTCTTCTGTCGCCGCAAAAAGAGATTTGGCCGTTTTTTGTTGGGCGATTTATTCGGGAGTACAAACAAAAACACAAGTTGAAATGTTGCAAAAAATGCAACAACTTGGTTTCCCGATAAATGAAAATTATGAAAAAGTTAATGACATTACCGGCGTGATCAACTTTTGTGAAAAATGGCATCAACGCCGGTCCGGTTTGCCTTACGAAATTGATGGCGTGGCGATCAAAGTTAATCGAATTGATTGGCAACAACGACTGGGCAAAGCGGCCAAATATGTGCGCTGGGCTTGCGCTTACAAATTTCCGGCCGAACAAGCAGCGACAGTTCTCGAAAATGTTCTTTGGCAAGTCGGTCGTACCGGAGCTTTAACCCCGGTGGCTCATTTGCGTCCGGTAAAAGTTGCCGGTTCTACGGTCAGTCGAGCAACGTTGCATAATTTTGATGAAATTCAGAGATTGGGAGTAAAAATCGGTGATACCGTAATTTTGCAAAAAGCGGGCGATATTATTCCGGAAATTTTGGAGCCGTTAATAAAATTAAGAACCGGAAAAGAAAAAGAAATTAAAGAACCGACCGCTTGTCCGATTTGTCATTCCGCGTTAATCAAGAAAAAAGATGAAGTCGCGATTTATTGTGAGAACAAAAAATGTTTTGCGATTGAACGAGAAAATATTATTCATTTTGTCAGTCGCAAAGGTTTTAATATTGATGGTTTGGGCGAAAAAATAGTGGAACAATTAATTAATGAAGGTTTAATTACTTCGGCGGCCGATATTTTTGATTTAACAGTAGGTGATTTGCAACCCCTTGAAAGATTTGCCGAGAAGTCAGCCGTTAATTTGATTGAAGCGATTATCAAAAGTAAAAAAGTCACTTTGAATAAATTTATTTATTCACTCGGCATTCGTCATGTTGGCGAAGAAACGGCCGGCTTGTTAGCTAGATTTTTAAAGTCCGAAAATTTAATTGATTTTTTACAAAAAATAAAAAAATTAAAGATTGAAGAGTTGGCGCAGATTGACGGACTTGGTGAAGTTGCTGGTCAAAGTTTCTTGGATTATTTTGCGGATGAAGAAAAAGTGGCCATGATAAAAAAAATGTCGGCGTCTGGAGTTACTCTACAAAAAATGGCCGAAGTAAAAAACAAAAGCGGAATTTCCGGCAAAACATTTGTTTTAACTGGTGCTTTGCAAAATATTTCTCGTGACGAAGCAAAACAAATTTTAAAAAATCTTGGTGCCAAAGTTTCCGGTGCCGTTAGTTCGCAGACCGATTTTGTGGTGGCCGGCGATGATCCCGGTTCCAAATTCACCAAAGCCAAAGAATTCGGCATCAAAATTTTAACCGAAGATGAATTCCAAAAATTAATCAAATAACGATTTATTTTCAAAAACAGCCCTTTTGTCATCCTGAGCTAAGCCTGCCATGAGCCTGCCTGCTGGCCGTGCTCTGCCATAGCGGCTACGCGACGGCGAGTAGGCAGGGAGGCGTCTGTCTTTTTTAAAAAATCATTATTTTGTCATCTCGACCAGAGTGGAGAGATCTCAAAATAATGATTTTTTTAAGTTGACATTTTTAATAAATTAAGTTAATGTATGGTTTCTCTTGTTTTTTGACAATTTGTTTATTTATTTGCCAATAATGGAGGGCAAAATGGATAGTCGAATTTTTAAAGTTTTAGGAAGATGTCGCAAGGCCAGAGAAGAAGAACTCGCCGCCCAAAAAGAAGTCATTGGTTTTTTAAAAGAAATGTTTGATAAAGGTGTTCCTCATGTGGCGCATTACTATTTGGGAAGAACTGGCAAAGGCCACTCCAAAAGAATTGTTGCTGGTAATGTTGAAAATGAATTGAAGCATGAATCTTTTGAGCCGATATGTTTGTTTGATTTTACCAGTTCCGCAAATGAAATTATTAAAGGTTCTGATGGCAGAGATAAATTTGTTAAATCGATGGAAGGACTTTATCGAGAAAGGTTTTTGAAAAGATCGGAAACCGAATTTGTTTTTTCATTTAATCTAAGCGATTTTTATTTTTGTTCTTTTGTGGATAATTCTTGGCAGGTTCAATATTTGGGTTTTGACGAAGGTGGTCTGCTTAAAATTGATGATGCTTTTGCTAATTCTATTTTTTCAACCCGTGACATCAGGGGACTTGAATACCAACGACAGAGACCAACTCATTTTGGGGTAGATGATTAAACGGAGGTTTTCATGAAACAAGAAATTCTCGATCTTTACACTCTGGCTATGGCCGAAAAAGATGAAACGAAAAAGCAAGAACTGCTTTCGGATTTGTCAGAGTTGATGCAAGATAATGGCGCAGTTGTTTTTGATTATAAATTACATGGACCGGATGGTGTTTTTGTGAGTTGGCAACAGGAAGGGAGGCCTTCTTCAGTTCTGATTCCATTGAAGACAGTAATGGAAATTTTGACAGAAGAACATTCCTTTAGCCTTTTTTCTCAGGTGTATAGTAGGCTTAATTTGAAAATAGAAATGGTCGTTTTTGGAGATTTGATAGTCATCAATGGTCCCGAGATTGAAAGAGGCTATTTTCAAGCCAAAGCCAAAAATCGGCGCAAAACCGTTGATCAATTCTTGGTGGAACTTCGTTGGTGGGATGTTTTGGAAAGCAAAAAAGCTTACCTTCGACATCCGCTGGAAGACATTGATAAGACAAAGGATGTTCTAAGTTGGCAAATGTTGGAAAGCATGATTCATAAAGGTTTTCCTTTAATCGGTTGGTTGGTTGACGATAATGAGCGATATGCCATTGTGAAAAGTATTGCAAAGAGCCGAGCTGAATCAATTAAAAAAACTGTTTGTTGGGAGATTCTTTTTGAAAAAATAACAGAATCTCAGGGTTTTCCAGATCATCTGGCAACATTAGCGATGTTTGAATATTTGGTAAAAATGGAATTAATAAAATCGGATGATCAAGGTTTTATTCTTGTGTCAAATGATGTTACCTTTTGCTTGCGGGTTGATGGGCTATGGAGAAGTATTTGTTTAGACTTTGCTGATAAAAGCTTGCTTTCCTATTTAGTTTTTTCGCAACAAGAAATTTGGCAATGGCAGCGGCCGATGCCGCAAGGACCGGAACCGGAGTGGTAAAATAAATTTGTAGGGGTCGAAAATATTTCGCCCCTTTTTTATTTTGATAAACACGAAATATTGACATTTGTTTAAAATTAAGGTAATTTGTTGTTTCGAAGTTCGTTAACAATTTTTTAATTTAACATTGATTGGTTAAATGATCGGTTGCCCGCCTGCGCAGGCAGGGTCGGTTGATTCAATTAAACGGAGGTTCCCATGAAACAAGAAATTCTTGATCTTTACAATTCAGCTATGGCCGAAGAAGATGAAGCCAAGAAGCAAGAAATGCTTTCGGATTTGTCCGATTTGATGCAGGACAATGGTGCGGTAATTTTTGATTATGAATTGAAGGGAAAAAATAAAGTTTTGTTGAGTTGCCCAAGAGAGAATGTGTCAATAACGATTTCATTGAGTGAATTACTGAAAACCTTGAAAGATCCAAGTTACTTTATATTTTCACGAATAGATAGAAAAATGACCAACCAGTTATCCCATTTATCCGGAATGGTGATTTTGGGAGATCTGGTTTTTGCTTGTGACAAAAAGATTGAAGCAGGATATTTTCAAATAAAAGCCAAAAATCGTCGCAAGACCGTGAATCAACTTTTGGTTGAAGCGCGGATGTTGGATCTTTTGGAAATAGAAAAGGTTTCATTGCTTCGACGAGTTGATAAAATTGAAAAAGAAAAAGATTCCAGAAGTCAGGAATTGCTAGAAAGTTTTTTGGCCAAAGATTATCCGTTGATTGGTTGGCTGGTAGATGATGCTTTTGTTAGCGCAAAAATAAGAAGTGTTTCTCCTCAGGGAGCGTTTGCGGAGGGAAGTTTTACAGTTGAAAAGATTGTTTCTTGGGAGATTTTTTGGAAAAAAATAAAAAAAGTTCAGTGTTTACCAAATGCTCTGGCAACATTATCTATGTTTGAATATTTGGTAAATTTGGGACTATTGAAACTCGAAGATCAAGGTTTCATTTTGGTTCATAATGAAGTTACGGTTTGTCTGCGGATCAATGGAATTTTTGGAACTATTGTTTTAACATTTGCTGATAAAAGTAAGATTGAAAATTTAGTTTTCAAAAAAGAAGAAATTTGGCAATGACAGCAAGATAATCAGCCGATGCCACAAGGACCGCAAACGGTTTGGTAATTTAATAAGTCTTAACGACAATCGTTAGGACTTTTTTGTTTTGTTGATTGTTATAACTCATCTTTACTTACTCCTTACCACTTATTTTCAATTTCTTGCGAAATTTCTTACAAAATAGTATAATTACCTTGAAAAAACATATGAAAATAGACATTCAACAAATAGAACATTTGGCAAAATTAGCCAAAATCAGTTTAACGGAAGCAGAAAAAAACAGATTCGCCAAAGACGTAACGTCGATTATCGATTATTTTGATCAACTGAATGAAATAAATTCCTCAAAATTTGTCATCCCGACGGAGCCTGCCCTGAGCGAAGTCGAAAGGGTGGAGGGATCTCAAATTTTGAATAAAGTTGGTGAACCTTTTCATTCTGACGAACCAAAAAATCTTTTCAGTACGGACAAAACTTTGGCCGAAGCGCCGGAGCTCGAAGCCAATCAGATAAAAGTTAAGGCTGTTTTTGATCGATAATTTATGAAAAAACAAAAAAATATTTCAATACGCAGTTTACACGAAGGATTATTGAATGGGGAATTTACCGCTACGAATTTAGTGGTTGATTTTTTTAAAAAAATAAAAAAAGATGACAAAAAAATCAATGCGTTCATTTCTCTTTGTGAGGAAAGAGCTTTGATAAAAGCGGGTGAAGTTGATGAACAAATAAAAAATAAAGTAAAAATAAATTTGTTAGCTGGAATCCCTGTTGCGATTAAGGATAATTTGTTGGTTGAAGGTCTGAAATGTACGGCTGGATCAAAAATGTTAACCAATTATGTGGCACCATACTCCGCCACGGTTATTGAAAGATTAGAAAAAGCTGGCGCCATAATTATCGGCAAGACTAATATGGATGAATTTGCCATGGGTTCAAGCGGTGAAACTTCCAATTTTGGGACAACCAAAAATCCGTTGGATCAGAAAAAAGTTCCCGGTGGCTCATCGTCTGGATCGGCCGCTGCCGTGGCCGCTGATATGGCCGTTTTTGCTCTCGGTTCCGATACGGGCGGTTCGATTCGTCAGCCGGCTTCATTTTGCGGTTTGGTTGGGCTGAAACCGACTTATGGTCGAGTTTCTCGTCATGGTTTGATTGCTTTGTCGTCCAGTTTTGATCAGATTGGTCCATTAACTAGAAGTGTCGAAGATTCGGCCATTGTTTTTGAAAATATTGCCGGACCGGATAATTTTGACAGCACACTTGCGGACGAAGATGTTTCAGTTTTGTCTCATCTCGGAGCAAGTTTAAAAGGTCAAACGGTTGGTATCCCAAAAGAATTTTTTGTGGCCGGAATGGATGAAGAAATAAAAAAGAAAACCGAAGAAACAATAGAAAATCTAAAATCATTGGGACTGAAAATAAAAGAAATCAGTTTGCCCCTTTCCAAATATTCATTGGCGATTTATTACATTTTAATGACCGCCGAATTGAGCAGTAATTTGTCTCGTTTTGATGGTGTGCGGTACGGTTTTCGAGCGGACAATGAAACTTTGTTGGAAATGTATGAAAAAACTCGTGCCATGGGTTTTGGTGATGAAGTAAAACGACGTATTATTCTCGGGACTTTTGTTTTGTCGAGCGGTTATGTTGATGCTTATTATCGCAAGGCGCAAAAAGTTCGTGAACTTATTCGTGCTGAATTCAAGAATGCTTTCAAAGAAGTTGATTATATTATTACGCCAACATCACCTTGTTTGCCTTTTAATCTTGGCGAAAAGTTTAATGATCCGTTAACAATGTATCTTTCCGATATCTATACCGTTTCTGCCAATGTGGTTGGCATCCCGGCGCTTTCCATGCCGATTGGTGAGATCAAAAATTTACCGGTTGGTCTTCAAATCATGGGCGACTTTTATCATGAAAAAGAAATTTTAAATTTGGCCAGTCAGATTGAAAAAATATAGTTTTGTCCCGTTTTTAATTTATAATTCTGAATTCTCCCAAAGGGACCACTTTGTGATAAATTCTTAATTTTATAAAAATGTTCTCAATTAGCTATCAATTCAAGCTTGTTGATTTTTTGGCGGTGATGGCTGTAGTTTTTTTTGTTTTTATTTTTTATTTTTATCGAAAACGAAAAAAAGTTTATAATGATAATATTGATCGTCGTTTTATAAAGGATCGTTGGCAAAAAATAGAAGAACTTTTAAATTTAAAACACGAAATGAATTGCAAATTGGCCGTGATCGAAGCGGACAAAATTTTGGAAGATGTTTTGAAATCAATGTATTTTTCAGGGGAAACAATGGCGGAAAGATTAAAAGTGGCTGGCTACAAATTCCCCAAATTACGCCATGTTTGGTGGGCGCACAAAGTGCGCAATATGTGTGTTCATGATTTACGGTATGTTTTAAAATTTTCTGAAGCAAAAAAGGTGATTTCGTTGTTCAAAGACGCGTTGGAAGAATTGGATGTTCTGTGATATACGAAACTACGAAAACCTGCGAAACTGCGAAAATAAAATTTTTGATGTTTTGTGTCTTTTTCGTGGTTTCGTTGTCTTTCGTAGTTTCGTATCAGTATAATTTAAAAACTATTTAATATGTCAAAAACAAAAAGTTTAATTTTATTTTTATTTGTTTTTGTTTTTTTAAGTTCCGTTTTTCCAATGTATTCAAATGCAGCCACTTGTGATTTGGGTCTTGATCCAAATAAGATTTATTTGTCCAAAGATGTTAATAACTTAATCGCGGGAGAAACAGTGCGTGCTTATACCAAAGTTATTAATTATGGTGATATTGATGCCAATGCGGTACTTGGTTTTTATATTCTCAATAAATTTATTGGCCAAGCGGCCGTTTCAGTTTTGAATAGTGGTGTAGCTGATGAAGTTTTTATTGATTTTACTATTCCCAATAATGATTTTAATGTTGAGGTAAAATTATTGGAAGTTTCTCCGACTGATGTGAATTTAAAAAATAATTCAACATTGACCCAGCTTTACAAAGTAAAAAAAGATTCTGACGGAGATGGAGTTTTGGACGTAAATGATTTGTACCCAAATGATCCAAGCAAATGGAAAGATGATCCAATAATAATTCCGCCACCACCAGTTGAACAACCAAAAGTGGAAGTGCAAAAGCAACCGGTTGTCGTTGCGCCAAAAGTTCCAGCGTCGACAAACAAAGAAGTTGTAACAAAAAAAACAATAAGTAAAGAAGATGTTGCATTGCAAGAAAACAAGAGGCAGGAGGCATTGAATGAGGCGGTTGCTTTTTATCGTTCACCGGAGATGGAACTTTTAAAAGATGTCCGAATATTTGCCGAGGCTATTGATTGGAATGAATACAAATTTGTTTTTGATACCAATGTAAAAGATTTGGATGTTTCGAAGCTTGATTTTGTTTGGAATTATGGGGACGGCAAAGAAAAAGTGATTAATGACATTCACCGATTTCCCGGACCGGGCGAATATTTTGTTACTTTAAAAGTTTTGGGGCCTTTTGATAATTATCTTTTTGATAATTTAAAAATAACCGTTTCGTTTTGGTCTTGGAAAAATTATTGGTTGTGGTTGATTCTGGCAATTTTTGGCGGAGGATTGGGATTGTTTTTCTTTAGCCTGCGATTGAACAAAGAAGAAAATTGTTCTGATCGAGCAAATAAAATAAAATAAAATGAAAAAAATTATTTTTTCTTATTTCCAAATATTTTTTGCAAAGAATCGAACGTTATTTTTATTTCTTTGTTCCTTGTCACTTGTTCCTTGCTTCTTGTTTTTTGTTTCTCCTGTTTTTTCCGCTGAACCTCTTACTGAAGCGTATATTGTGCATTCAGAAAAAGATTACGCGACGTATGATTTTGCCGTCAAGGCTAATTTGCCCATTGAAGATTTGGACATGGAATGGATTGTGGACGAAAAACAAATTTTTCATACTCCAAAGGTGAGGTATTTTTTTTCTGCCGGAGAACACGTGATCAAGGTTACTGTTCGCGATCAATATGGCAATGTTCGTTATGATTCGGTCAAATTGCAAATTAATTTTTGGAGTTTACGTAATAATTGGTTCTTGTGGGCGTTGTATTTTTTGGCGGTTGTGGTTTTGTGTTATTATTTTTCTTTAAAAGTGTATTATCTTTCACGCAAGAAAAAAATCAAAGGGCAATCCAGATATTTCATGCAACTTCTTGATGAGCATGGTTGGTTGGAAAAGGCGATTGAAAAGAGAGTTAAGGGCAATTGAGCAATACTGCGAAACTACGAAAGGCTACGAAACTACGAAAAAGTATTTAACAATTTTAAAATTCTTGTTCGTTGTTTTGCTTGCTTATTGTATTTCGTGGTTTCGTAGCCTTTCGTAGTTTCGTAGTTTAAACTTTCTAAACTTTCTAAACTTTTAACTTTATAAACTCTTATGTACATGATTCTTCGTTGGCTAATCAACGCCATCGGCCTTTTGGCCATCGGTTATTTTCTTCCGGGAATTGAAGTCGGTAGTTTTTATATTGCCATGATTCTGGTGGTAATTATCGGTTTTCTTAATTTTGTTCCGGGCATGATTTTAAAAATCATTACTTTCCCGATTAACATTTTGACATTGGGAATTTCCAATTTGTTGATCAATTCGATTATGTTTTATCTCGTTTCCACTTTTGTCGAAGGTTTTAACATCACGACTTGGTGGGCGGCCGTTCTTGGCGCAACGATTTATACTTTGGTTACGACTTTTAGCGAATGGTTGTATCGCGAATCTTATTTACACTAATTCAAAATCGACCGACCAACAGATCAACCGACCAAGTAATAGAAAATATGTTTTTATATAACTTGTTAATTGTTCAGTTGCTCAGTTGCTCAGTTGAAAAATATGAACTTATTATTACACGACTGTTGCGCGCCTTGTGGCGCTTATGTTTTGCAAGAACTATTGGGCACCGGATATAACGTCACGGTTTTTTATTTTAATCCGAATATTTTTCCGCAAGAGGAATATTCTTGGCGGAGAGATGAAATGAAAAATTTTTGTGACAAAAACAAAGTACGTTTTATCGAAAAAGATTACGACCACGATGATTGGCTGGAAACAATCAAAGGTTATGAAAATGAACCTGAACGCGGAGAACGCTGTCGGATGTGTTTTGCGAAGAGATTGGCCGAAACGGCGCAGTATGCCAGTGAAAATAACTTTGAATTCGTAGCGACAACTCTGTCAATCAGTCCGCACAAGGTGACCAAAGTGATCAATGAAGTTGGACATGAGGTTTGTGATCTTTATGGTTTAAAATTTATTGATATTGATTGGAAAAAAAACGAAGGCTACAAAAAAGCCGTTGAATTGGCCAAAAAAGAAAATTTTCATCGGCAAACTTATTGCGGATGTGAGTTTTCAATGAAAAAGTAAGGTAAAACAAAAAATGTGCTAAAATGACGAATGTGATTTTGTTGAATAAATTGTAAATATGCTCGACTATAAAAACTTATTAAACCCAGAACAGTACGAAGTGGTCAAATGCGCTGATGGCTCAGCTTTGGTTTTGGCCGGCGCCGGATCGGGCAAAACACGAACTTTGGTTTTTCGGGTAGCTTATCTTTTGGAAAAAGGAATTTTGCCGGAAAATATTCTTTTGGTTACTTTTACCAACAAAGCGGCCAGAGAAATGCTTGATCGTGTTGCGGAACTTTTGCAACACGAACCAAAGGGCTTGTGGGGTGGAACTTTTCATCATGTCGGTAATTTGTTTTTGCGGCAGAATGCTTTTCGTCTTGGATTTGTGCCTAATTTTTCTATCTTGGATCAGGCGGACAGTGAATCTTTGATAAAAAAAATTATGACCGCCAGAAATTTAAACACACGCGGATTAACTTTTCCCAAACCGAGCGTGGTTAGGGCTGTTTTGAGTTATGCCAAGAATACCAACCAAACTGTTGAGGAAATTGCTTCCACCGAATATGGTTATGCGCCAAATGTAGGTCAAATGATTGCTCAGATTGGTGAGGAATATGAAAAAAACAAAAAAATCAGTTCGGCTATGGATTTTGATGATTTACTTTTTTATTGGTTAAAATTGCTGATTGATTTTCCGGAAATAAAACAAAAATATAGCGAGCAGTTCAAATATATTTTGGTGGATGAATTTCAAGATACCAATTATTTGCAAGCGGAGATAATCAGACATCTTTCCGAAAAACATGGCAATGTTTTAGCGGTTGGAGATGATTCGCAAAGTATTTATTCTTTTCGCGCTGCGGATATTCAAAATATTTTAAATTTTCCAAAAAGTTTTCCCAACGCCAAAATTTTCAAAATAGAAAGCAATTATCGCAGTACGCCGGAAATTTTGCGTTTGGCCAATGACAGTATTCGTCATAATACGCATCAATTCAAAAAAAACTTAAAACCTGTTCGGGGGCATCAGCAATTACCGATTTTGATTGGCAGTCGTGATGAAAATGAAGAAGCTTCCGCGGTGGTAAAAAAAATCATGGCTTATTATCGGTGCAGTGAAAATTATTGTGATATTGCTGTTTTGTTTCGCAGTTCTTTTCATGGCGCGCAATTGCAACTTTTACTAAGTCAATACAGTATTCCTTTTGTTGTTCGTGGCGGAATGCGTTATTTTGAACAAGCGCATATCAAAGATGTTTTGGCTTATTTGAAAATTTGGAGCAATCCGGCCGATCAGTTGTCTTGGGAACGTGTTTTGCTCACATATTCCGGAATTGGTGAGAAAAAATTTGACGCCATTTGGGCAAAAATAAAAGATCTGCCTGACTTGAATGCTGTTTTGAATTTTGATTTTCAATTAAAAGGAGAAGCGGGAATCAGTTGGCAAAAAATCGTTACCGTATTGCGCAAAATAAATTCGTTAGAAAAAAAAATCCGCGGGTTTATAGCCGAGGCTGTAGAAATAGTTATCGAGAATGTTTACGAAGCATATTTAAAGAATAGTTATGAGAATTATCGTGATCGACTTGATGATTTGGAACAGTTGACCAATTTTGTCGCCGGTTATGATGATTTGGACAAGCTTTTGGCTGATGTTTTGTTGAGTGAAAATTACGCCGAAGCCAATGAACAAAACAAAAATACCGTGGTTCTTTCTACCATTCATCAAGCCAAAGGTTTGGAATGGAAATTTGTTTTTGTTATTGGTTTGCGTGATGGTTTTTTTCCTCATTACAAAAGTTTGGATCAGCCAAAACAGTTGGAAGAAGAACGTAGACTTTTTTATGTGGCGACGACGCGCGCGCGCGACGAACTCACGTTGACCTATCCGATTCGTTCGTTCAGTTTCAAGTTTGGTGATGTTTTTGGCAAGCCGTCGATGTTTATCCGCGAGCTTGATCGCAGTTTGTTTGTCGTCCAAGGCAAACCGCCGTTTGAAGAAAATGAAGATGGTGAAAAAGTCGTTTATGTTAATGATTAATTTGCTACTAATTCTCGAATAATTACTTTACTAATACTGCTAATTTTCTAATAAATCATCTGCAAATGTCTTCTAATTTAATTAGCAAGTGTTTGTATCTATGGCAGTATTTTTATTAGCCTAATTTGTAGAAAATTATTGATAAATTAGTAGAAATAAGTAGTATTGTTGATCGAAGAAGGTTGTTTGTATATTAGTAGAAATAAGTAGTATTGTTAATCGAAGATTCGAAGAATTTGCAGAATCTTATTTGTATATTAGTAGAATATAATTGTATGAAAAAATTCATCGCCATTTCCGGCAATATCGGTATTGGAAAATCAACACTGACAAAAAGATTGTCGGAATCCTTGGGTTTCAAACCATATTTGGAATCGGTCATTATTAATCCGTATTTGAAAGATTTTTATGAGGATATGCGTCGGTTTGCGTTTCATTCGCAAATGTTTTTTTTGTCGCGTCGATTGATCGATCATCAGCAGTTGAGTCTGGAAAAAAAGTCCGTTGTTCTTGATCGAACTATTTATGAAAATGCCGAAGTTTTTGCCAGATATCTTTTTGAAAGAAAATTTATCAGCAAAAGAGATTGGGATGTTTACAATCATCTTTACAAATCCGTGGTGCGTATTTTGCCACCGCCTGATGTTGTTGTTTATTTAAAAGCATCCGTGTCGAATTTGATGCAAAGAATCAAAAATCGCGGTCGTGAATATGAACAAAACATTTCCGAAAAGTATTTGCATGATTTGAATGTTTTGTATGATGAATGGGCCGGTAATTTTCACCAAAGCGAAGTTTTGGTTGTCAATTGCGATGAATTGGATTTCAAAAACAGGGAAGCTGATTTTGAGAAATTGGTTGGGCTTTTGAAATAGTGGATTGTTGGTATTTTTTAAAGATTTTTTCCTCGACGACACCTCTTGCCGTCGCGTAGCCACTATGGCGAAGCACGGAGACTCTGCTCGGTGCAAGCCTTTAGTCGTCGGCTGATCTTCTATAAACCTTTTATCTAATTTTGAGCAAAAAAACAGCGTTATATGGTAGGTTTTTTTTGTTATTAAAATATTTTTTTTTAGATTATTGATTAGCTAAAAAAGTGTATAAGATTTTGGTTTAAACGGAAAAAAGTGTTATAATAAAATCGCAACAAATACTTATGCACGAAAATTTGCTTTTCAAATCTTTCAAATTTGTTTTTCGAGAATTTTTGTTTGATGTTTTGGCTTTTCCTCTGTGGTGGTACACTACCGGAACCCAAAAAGCTTTTATCAGAACCAAAAAATTTATTACTGATGCCGTTGATGAATTGGGTGTTGTTGTTTGGATCAAGAATTTGTTTGTCCCAATGTATGGTCAATACGATTGGCAAGGTCGTTTGATTAGTTTTGTGATGCGTTTTTTCCAAATAATTTTTCGTTCCGTAATTGTTTTTTTCTGGATGTTGTTGGCCCTGTTGTTTTTTGTTTTTTGGTTGTTTTTGCCGATTTTTATCGTCGGTCAAATAGTTTTTAATTTGAGTCTTTTCAAAATATGATTTTCAAAAAAAACAATTTGTTGATTTGTCCTGATTGTCATGGCAAAAAAACATCCGAACGAGTTTGTCCGACTTGCCAAGATTTGGGGGCGGTCTATTTTTTGGAAGACAAAATACTTTTTTACGGCAAACAACTTTCACGTTCGGCATTGGCTTTTGACAAAATCACCCAAAAAATTCGGGTAATTTTTAATTTAGTGCTCGGACTGGTCGGATTGTCCGGTTTTTTTTATTTGGCTTATGTGGGAATCCAAAACAATTTTGCTGATTTCTTTTCCATGAAATATTGGTTCACGCCGACTTTGGAAAAATTATATTTCTGGTTTTCTTTGTTGATTGCTTTGTATTTGTATTATCGTTTGGATGTCGAGGCTTCTTCTTCCGGAACGGTGCACAAAAGAAATATTCACACGGTCGCTGATTTTTTATCCAATGATTGGTCGGCAATTGTTAAAAAAAATAAAAATTTATTGGATATTTCAACCGCTTTTAATTTTGAAGCGGACAAGTCAGTGGAAAAAGTTTGGCAGTTGGCCAGTGAATTGAATCATCCGGATATTGATCGGGTGCATTATTTGGCGAATTTTGTGCAAAGTGAAAAATTAGCTATTATTTTGGCGCGGCTGGGTGTTAATTTCGAAGTCTGGCTCGAAAAGATGGCCCGTTATCTCAACAAACATTATTTAAGTCGGCCGGGAGGTTCGGAGCTTTCGGCGGAAATGAAAATTTGTTTTCTTGGTGCTTATATTGACGCTTACGAAAACAAACAAAAAAAAGTTGATATTTTGAATATTGCCAAAGCTTTTGTGAATGAAAATATTTTCGATCGCAATGCGGACAAAGTCGAGGAAATTTTGTTGGAGTTCAATATCAATTATCAAAAGGTCAAAAATGTTTTGACCTGGCTCGAAGTTCAAGAAAGTTTGCGTCAAAATTTGACGCGTTGGAATTCTTTGGCTGGGCGCAAACCAAAAAACGGCATGAATCGATCCATGACCGCCGTGGCAACTCCGATGGTCAATAATTTTTGCGATGATCTTACTGATTTGAGTAGGCAGGGATCATTTTTTCCTTGTCTTGGCCGAGAAAAAGAGTTTGAAAAAATATTTCGCATCTTTACCGCCAGTCGCATGGGCGCTCTTTTGGTCGGGAATGACGGAGTTGGTCGCACGGCTATTGTGCAAGGTCTGGCCGAAAAAATGGTTGCTGAAGATGTCCCTGAAGTTTTGTATGACAAAAGATTGGTTTCGCTTGATTTGTCCGCGTTGACTTCTGGAGTTAATGGTGGAGAAGCGGAGCAACGATTATTGGAAATTTTTTCAGAAATAATCCGTTCGGGCAATGTTATTTTGGTGATTGAAAATATTCACAATGTTATTGGACTTGGTGGTAATGGTAATTTGGGATTGGAACAAGTTTTGGCCGAATTGTTGAACAAACATTCGGTTTATGTTGTGGCCACCACCACGCCAAAAGAATTTACTTCTCGAGTGGAAGGTTCGGCGCTAATGCAAGCTTTCCAAAAAGTTAATGTTGAAGAATTGGAAATCAATGATGCTATTTGTGTTTTGGAAGTAAAAAGTGGTCCGATTGAATACGAAAACAAAGTTTATTTTTCTTATGGAGCAATAGAAAATTCAGCGGTTCTGTCAAACAAATATATTCAAGATCGTTATCTGCCGGAAAAAGCGATTGAAATAATGGAGCAGACCGCGATAAAGGTAAAGCAAGAAAAAGGCGAGAACAAAGTTATTTCCGCCGAAGATGTGGCCGAGGTTGTTTCTGCAATGACCAAAATTCCACTCAATCAAGTGAATCAAAAAGAAAGCCAAAAATTATTAAATTTGGAAAATTTAATTCACGAAAGAATGATTGCTCAGGACGAAGCCGTGCGCTTGGTTGCCGAAAGTTTGCGTCGGGCGCGCGCTGAATTGCGCGAAGGCAAAAGACCAATTGCCAGTTTTCTTTTTCTTGGTCCGACCGGTGTTGGAAAAACCGAATTGGCTAAATCCGTAGCCGAAGTTTATTTTGGTCGTGAAGATTTATTGCTTCGTTTTGACATGTCCGAATATCAAGAACAAAACAGCCTTAACAAATTGATTGGCGCCAATGGTCAAGCCGGATTTTTGACCGAAGCGGTGCGCAAAAATCCGTTCAGTTTATTACTTTTTGATGAAGTGGAAAAAGCCAATCCGGATATTTTAAATTTATTTTTGCAAGTTCTTGATGATGGTCGATTGACTGATGGAATGGGTCGAACAATTGATTTTACCAACACCATTATCATCATGACTTCCAATGCCGGCGCCAATTATATTCAATCTGAAATCGGCAAGGGAACGGCTATTGAAAAAATAAAAACTTATTTGCTGGAAGAAGAATTAAAAAATCATTTTCGTCCGGAATTTTTAAATCGTTTTGATGGAGTAATTGTTTTTAAACCGTTAACTTTGGTCGAAGTAATCAAAATTGCGCATATTAATATTGCAAAAATCACCAAGAGATTAGCCGAGAAAGGTATTGAATTTTCGGCCACAAATGAAGCGATTGCGGAACTGGCTGAATTGGGTTTTGATCCCAAATTTGGCGCGCGTCCATTGCGACGAGTAATTCAAGAACATGTTGACAATGCGCTCGCCGACAAATTATTAAAAGGGGAAATCAATCGTCGAGACAAAGTCTTTCTTGATGTTAATGGAAATTTAAAGGTTGAAAAAGCGCAAGAAATATAATTGCTATTATAAAAAAAGAGATGCAACTCTGCATTTTTTTTTGTTTGACAAACAATTGTAAATTTGTTAAAAATTAGTTGCCTGCACATTGACAATCAAATAATTATTACGAAGGTTTAAAGGGTGTTTAATATAGGGATGATGGTTTTGGTGAGAATTGAGAATTCGGAATTTATCACGAAGCCCCAAAGGGGCAAGTGATCCCTTTGGGAGAATTATAATATTTGTTCTTATGTTCCTTTGTTCTTTTTCCGCCAGCGGCGGATCCGCCTTTGGCGGAGTTCCTTTGGTCATTTGTTCAATTGCTCAGTTGCTTTATTGCTCAGTTGCTTTATTGATCGGTTGCTCAGTTGGTCGGTTGATTATTGACAAGGAGGCTCCCATGTTTGACCGTAATTATTTTATTATAATGATGGAGGATTATAATAAGTGCAAAGAATGTTTTTTTGATTTTCGAGAATGGAAAAAAATTTTTTCCGAACCTCCTTTTTCGACAATGCCAAGTTTGGCAAAACAAATTTTTGTGCAGATAGAATTTAAAATTGCCAATGTCAAGGAATTTATCGACAAGACAAAGAATAAATTTCGGGAATAGTTTAATGGAGGAGATCATGAGTTCAACATTGGACAAGTTTGGTCGAAGAGCAAACAAAGACAAAGCGCAAGCCGAGAGAACTATTCAAGCGGTTGACCGTGACGGGTTACGAGATTATTTGAATAGCCACGGCAGGAGTGCTTTGCCGCCGAGTCCAAATTCTTGGCGGGCGCATTGGTGTTCTTCTTATCGAGCAACAAAGGACAAAGAAGCGGATTAATTTATTCCCCTCCCAAGTCGGAAAACTTTCTGACTTTTTTATTTAAAATTAGCAAATAATTCCAAAAAAAGCTTGACAGTATTATGTGAATTTGCTAAAAATTAGTTTCTTGCCCATTGACAATTAAATAACTAAAGATTTTTAATTGATTGGTTGGTCGGTTGATCAGTTGATCGGTGGGTCAGTTGATTATTGAAAAGGAGGTTCACATGAATGATCAACATTTGGCGGTAATGTTTAAAGAAATACGAGAATTGAGATTGCTTGAAAAGAAATTATATACGATTTTATCAGAGATTGAAAAAGACTCAGCGAGCCTTTTTTCCCTTGGTGATAGAGCCATTGGCTTGGGATTGGTAATTTACACTGATTTTATAAAAGGCAAAGGTCTTTTTTTAGACCTATTGGAAAAGGTTAAGAGTGTCGTTTTACAAAGAAAAGAAGAATTGATAAAAGAAATTATCGCTGCCGGGTTGCCGGTTTTAGGCCAAGAAAAAGAGACAAGTAAGTGGGAGCTTGTGCGGATTATTCAAGGTGAAAAATTATCAAAGTATTTGAATAATCTTGAAAACATTGGAGATAATCATGTTTTTGTGCAGGAACGATTTTATGTAGAGATGGGGACTGGATCTCCGGCAAGGATTTATTTTAAAGAATTTGGATGGGAGATGATTCAATAAATCAATTTTTAATGCTTGCACCAAAGTCAGAATAACTCTATACTTTGATGTTTACCCCGAAGTCAGACCAAGTCTGTACTTCGGGTTTTTTTTATCTAAAATTAGATAACCTTTGACAAAAATATTCTAATGTGATTAAATGCCATTTCCGATGTTCTTTGACAAATTTATGGCTCACAATTATCCAAGGAGGATAAAATGCAAGTTCTTGAAGCAAAAGATTGGCAAGTGGCAATCAATGATTTAACTGATGACGGAAAAGTAAAAAGCGGTTTGGTAACTTTAAAACTGACTCTTTCGGCTGAGGCGATTGCACAATCACCGACGCATTTGATTGTTGTTGATAACTCGGAAGTTGAGTATGAGTCATCTTTCGGTCACAAGGCTAGTAGCTCTTTTTGTGGTATAGTTCATGCTTTTGATTTGAGCAAAGGTTTGCCATTCTTCGAATTCATCAAATCAGGCCGACATTGGTTGCAATGTTTTTTGGTAAAAGATGATGCGATTTTACATGTTTCCCAAATTGAGAAAATGGATCTTGATAGTCTTTCCAGAAAATTATTTGGTTATGGTTCAAATTTGAAAAAGGTGTTGAGTACTGCTTGTTTTGTTGAAAACATTGAAGTCCCGCCACATATTTTTGCGCAAAAACCCGATACTTGGTTTGGCAAAAGAGTGTGGGACGCGGTTAATTTCTTGGAAGATGATCCGATTAATAGTTGCAAATATAAACGCAGAATTATCTGGTTCATTCTTTTTAATTGGACATGGAAATTGGCATGTGCTTTACTTGGAGTAGTTATTTTTTGTGCAGTGGCAGTGATTGGTTTTCTTTTGGGGTATAAAATTAAATCATCCAAATCGCAAAATGAAGTGTTTCATGATTTCGGTTATTTGAAAGATTTAAAAGATGATAAGCCCTTGTCGTGGTATGCCAAAATATTTTTGAAGAAAAAGAGAGTTGTCTGGACCGATTATATTTATTGGCGTTATCCGCCGATAGTTTGGCTTTTGTTAATCGGTTTTGTGGTTTTCTGTTTTTACTATTTTCAAAGTCAAAATATTTTTTGCGATGGGGATGGAATATTTAGGTATAAGGATATAGTTTTTTTGATTTCCGGATCGGTGGTGGTTGTCTGGTTACTCTGTATGGCTTTTGTTAAATTTATACAAAGGATTCAAGTGCAACTTGAAAAAAAAGGACAAGAAAAAATATTACTTCGTCAGGCCAAAGAAGAAGCTTTGGTCAAAAAATATCAGAATTTTTTGGATGCGCGTTTTGGTGGCAAGGGCGAACCGGTGGTTCCGTTAACTTTTTGTGAAAAAATCCGGTTATATTTTATCCAAAAGAAACAGGGCTCTTGTTCGCCATATGACAAGAGAGTCTCTTCGTAAATTTAATTCCGCACAACATTTGTGCGGTTTTTTTGTATTTAAAAATTTTAATTGTCATATAAAAACGATCTTGTCAAATTGTCCCATAAGTAAAATTTTGATAAGATAAAAGCATTGAATTGTATTTATGGCCGAACTTACGCCCATGTTGAAGCAGTATTATGAAATCAAAGAGCAATATCCGACTGAGATATTGCTCTTTCGGCTTGGGGATTTTTATGAAATGTTTGGTGAGGATGCGGTTATGGCTTCAAAAATTCTTGACATTGTTCTCACCGCCAGAAATCGGGGGACAGAAAATGAAATGTCGATGTGCGGTGTTCCATATCACGCTGTGGATAACTATTTAGCCAAGTTGGTCAAAGCGGGCAAGCGCGTGGCGATTTGCGATCAAATGAGTGATCCGGAGTTGCTGGGAATTGTTGATCGGCAAGTAACGCGAGTGGTAACTCCGGGTACGACTTTTGATGAACTGTCCATTTCCGGAAAAGCAAATAATTTTGTTTTGAGTTTGTATTTCCAAAAAGGCGGTTGGGGAGTGGCTATTGCCGATGTGACGACCGGTGATTTTCGCGTTTTTGAAACAGCTGATTTTAATTTGTTAAAAAATGAACTTGCCCGTTTGTCGATTGCCGAAGTGTTGATTGAGGCAGATTTTTTTGCAAATCCTAACTGGCAAAAATTTCTAAATGAGTTGCCAAATGTGCACGTTTTTGAATATTGCGACAGATTGGTGGACTTGAAATTTTTAAAAAATCATTTTCAATGCCAAAATTTTGACGGTTTCGGTTTGCAAAAACAACCATTGGCGTTGTTTGCCGGAGAAAGATTGATCGCTTATTTAAAAGATACGCAAAAATCCGATTTAGCGCATATTACCAAAATTATCAGACATAATTTTGAAAAATTTTTGACTTTGGATGAGGCGACGATTAGAAACTTGGAAATTTTTTATTCCGCCAACGGTTTTAATCCCAATGGTAGTCTTTTGTCTGTGATTGATGCCACGACTACAGCCATGGGCGGACGATTATTACGTAGATTTTTGCTTTTGCCGTTAAAAAATATTGAACAAATCAATGAACGTTTAGCCAAAGTTTCATTTTTAAAAAACAAATCGCCCGAAGCCAGAAAACTTATTGAAATTTTAAAAAATGTTGCTGATTTGGAGCGATTGATGGGGCGAATCGGTTGTCGGCGCGGGTCGGCGCGGGATTTGTCGGCGTTAAAAAGAAGTTTGCAATTGATTCCAAAAATTTCGCAAGTTTTAATGTCGCAAGATTTTCCTGATTTTAAAAAGACGCAAGACAATTTGCAATGTCCGGACGAATTAATTTCTTTAATTGAACAAGTTGTTGTCGAAGAACCACCGGCCTTATTAACCGAGGGTGGGATGGTCAAGGATGGTTATAATATTGAACTTGACGATTGGCGCAAAATTTCGCGCGGTGGCAAAGATTATCTTCTCGATTTGCAGAGACGCGAGATTGACCGGACGGGAATTAACTCGTTAAAAGTTAAATTTAATAATGTTTTTGGTTATTATATTGAAATAAGCAAAGCGAATTTGGCGCAAGCTCCGGATGATTATATTCGCAAACAAACCTTGGTTAATGCCGAAAGATTTATTACTCCGGAATTAAAAGAATTTGAAGAAAAAATTTTGCAAGCAGATGAAAAAATAAAGAAAATCGAATTTGATATCATTATTGATTTGTTGAAAAAAACAACGCCGTATTTTTTGCAAATTCAAAAGGTGGCGGAAACAGTAGCCGAGCTTGATGTCTTTGTAAGTTTGGCACAACTGGCCAATCAAAATGATTATTGTTGTCCGCAGTTTAATGATGGTGGTTATTTAAAAATTTCCGCTGGCCGACATCCGGTAATTGAAAAAATAATCAAGGAAAATTATACGGCCAATGATTTGGAAATGGCAAAAGAAACAACCGATTTTATTTTGTTGACCGGTCCAAATATGAGTGGCAAATCAAGTTTTTTGCGCCAAAATGCCTTGATCTGTTTGTTGGCGCATATCGGTTCTTTTGTCCCTGCCAAAAGCGCGGAAATTTGTTTGCTAGATCGTATTTTTACTCGCGTTGGTGCGTCGGATGATCTTTCTCGGGGAATTTCTACATTTATGGCGGAGATGCAAGAAGCGGCCAATATTTTGCACAATGCCACGTCAAATTCTTTTATTATTTTGGATGAATTGGGAAGAGGAACTTCGACTTCTGATGGATTAAGTATTGCGCAAGCGATTGTGGAATATCTTTGCAAAAAAATTAAAGCCAAAACTATTTTTGCCACGCATTATCATGAGTTGACCAAAACGGTGGTTGATTTGCCAATGGCCGTTAACTATTGCGTGGCCGTGGCTGAAGAAAATAATGAAGTTGTTTTTTTGCACAAAATTATTAAGGGTGCAACTTCCAAAAGTTATGGACTTGAAGTTGCCAGAATGGCCGGCCTGCCAAAAGAGTTGATTTCTCGCGCGGAAGAAATTCTCGAAGAATTGGAAAATAAGAAAAATTTTCAAATATCAAGTAAGCAAGTCGTTCAGGCGGTTTTACCTTTACCTGCGATAAAAGAAAAAAACGAAAAGTTTGAAAAGGTAATAAAAGAAATTAGTGCTTTGAATCCTGATGAATTGTCACCGATTGAAGCGTGGAAAAAAATTTCTATTTGGAAAAAAAATATTCAATAATTCTGAATTCTCCCAAAGGGATCACTTGCCCCTTTGGGGCTTCGTGATAAATTATGAATTTTGGGTATTGGAATTACTTTACAAACTTTATGAACCAGCCTACGCCAAGGCTTCGTCTGGCGGGCTTTACAAACTTTATGAACTTTATACTTTATACTTTATACTTTATAAACTAATGTATGCCTATCAAAATTCTATCCCAAGATTTAATCAACAAAATTGCCGCCGGTGAAGTTGTCGAAAGGCCGGCTTCGGTGGTCAAAGAGCTGGTGGAAAATTCCATTGACTCCGGTGCTTTTCATATAACCGTGGAAATAGAAAACGGCGGTTTGAATTTTATTAAAGTGATTGATGATGGTTGTGGAATGAACGAAGAAGATGCGCGATTGTCATTGGCGGAACATGCGACCAGCAAAATTGGTAACATTGAAGATTTGTACAATGTGCAAACATTCGGTTTTCGCGGAGAAGCTTTGTCCAGTATTTCGGCAGTCAGTAAGTTTCAATTAATTACCAAAAGAGCCGAAGAACTTACGGCCAGCAAAATTTGTTTTGAGAATAATGAATTTTCCTTGCAAAAAGTTGATGCCAAAGACGGTACAACGGTTGAAGTGCGTGATTTATTTTACAATATTCCGGTGCGCAAAAAATATTTAAAAACCGCGGTGACGGAATTAAGTCATATTATTGAGTTGTTTTTTTCATATGCGCTTATTTATCCGCAAATCGCTTGGAAGTTGATTCATAATGGCCGGACCGTTTATCAATTTCCTGTGGCCGATTGGCCAATTCGATTAGCGGATGTTTTTGGTAATGAAGTTGGTGAGCAGTTAATCAAAATCGAACAAAAGTTAAACGGGATCAGTGTCTGCGGTTTTATCGGTAAACCGCAAATCGGTCGAAATAACAAAAAATTGCAATATGTTTTTGTCAACAATCGTCCGGTTAATGAATTTATTGTGGCCAAGCAAGTTAAATCAGCTTACAGCACGCTTTTGGCAAAAGATGTTTTTCCGGTTTTTGTTTTGAATTTGAATATTGATAGTGCGGATGTTGATGTCAATGTGCATCCTCGAAAGTTGGAAGTGCGTTTTTCCGAACCGTCGTTGATTTACAAAACCGTTTATACTGTGGTCGCAAAAAATTTGGATGAGCATGATTTGCAAACCAGTATAAAATCCGTTGACTTAAAAAGTTTCACGGCTGTTGGCAAAGTCTTGGACGAAAAAAAAGAATTTTTCAAAAATCGTTTTGATTTTGATTCCGGATCAAACAAAAAAAATGAATCAGCTCCGCTTGATTTTACAAAAATAAAAAATGATTTTACTTCGTTTCCCAAGAATTTATCAATTGATGATTGGCAAAAGGAAAGTCTTATTTTGGTTGATAATAACGATAATAATGAAAGCGAGTTGAGTGAAGAAATTTTTATTCCCGAGTACAAAATTCTCGGTCAAGTGCAAAACTCATATATTATTGTGGAAAATGAAAATGGTTTGCGTATTTATGATCAGCATGCGTCTTCGGAAAGAGTGCAATATGAAAAAATAAAAAAACATTGGCAAAATGGGACTGTTTCAGGGCAAAGATTGCTTTTGCCGGAAAATTTGCAATTGTCTTTGCCGGAGTTTGTAATTGTCAGCAAAAATTTGTCGATGTTCGCCAGTTTGGGTTTTGAAATGGAAATTTTTGGTGTCAACAGTTTGGCCATTAGCGCGATTCCGCAGTTTTTTTGCAAAACTGATTATCGGCAGATTATCAAAGATATTGCCGGAGCAATTACGGCAGATTTTGTTTTTGAAAATGAACTTTCCGAACCGGTAGAAAAAATTTTAAAAATGATGGCCTGCAAAAGTGCAATAAAATTTGGCGATCAGTTAAGTGAATCCGGTATGGAGGCGCTTATTAATGATTTGGAAAAATTGGGGAACAAATATACTTGCGTTCATGGTCGGCCATGCCTGTTGGAGTTTACTTTTGAGGAGCTGTTAAAGTTGTTCAAAAGAACGCAATAGCCGGTAATTTGACAAGTCGTAAAAATTGCATTAGAATAACAAGTGAAAAGCACTAAATTTACAAAAATATTTTTACAAATATTAAAAGGCTAAATTTAAAGCAAAGAAACTGTTTCTTTGGCTTAGAGTAGTCTATTGACATTTTTTTTAAAAACCTTATAATTAAATTACTTTAATTCATGGCAAAAAACGACATTATTGAAATGAGAGGCGTAGTTGAAGAACTTCTGCCGGCTGGCTCATTCGATATCAAGCTAGAAAACGGCCATACCGTTCTTGCACATTTATCCGGAAAAATGAGAATGAACAAAATTCGTCTTTTGGTGGGAGATCGCGTCAAGGTCGAAATGACCCCGTATGATTTATCAAAAGGGCGCATTGTTTATCGTTTTTAATTTTTTTCC
>Ga0172379_10002677_pt1 | contig 30796 bp, 23 predicted proteins | sample GrowelOW334metaG_FD_119756 | JGI IMG/M metagenome (GOLD analysis project Ga0172379, IMG submission 119756) | Groundwater microbial communities from an aquifer near a municipal landfill in Southern Ontario, Canada - Groundwater well OW334 metaG | ecosystem: Environmental > Aquatic > Deep...
AGTTCTTCCGCCATCCGTTTTGTAAGAGTTGTTACCAGGACTCTTTCCGAATCCCTGACCCTTGCCTTTATCTCGCCGATCAGGTGATCTATCTGGTTAAGACTGGGTCTTATCTCAATCACCGGATCAAGCAGTCCGGTTGGCCGGATGACCTGTTCCACGAATACGCCCTGGGTTTTTTCCATCTCGTAATTGCCGGGCGTTGCACTCACAAAGATGATCTGATTCACAATCTGTTCCCACTCGTCGAATTTTAACGGTCGATTATCGAGCGCCGAAGGAAGTCGAAAACCATGTTCCACAAGCGTTGTTTTTCTGCTTCTATCACCGAAATACATTGCACCGATTTGCGGAACGGTGACGTGCGATTCGTCGATGATCAGCAAGAAATCCTTCGGGAAATAATCAAACAAACAGAACGGACGGGAACCCGGTGGTCGTCCCGCCAAATGCCGTGAATAATTTTCAATGCCGTTGCAATACCCGACCTCGCGCATCATCTCCAGATCGAAACGGGTGCGTTGTTCAAGCCGCTGCGCCTCGACTAATTTACCCAGGTTGCGCATTTCTTCCAGTCGTTCTTTCAGTTCGATCTCGATCGATTTGATTCCTTTGTCCAACGATTCCCGCGTAGTAACGAACTGTTTTGCAGGATAGATGACATCATAATCCGTTTCGCCTATGATCGATCCATCCAACGAATTGATGTAGGAAATTTTTTCAATCTCATCGCCGAAAAACTCCACACGAATTGCTTCGTCATTTTCGTATGCAGGAATCACTTCCACAACGTCACCGCGAACGCGGAACGTTCCCCGTTGAAATTCATAATCATTTCGCGAATAAAAAATATCGAGAAGTTTCCGGAGCAGCTTGTTTCGCTCCATCTTATCACCTTTTTTGATGACTACCATCTGTGCGACCCATTCGTCCGGTGCGCCAATGCCATAAATGCAGCTGACCGATGCCACCACAATCACATTCCGTTTGCCGGAGAGTAAAGCACTTGTTGCACGAAGGCGGAGCCGGTCGATCTCCTCATTCACCGACGAATCCTTTTGGATGTATGTATCGGTAGTCGGCACATACGCTTCAGGCTGATAATAATCGTAATAACTGATAAAAAATTCGACGTGATCTTTCGGAAAGAACGATTTAAATTCCGCATAGAGTTGGGCTGCTAGAGTTTTATTGTGCGACATGATCAGGATCGGGCGATCGAAGTTTTTTATTACGTTGGAGACGGAGAAGGTTTTTCCGCTTCCCGTCACACCCAGTAATGTTTGGAATTTATCGCCGCGGGCGACCCCTTCGGTCATCTGCCGGATCGCTTCGGGCTGATCTCCCTGCGGTTTGTATTCTGAAACAAGTTCAAATGACATTATTCACCATCATGGAGGAATTTAACGATCTCTCGTGTTAGTTTTCTCGGAGAAAACCGCACGCCTTGTGCAAACACCCGGTTCACAACTCCAGGAACAACAATAGTTTTTTTCTTCATAAATCCTTTATATCCAATTCGTGCTACTGTTTTAACATCCATCATAAGCGAAGATTTCTTTCCAAGCGATGTTCGTTCAATTCCTGCCCGTGATTGAAAACCCGTTGCTGTCGGACCAGGACAAAGCACCGTCACCCAGACACCTGTTCCCTTCAACTCGGATGCGAGTGCTTCCGATAAGAAAAGAACATACGATTTACTCGCATAATACGTTGCCATCATTGGACCGGGTTGAAATGCCGCAGTAGAAGCAATATTCAGAATTCCTCCGGACTTTCTGCTGAGCATGCCAGGAATAAACAGACGAGACAGATGCGTAAGAGTTGTAATATTCAATTGCAAAAGATCTAACTGTTCTTGAACTTCGATTTCCGAGAATTTTCCATGTGTACCAAATCCGGCATTGTTGATCAGGTAATCGATCTGAATTTTATTTCGATCAAGGTAATGGAATAATTCGTTGGGTGCATCCGACTGCGCAAGATTCATCGGAACAATATGAACTGTGACCCCATATGTCCCATGGAATTCGTCTGCAACCTCCTTCAATTTATCAGCATTTCGTGCAACAAGAACAAGATTGTTTCCACCGCGTGCGAATAATGCTGCGAGTTCATATCCGATACCGCCGGATGCTCCGGTGATGAGTGCTGTGTGCTTCAACATATCAATACCCTCCTTCAGGGTTTATAGATTCCCTTTTTAATCGCTCCCAGCATGCCAGCTTTGTATGTACGATCGTCGACGTTCTGTAACCCCCGAATCTGCGACGGGGTCATAATTTTTGTAACAGGAATATAACTTAATTTCAATCCGATCTCTTCCATCCGCTCTTCGCTGAACTCATATCCATCGTATGCAGAAAGATCCAGCGGAACCGAAAATTGGCGCAATGACTTTTCCTTGTTCAAATTATAAAATGATTCGAAATAGGACATCACTAATTCACGGACATCGCGGTAGATCGGCTCCCGGTACCGCAATCCAACAAAGTTCGATTTAGCGACTGCACCGTACATCCCGTTTTTTGTGAAAATGGCAATGACATGATCATCATCCCGTACTGCCTGCATGTCCACAATCAACGGTTTATGACCATTTCGGTTGAGCATCGCAGCAGCGAAAACAGCACCATCGAAGCAATGCGCTTTCCTGTCCTTTAACACCTCGCGCGGGCAACGGTATTTTGGCTCCGTGCTATAGACGATCCCGTCAAGAAATCGTTGAATCGTAACAGGCGATGTTAATGTTCGGAGAATGGAACGTTCTTCAGAATTCCAAATAGCGGGTGTTTTCATTTATTTAACAAAGAGCAATTTTTTCGTAAGAGTTTCGTTTCCTCTGTGCAGACAATACAGATATGTACCGCTCGAAATTGTTGAGGCATCCCATTCAGCACGGAATGTTCCCACATCGCATGCATTATCAAACAGCAATGCAATTTGTTTCCCTTCCATAGAAATAATTTCGAGTTTCACATTACCGCGCTCCACTACATCGAACAGAATCGTTGTTTTCGGATTAAACGGATTCGGATAATTCTGATATAACGCAAACGTGTGCGGCTGAGTTTTTCCCGTTCTGGTCACCACTGCTGTTTGTGTAATCAATCCAGCATTCACCCATGCAGTATACCAGAGATTCGCCAGACAGATAGTTGCCGATTGAATTTGTGCGGTTGTCATTTCGTCAAGTTTCTGCCAGAGTGCAACATAATACGTCTTTGGAGCACTGCCGATAGCGTTCCATCCGGAAAATGATTTTGCATAAGTATCAGCCCTTAAGATAGAATCTACCAATTCGTTTGAATGAATGATATAATCAAGGGTGTACAAATAAATATCTTTAATATATGTAACGGAATCTTTCGCTACGGTAATAACACTTTCCAACTTCAGCGAATCAAACATTCTCGATTCATATCTGGAATGAATGCCGTTGTTTCCGGTTAATTTTCCATCAAAATTAACGGTGGCATGCAATGGTTGGTGTGGATCGCCGGAATAATGACCGATATCCGCCGCCGACTGAAATGCAGCGTTCCAATTTCCTTGCCGTAATTGTGAAGTTAATGAGTCCATAAACCTCACCAGTTCCCATGGATTGGTACCGTTACCCTTTACTCTTGTCCATCCATATTGTTGAACAATTGAAGAAAAATCAGGGCTCAGATTTTGAAAATCGGGATAGTCATCGATATCAAGATAGTGACGGTATTGTTCGGAAAACATTGCCGTATCTCCTGTTTTTCTTGTATCTGCATCAGTCGAATGTCTTTCAAGATATGAAACGGAATCAATAAAGCGTTTCATCGTTACCGGAAGATGTTTAACCGCATTTTTATTGATGATTTTATGTCCTGTGTATCCCCACGCAAATAACGCCTGCAGTGAACACACCAACAATATTATACACAGTTTCATTTTTTTCCTATTAACAGACTTGTCCAAAATACATTGAAAGAAACAACAAGATTCTTCGCTCTCTTCTTTTCTTGACGGAGTTCCAAAGGAATACCGTTTACGAATTGACCATGTTAAGGCGGAACAAGAAAAGAAGCAAAAAGAATTCTTTGCGAAATTTAACACACACGATGAATCCTGTTCGCTCTTGCCCGTTGATGGCGCGAATTGTACAGTCAAAAGTCCCGTCATTCATCGCTTTCCCTTGGCTCTCTCCACCTAAATTTCGCACCCACGTACTTTATTACAATCTCAACAATTCAGCAAAGGGGCTTACTACTTGTTAGAAAAATAACTTTGCCAATTTGAGATACTATGACCAATGTAGTATTCACTCACGATTAATTTTGGGCAATAGTGTCCTATTATTGTAATGCAATATAGAAGAAATTAACGGGAAGATAAAGAGAATGGAATTTCTAGAAATACCCTAAAAAACGTCATCACATCATTCTGAACGGAATCCACTAATGTGTAACGATGGATGTAGTGCACCTGCCTGCACCGAAGTGATCACGTTATGGAGGGACCAGCAGGCAGGGAATCCGGTTCACACAGCATTGGTCCAAGCAGATTTCCTTCCGGACAGACTTCTGTCGAGCAGGTTCAACCTGCTTAAAACGCAGATCTCAGAATGACAATAAAAAAATATTTTTTGAGATACTGTCGAGTAGTTGGTCAATTTGAACAAAGTAAATTGTCGTACTGACGAATTTGTCACAAGACAATCCTCGAGAATGATACACGGTTTGTGGTTAAAAAAATCGATCGTATAATAGTTTTACGACTGTTGCAAAAACCACCGTGATATACACGGGGCGAATAATCGTAATTCCTTTTTTTACAGCAAAGTGCGCACCGATTCGGGCACCGATAATTTGTCCAATTGCCATAACAATACCATACAGGAACAGAACAGATCCGCCGAGGGAAAAAACAATAACAGAAATAATATTGCTGGAGAGATTCATCACTTTCGTATGTGCGGTTGCCTTCCGTATCTCATATCCCAGAAGAGACATCAACAGAATAGCCCAAAATGATCCAACACCCGGACCAAAAAAGCCGTCATAAAAACCGAGCAGACTTCCTGCCAGCAGAAAAAAGGTTTCTTTACCAATTTTTGCTTTTGAATGAAGGAGACCGAGGGAAGGAGTAACCAGTGTATATAACGCGATGCAGAACAGGAGGACTGGAATAATGTACCCGAGTATACGGGAATCGATTTGCTGCACCGTCCATGCTCCGATACCGGCAAAAACTAAGGTAATAATAATTCCCATTCGCTCTTCACGGAAACGAACCAATCCGCTGCGACGATAGTGCATCGCTGCTGTAAACGTTGAACATGCTTTGGAATTTATTCGTACCGAGAGCGGCCTGCGGGGGCACACCTACACTCAGCAACGCGGGGAGTGCGATCATTCCGCCTCCTCCGGCGATCGCATCGATCAATCCGGCAAATAGTGCGGCGACAAACAAAAAAATATACACAACGATCTGTTCCAGTTGGACGATTACTCTCCTCTGCTGGCATCCTGAGCAAATGCGAGATTTCCCTCTTCAGTCTCTAGAATAATTTCATCCGGCGTTCCAAAGACTTTTGCTTTGTGATCGTCAAACTCCCCTTCCCACCGTGCTACTACGGCGCAGGCAAGTCCATTACCAAGCACGTTCACTGATGTACGGGCCATATCCATTAATTCATCGACTGCAAAAATAACTGCGACTCCTTCCGGGGGAAGTCCGAACGAGTGTAATGCGGCAAACAGAACAACAAGAGAAGCGCGAGGAACGGCGGCAATTCCTTTTGAAGTAATCATCAGTGTCAGCATCAGCAGTATCTGCTGGTCCCATCCGAAGTGAATACCGGTGACCGTCTCAGAGGCCTGCGCTACGAACACCGAAGCTACGGCAAGGTATAATGTACTGCCATCAAGGTTAAAACTATAACCGGTGGGGACCACAAATCCGACGATTCGTTTCGGCACGCCGATTCGTTCCATTACTTCCATCAGTTTCGGAAGCGCCGATTCACTGCTGGTAGTAACGAACGCCAAGGTGAACGGCTCTTTGATTGCTTTCATGTACTGTTTCACCGGCATCTTAATGATATACATAACCGTACCTAGCACAACAACAACGAAGATGATCAACGCAATATAGAGAGTTCCAACTAGCATCCCCAAATTCACCAACACGCCGATTCCCATATGCCCAACCGTTACTGCCATCGCCGCGCCGATACCAAACGGTGCGAACAGCATGATGTAGCTAGTGAATTTGAACATCACTTGCGACAGACTGTCCGCAAGCTGAAGTATCGGTTCACCTTTTTTTCCCATTGCTGAAACTGCAAAAGCGAAGATTACCGAGAAAACGACGATTTGCAGCACATCATTGCGCATCATCGAGTCAATGATATTGGAAGGGAACGCATGCACCAACGTTTGGACAAAAGTCATCGGATGATTTTCTGCAATTTGTCCGAGGTTAACAGTATCACCTTTCAATTCAACGCCGTATCCGGGACCGGTAATGTTCACAACAATTAATCCGATCATCAGCGCCATAGTTGTCACAAGTTCAAAATAGACAAGTGCTTTCCAACCGATACGGCCAACCTTTTTTGCGCTACCTCCCCCCGCAATTCCTGCAACGATACTGCCGAAAATAAGCGGAGCAATAATGACTTTAATGAGATTTAGAAAGATTGTCCGTAAAAATGCTGTTTCCTTAGAAAATTCCGGAGCAAGCCAACCAATCAGCACCCCCACGATGAGTCCTATCAAAATCTGTTTGGTGAGTGAAAGGTGCCACCACTTATTTTTCCCTGTAGATTCCATTATGCTTTTCCTTTGGATTCTTTCAATAAGATCCACATCAAAAGACCGAACACTGCAACGGCAAGCGCTTCGGTGTTCCAAAAGAACGGAAGATATTTATATCCGATTGCCAACGGCATCGGCAGTCCGGTCTCTTCGTCAACAAAATCCGGTATAAAATTTAGAAATGCTCCTGCGACACCAAGTAATGCTCCTCCGGCGATTAAGCCGGATGAAAAGAGCGTTCCTTCACTTTCATCGGTTGCATCCGGTTCGCGTTGATATTTTTTATCCGCAAGTCGGCGAACTACACCGCCAAGAAAAATCGGCAGCGTCGTAGACAGCGGCAGATAGAATCCTACGGCAAACGTCAACGAATGGAATCCTAGCAGTTCCATAAACAATGCAATGCTCGCACCAATCATAATCAATCCCCACGGCAGTTTTTGCTCCAACAATCCGCTGATTAGTACCGCCATCAGATTGGATTGCGGGGCGGCGAGATCTTTTCCGCCGATACCATCTTCTCTTTTATAGACAGGCGTTCCGGACTCTTTTTCCACCAGGTAATTTCCCGGTTCAACTCCTTGAATATCCTGCACCTTCACCAGCAAATATGTCTTTCCATCTTTCCCTTCCATCTCTTCAGCTCGTCCAAGCTGTTGAGGAGAAACGGCAAATGTTTTTTGCACCGGAAGTTCTTTTGCCTGACTCTCATTTAACAGCAGCATGGTAATGCCGATGACCGCGGCAGAAGTGACAACGCCGATCAGGATTGCTAGCTGCTGAGAACTTGGTGTCGCACCGAGTAAGTGTCCCGTTTTTAAATCCTGCGCCGTGGTGCCGGCATTGCTAATAGCAATACAGACCGTTGCTCCAATCACCAATGCGAGATAGGTATATTCCTGCCCGGTCCAACCAACCGCAAGGAAAATCAAACATGTCGCCATCAGTACGGCAATTGTCATTCCCGAAAGCGGCGATGATGACGAACCAACGATACCCGTAATCCGGGCAGAGACGACGGAAAATAAAAAACCAAAAATAAAAATGAGTATAGCGCCAAGAAGATTAACATGAAATGCGGGAACGAGCCATATAAAAAGAATCAGTAATAATGAACCGATTCCCACAACCGTAATCGGTGTGTCCTTTTCTGTGCGAAGCAGTGGTCCGGATTGGTTTGATGAAGTGGAGCGTTCGCTGGTTAACTGTTTCATGGATGCAGTCAGCGAATGCCAAATGGATGGAAAAGCACGAATGAGCCCAAGTACGCCGCCCGTTGCGACCGCTCCAGCTCCCATATATTTAATGTAGTTTCTCCAAATTTCCGTCGGACCCATTTCCGAAATAGGAACTGTTCCAGGATAAATCGGCGTGACGCTTGTGGCACCGATGAATGCAATAATAGGAGAAATAATAAACGCTGCCATCAATCCGCCGCCGACCATAATCAGCGATGTATGCCATCCGATGATATATCCCACTCCCATCAATTCGGGAGCGATGTCCAGCGATACAGATGATCCCCGATAAAATGAGAATGAATGTTCTACCGATGGTTTCCAGAATCCTCCGATATTCGACATCCCTTTCCATAACGCGCCGAGTCCGATTCCTTTAAAGATTTTTGCAGCAGAAGTGCCACCAATTTCTCCAGCCTTAATAATTTCTGCACAGGCCGTCCCTTCCGGAAACCGGAGATTTTCATGTTCCTTCACAATGATATACCGGCGAAGAGGAATCATCAATAATACTCCCAGCACACCTCCGGTTAGGGCAATGAGCAATGTTATCGTCGTCTTCAGCGGAAAGCCCAGAAAAATCAATGCCGGAACGGTAAAAACAACCGCCGCCGCGACTGATTCGCCGGCCGAACCGACCGTCTGCACGATATTGTTTTCCAGGACAGTATTGCCTTTGAGCTTTTTCAGGATCGTAATCGCCATAACAGCAATCGGGATCGAAGCAGATGTCGTGAGACCGACGCGAAGACCGAGATATACGGATGCTGCGCCGAAAACGATACCGAGGATCGCGCCGAGCACGATTCCGCGAAGCGACATTTCTAACGGCGATTCATTCGGGGAGATGTACGGAGTAAACTGTTTGGACATTATTCTTCCAATAAATGATTGAAAAAAATGATGTGAGAATATAGAGAAAATGAGAGAGGAACAAAAGCATTTTTACTTCATCACGATCATGTTGGAGGTGCAGGTGGCGACCAGCTTACCTTTACTGTTGTGTGCTTCTCCTGACAGATGTATGGAAACTGGTCCCCGGGAAACAACACGAACAGAAACGGTCAGTCTATCACCAACGGCAATCGGACGGATATATTGCGTGTGAAGGTCAAGTGTAGTGCAAGGATTTCGTGCAGCAACATAACTAAGTGGACCGAATGCATTATCGAATGCAGCTGTGATAAATCCCCCTTGCATCACACGCATGGGGTTGAGCATCTCTTCCGCCACCGGAATATCGATGGTCAGACTCGTCCTGGATTCATAGTGCCGAACCGACACATTCATCCATGTAAAACAATTCGGTTGAATCTGGGCATTCGGAAATTGCCGGTGCATCTGACTCATTTCATTTTCGAAGAGCTCAAATACTGTATCCATATAACCTTGATTATGTATTATGGGGAAAACTGTATTGTTGCAATGCGTTGAATCTCCGTTCCCGTTGTTATGCGTGAAGCGTGGAGTCGGAGCTGATGCAACGAAATCCGAAACTGCATGATCGGTCTCTCTTCATCCACCATCATCTCGTTGAAGAATTTTTGTTTGCTCAATATTATAATAAATGAAATGTATTGAACGTACAGTGAAAACCAAGTCTGATCAATAAGAATTTGAAGCGATTCATATACACGTTCAATCAGCCGTGCACGTTCGGCCGGAATATCAATCAGCACCATTTTCTCCGCCGGGAAGAGAAGATCAATCGTCAACTCTCGCTGCACAGGATCGATCATGCAACGGGTCATCAGCACAAAAAACGAATGCGTCCGGTTATCGATCAACTCAAACCGGAATGAATCCGAAACGTCGGTCACTATTTGCTGTTGCAGGCTGGAGATTTCATTCTGGTATTCGGGTGGCAATTTCCGTTTCACCTCCTTCAACGCCTCAACCGGCACTTTCTTAAAAGTTGTCATCCGTTGGTCAAACGGGGTTGCAAGGATGTCACCCGTGAACGGTCTCCCGTGCACTTCTTCGTAAATGGTTTTCATCCGATGCGTTCCGATAGTATCACGCGTTTCGGCATCTTGCAAACGGAAATAATTGCCGAACGTCATCGCAGCGAATGCGAAGTTTTTCATCTCTGACAGATTCAATTTTTCATCAACTATTAGATACATCCGGTAGAACAATAATGTAAAAATTATTATTCCAAACCAGGCGAGAGCAGCTCCAACATCCGTTGACGTGAATACATTGACGGTGATAAGGATGAAATTAACTACAACATCGAGGACAAAGAATAGACACCCATAGGCAAAAAGCGATGAGAACATTCGAAAAACAATGGAAGATGAACGGAAACGCTCACCGAGGGTGTACAGTTGCATCAATATCAAATAGAGGGTGCAACAACAGATGATATCGACGTATAACGGCAACATTTTCTATTCGGTTCTCCTGATCTGATACCGAAGAATGTACCTAGAATCTTCGACGAATGCGAAAAATTTCTCCGATACTGTTGTGTAAAAACAAAACGCCGGACTGTGTCCGGCGTTATTGCATTATTGTCTGTCGTCGAATTTCTATTTCATTGTTTTTAATATCTCGAGTGTAAATTTCCAGAATTTATCCACGGTATCGATATGGATTTTCTCATCTGGAGAGTGCACTCCTTCCAGTGTCGGACCATATGAAATCATATCCATACCCGGAAACTTTTCGCCGATGATTCCGCATTCGAGGCCTGCGTGAATCGCTTTCACATGCGGGTCTTTTCCATAGAGGTTTCTGTACGATTGTTTTGCTACGGTAAGAACTGCGGAATTCAGATTCGGTTTCCACCCCGGATATCCTTCCGTATGAAGCACCTCGGCTCTCGCCAGGGTGAAGATGGACGCCATTGTCTGCAGCGCTTCGGAAATCTCGCTGGAAACAGAGCTACGCTGACTGGTAATCAATTCAATTTTTCGTTTTTCGGTTTTGATGATTGCAATATTGGTTGATGTCTCTACAAGTTCGGGAATATCTGCGCTCATTTTCAACACGCCGTGCGGCAATGCGGAAATTGCCCGCAGCAACAATGCTTGCAGCGGTTTTTTCATTACAATCCCATTTTTCACATCAATATACTCACTGATGATCTGCAGATCCGGTTCAACAGTAGCGAGTTCCGTTTTTATCGTCTCATTCCACTGCGATACAATTTTCGTAGCTTTCTTTACAACCTTTTTAGATACGAAAACAACAGCGTCCGCCTCGCGCGGAATCGCATTGCTCTTGTTACCCCCCTCAACCATCGACACACGCGCTCCGATGCTCTCCAGTCCGATCAACACTCGATTGATGATCTTGATGGAGTTTCCTCTCCCCTTATCAATCTCAAGGCCGGAGTGTCCACCCTTCAACCCTTTGACAACAATCTTAACGGCAACAAAACCTTTCGGCGCTTTTTCCGGTACTAGTTTCCACGATGCAATCGTGTTTCGACCTCCGGAACATCCGACGAAGAGTGATCCTTCTTCTTCCGAGTCCAGATTCATGAGTGTTTTACTTTCCAGGAAACCTGGTTTCAGATTATTCGCACCGGTTAATCCGGTCTCTTCATCGACAGTAAAAAGCAATTCCAGCGGACCATGCTCGATTGTACGGTCTTCCATAATCGCCAGGTTCGTTGCAACGGCAACACCGTTATCTGCTCCCAGCGTCGTACCGTTCGCCATCAGCATATTTCCCTGGCGAACAAGTTCAATAGGGTCCTTAGTGAAATCATGGACTTTGTCCTTATTCTTTTCTGGCACCATGTCCAGATGTCCTTGCAGACAAACCGAAGGGACATTTTCCCGACCATTCGTTGCAGGAACCTTTACAACAACATTCATGAATTTATCTTGTTTCGCAACAAGACCAAACTGTTTGGCAACATTCATCACATATGCCGCAATCGCTTTTTCGTTTTTGGATCCGCGCGGAATCTTGCTGATTTCGGCGAAATATTTCCATAGCAACGTTGGCTGTAAATCCTTAATGGCTTCTGACATAATTGTACTCACGATTAATATTAGTGAATAGAATGATTATGATGTAAAAATACCGAGATTTTTTCCTGAATCCCAGAAGATAATTTGAATGTATGCCATCAATAATTCTTGATGTTTGGAAAACCACAGGAATTGTCTGGCGCTCCATTCAGAATAATGAAACTAATAAACAATTCCCTTATTATAATAGACTTTTCGTAGCTGTCCAAAATAAAACCCTTGTTGACAAAAATTTATCGAAACAAGTGGATTTATGGAAGACATGTTATGTTGAGAAAAGTAAGCCCTCCCCTACATTTCTTACAGTGTTGGATGAGATGTGGGAGGATTGAGCGAGCTTTTTCTCCCCCTACCAAGGGGGAGATACAGAGGGGGGGTCTGAAATCATGAAGGGACTTTTGATGGCGTTTTTTGCCATCTACGGGCAAGTGTGAACGGGATTCATCGCGCACGTTACATGTCGCAAGGGGTTCTTGTGCTTCTTTTCTTGTGCCGACCAAATCTTTCTACCATGTCGGCATTCCTTCGGAACTCCGTCAAGAAAAGAAGGAATAAGTTTTTCTCTTTTATGATTTATTTTGGACAAGAATGTCGAATTTTCGATGGTAACAATATCTGCATAAGTTAAAATCGATATTTTACCCAGTCAAGAAGTTTACGAAATAATGATTTTTTTTTCTTTCCCTCAGTCAACGAAGCGATCTTCCCTTCAAGGATGACTCGAAGAGCCCGTAATTCTCCGATGTTTCCCGATCGATACGATTCCGAAACACGTCTCAGCAAATACGTATAATGTTCGGTCCCGTCGTTTAATGAATATTTCGTGATGTGTTGAAGAATCCGATGAAAATGCGATGCAATTTCATCCCGTTCATATTGCAGCATCGGAATCACCGACTGATCATCGGGATTGACATATTTAAATTTTTTGGCCTGCTCGCTCCATTGCTCGGAAAGCGATCGGATCATTGAGGCGATTTCATTATGCTGCGGCAGCACATTATTTTGCAGCGCCGACTCATAGAACGAAATGATCGTCGTTAAGCGGAACAATTCACCTTCCAGTTTCACCGCTTCCTGTTCCAACGAATTTATGCAATAGAGATATTCATGTTCCAGTTTTGGTATTGCCTGGCTTAACAAATATTCCCGCTGACGGGACAAGGTGTCCAATTCTTCGGTCAGTCGCATGATCGATCGACGGACATCATCAGCAGTATGGAATGTTCCTGTTGGCATAAAAAACAAGTGGACTTGCACTTACGAACAAGTCCACCCCTGGTAATTTATGAAAGAACAACAATATTATTTTTTCCGTGCAACCTTATACAACGTAAGTCCCATGATGGTGAATGCGGCAACACCAAGCAGTGTAAATCCGTCGGCTCCGAGCCCACTCACTATCCCGTGCTCTAAATTTAAAGCGTCCAGTAGACCCCAATTTAATTTTTCATCATACACTTTAACAACGGCAACAATCACTCCAAACAGTGCGCCACCGGCAACCAGTCCCGTGGCAAACAAACTTCCTTTGCCAAGCTCAGCATCTTCCTGCCCCTCACCTTTTTGTGACCGAACAGCATCAGCAATACCTTTGATTGCGCCACCGGCAAAGATCGGAAGTGTTGTCGAAAGAGGAAGATACAATCCCACCGCAAACGATAACGATTTTACATTACTGAGTTCCATTACAATAGAGATAAATACCCCGACAAGCACAAACTGCCAATCAAGATTGAATGAGAGTAATCCTTTGATCAGTGTTGCCATCAACGTTCCTTGGGGTGCAGGATAACTTTCTGTTCCAATCGCATGATAAATTCCCTGCGAGATCATTGTGGGAGTTGGTGTATCAAGAATTTGCACCGTCCAACCGATTACCGCGGAAGAAACAATAGCACCGATGAACAATGCGATCTGTTGATATCTCGGCGTTGCACCTACAATGTATCCGGTTTTCAGGTCCTGTGATGTTGCTCCTGCGTTTGCGGCTGCGATACAGATCATTCCTCCGACAACTAGTGCCATTGGTTCATAAATCATCCCGGTCCAGCCGATTCCGATAAAGATCAACGATGTCGCCATCAATGTTGCAATCGTCATTCCTGAGATCGGGTTAGAGGAAGAACCTATGATACCGACGATACGGCTTGATACTGTAACGAAGAAGAATCCGAATACGATGATCAGAAATCCGAGAACGATCTTACTGATAATTGAATCTCCCGGAATAATCGGAAGAACCGCGATCAAAATAACAAGGGCAAGCGATCCGCCAATAACGGTAAGGAATGATAAATCATTTTCTGTACGTGCAATCGAAACTCCACTGTTTCTATTTTTTAAAGAAGCTAAACTTCCTTTGAATGAACTGATGATCGTGGGAAGCGATTTAAGCAGTGTGATAAATCCGCCCGCTGCAACTGCACCCGCTCCAATTTGGCGGATATAGGCAAAGTATACAGCACTCGCAGTGTTGGCGAATGATTGAGTCGCAGGATCCCAGCCCCCTTTTCCTCCAGCAACAGCTAAATCTTTTAAATATCCAAGTGACACAAGCTGTTCCGCAATTGTTGCCGGAGGAACAAGCGAAGCTAATAACGGGATCAAACCAAGCCAAGCAAGCACACCACCGGCAACAAGAACACCTGCAATCTTCGGTCCGATGATGTATCCAACACCCATATATTCAGGAGTAATTTCACCGTTAACAGTTGCCGATGGAAAATATTTATTTGTTTGGCTTGTGACCCACGCCGGTGTTTCAGCAATAACGTGAAATACTTTTTGAAGAATTGCATACGAAAATGCAAACCCCAAACCTTGATATGCTGTCTTTGAAAAATCTCCTCCCTTCTCCCCGGCGATCAATACTGACGCGCAGGCAGTTCCTTCAGGATACGGAAGCGTATCATGTTCCTGAACGATGAGCGAACGGCGAAGAGGGATCATCATCATTGTTCCGAGGATTCCGCCGAGCATTGCCAGAGTAAAGATGGTCCAGTAATTGAAGAACGCTGCGCCGCCGCTTTCGATGGAGAGAAATAAGAATCCGGGAAGCGTGAAGACAACACCCGCCGCGATCGATTCTCCTGCAGAACCGGTCGTTTGAATGATGTTGTTTTCAAGAATTGTTGTTTTAAATGCTTTTTTCCCAAGTGAGATCGCAATAACAGCGATCGGAATGGAAGCAGATACGGTCAGTCCGGCTTTTAATGCCAGGTATACTGTCGATGCGCCGAAAATGATGCCGAATAGAGCGCCAAGCAATATGGATTTGACAGTAAACTCCGGAACCATCTGCGAATCCGCAATGAATGGTTCGAACTTCACCGTTTGTTGTGTTGGTGAGGACATTAGCTTCTCCTATTAGTAATGATTATTGTCACTGATTACTCAAATACGTATCGTTACTGACCGATGCCAAATATTGCCTTGAAAATATGTCCAGCCATTTGCGGATTCTCTTTCAGGCGGCGGACGGAATAGGCATACCAATCCTTTCCGAACGGAACATACACACGAAGACGATGTCCTTCCACAACGAGCCGTTTACGCGTTTCATCGCGAACACCGAGCAACATCTGGAATTCATACCGGTCTTTTCCGATCCTCATCTCTTCAATCATTCGTTTTGCTCCATTGATAAGCACGTCATCGTGCGTAGCAATGCCCACGTAACTTCCTCCTTCAAAAAGGATTCTGAGCAGTTTCAAATAGTTATTCTGGATCCCTGCGCGGTCCTTAATCGCCACATCCGCCGGTTCAACATAAATTCCCTTGCACAAACGTACATTAGCTTGTTCCGACGCCAGCTTTCGAATATCGTTTTCGCTGCGGTGCAGATACGCCTGAATAACAATGCCGACTTTTTCATACCGTGAACGCATTGCTCGATAGATTCCAATTGTGTCGTCGGTGCACGTACGGTCTTCCATATCGATCCGGACAAAATTATTGAATTGCTTCGCCGTGTCAATAATCGTCGAGACATTATCCTGGCAAAATTGATTGTCCATTTTCAAACCGAGCGATGTCAGCTTAATGGACAAATTGGAATCGAGCGAATGCTCCGCAATGGCGCGAAGGACTTTTGTACTACCGTTGCGGCTCTGCACTGCCTGATCTTTCGTGAAAATATCTTCGCCGAGAACATCAACGGTCGTCATGGCGTTCTCCGAGTTCAAATTGACCACTTTCACAACTGCTTCGGCAAGTGTTGCGCCGGCAATGTACCGTCCGGCAATTTTGGCGACGATGGGTTTCGGAACATACGGCATCGTTCCGACGATAAGACTATTAAGAAGATTCATACTTCGATGTTAGGACCGGCAGCGTATGTTTGACCCTGCCGGTCGGTGGAAAAAATCAGAGCGGAAAGATAAAACTCACTTTTGGAGTTACACGCTTTTGCTGCGAATATCCTTGGACGTTTCCGTCATGATCTCTATTGGGTGCAAATGTTATAGTATACAACATAGAGACAATCATAAAGGGGTATGGTTTATATCCGACCTCAGCATACAATAACGACCGGCTATCAAGCGTAAACACATCTTTACCATTTTTAATATTCCGTTTGTCGTACCCGAGGCTCACATGAATAAGAGGGATTTTATCTCCTGTATTTGTTCCAAGATGCAATGCGCCACTCTCCGGATCATCATCCAATTTTCTATAGGAACCTTCCACCTGAATAGTCCCCAACACATCAACCATAAGACTTCCGAAAAACCCGGCGCTTGGTTTTGTAGTGTTCTCCAAAAGTTTGGCTTTGCTGTACAGAGTATCCTTTTTTGTAATGTCGTCTGTATTTATTTGATATCGTTCGATTTCATAAAAAGCGTCAAAATAAGAAGGTATATACTTCTCAGTTTGACCGAATCGTCGTTCCAGTTTCGATGTGAGCGTAACTAAACCGAACGCGGATGCATTCATTTCAACACCAGTTGCAAAACCGTGACCAAAATTGAGAATCTTAGAATAATCGAGATAATAGGTAAGATTGAACACCGAAGAATTGACCAGCGGCAGGCCAAGATCCAACCCGACCGCTGAGACCGAGCCATTGTTATACTTCTTTTGGACACCACCGGTAGTGTCGATCTGTGTATCGCGGGAATCTTCTCGCAGGTCACTGGCGAAGGTCGCGCCGACTTCCAGTTTCCCAAGAATCGGTACGGATGCTGCGGGGGTGAACTGCAAGGGTCGAACATATCCTCGAGTCCCAAGTATGCCGATGTCAGTTACGTCACCATAGACAGTTTCAACGCCCCATTTTTCAAAATTTACATCGATTTCAGTACCAATCCTGCGATTATCAACACTGGGACTGTTTTTATAATTATAAAGCACTGTGCCATGTCCGAGACGTGCATAATCCAAGATGCCGAGGCGAATATAAAATTCATCTCCTTTTGTCCCATAGCGCAAATACCGGATGAATCGTGCTCGCTGCAACTCTTGCCAGCGAATCGATTGATCTTTACTACTCACGTAGAAGTTGAGATCCAAACCGACGCCAAATTTTCCGAAGGCAATTTCCGGAGCAAGCGATATTAGATAATACGCATCGTCGCCAATCCAGGTCATGCCGACGCCTCCTTTGGCTACTCCGCTGGTCCCTCCAGCTTTAGCCGCAGTCGTTTTTGATTGTGACTGTGCCGTTGTTCCGAGAAGTGTAAAAAATAATGCTGCAATAAAATACTTTTTCATTTTCATCCCCCTGTTAAACGCTAAACAACATACGTACAATAAACACCGCTCCAAGCATTCCGAACAGATCCGCAATCAGTCCAGCGGGGAGTGCATGGCGGGTATTTTTAATCCCGACAGAACCGAAATATACCGCAAGGATATAAAAGGTTGTTTCGCTGCTACCGAACATCGTCGATGCTAACACGCCGATAAAAGAATCCGGTCCGTTCGTCTTCATCAGTTCCGTCATCAATCCCATCGATCCGCTTCCGGAAAGCGGACGAAGCAAACCAAGCGGAAGGACTTCCGCCGGCATGCCGATCAAGTTCGTTACCGGCGAGAGCACTGCAACGACAACATCCATTGCGCCACTGGCACGAAATACTCCGATGGCGAACAACATTGCTACGAGGTACGGAATGATCTTTACTGCGGTGGTAAAACCGTCTTTCGCTCCTTCAACAAATACTTCGTACACTTTTACTTTTTTGATCAATCCCCATCCAAGGAATACCAGAATGAAGGTTGGAATAGCAACCGCAGAGATCACATTCACAATCGAACGGAATATCTCAGCCATTGGTTTCCTCCTCTTTCGTCACTTCCATTTCTTTTTTGTATTTCGGAAGGCGCTGCAGGAGTTTCACGGAAATCAAGCCGGCCACCGTTGCACAACCAGCGCCGAAAATCGATGTACCGATAATAATTCCGGGATCGGCGGAACCGAGTCCTGCGCGAATGGCGATGGCCGTTGCAGGAATAAGCGTCAGTCCGGCAGTATTCACCACCAGAAACGTACACATGGCGTTGGTGGCAGTACCTGCTTTCGGGTTAAGTTTATTCAATTCTTCCATTGCCTTTAATCCCATCGGCGTTGCCGCATTGTTCAGTCCGAACATATTCGCGGCAATATTCATAATCATTGCAGCGACTGCGGGATGGTTGGAAGGAACATCCGGGAACAATTGCCGGGTAACCGGAGTCATTAATCGGGTCAGCATTTCCAGCAATCCCGCCGCTTCGCCAACTTTCATGATGCCGAGCCAGAGCGCCATCACTCCGATCAATCCAAGTGAGATGGTAACCGCCGTATCGGCAAAGTCGATTGCCGCTTTCGTTACCGCCTTAATTTTGACGAACGATATTTTTTCCATTGTAAAGACAATTGCGCCGGAAGAAACATTATACGAGCTTACCAATGCTTCCAGTTTTTCTTTCCCTCCTGCCGCTTTTGCCATTTCCTTCCAAAAATCCGGAGTATTTTCTGAGATGGTAAGTTCCAATTTTTGTCTGCCGGAAGAGAGTGTTGTTAGCGTTGCCGGGTGTCGAATATCGGAAGATGTTGAAGTAACATTATAAAATTGATTGAACGATGCTGCGGGAATGACAATCTCACCCTCATACGAAGGATGAACGGAAACGCGCTGATGGGTTATTTCAAAGCGGGATGAGATTGGAACACCATTACGGTATGTATTCGTTATTTCGTCGTTGATATCCCTTCCGACCGCGGTAAAGATACCGATGAGCAGAAGGGAAATCCAAACATAATTAAGCATGGGCAAACCGCGCAGTTAATAAGCTGAGTATTTCAATTGTATAATATAACCGATGATAAAAAATGAAGCAAGGGAATGTTACGAAAAAGATCACTCTGTACGCAAACAAACCCTGCAGATCGCTCATATTTCACGCTCTACAGGGTTTGTATTCTTCACTCACACTGTCCGCTCACGCTTCGTTCTGCGCGGGAAGGGTAAATATGAATGTCGTTCCAACATTCAACTCACTAACCACGCTGATCGTTCCGCTATGCGCCTGAACAATCAATTTACAAATGGCAAGACCGAGGCCGGTTCCCTTCTCCTTCGACTTGGTCGATGACGATACCTGACGGTACTGTTCGAACAACAGCGGAATCTCTTCCGGTTTGATACCGACACCGGAATCACTCACCGACACTTTAATAAAATCGGCATTCGCTTCCGCAGAATGTTCTTTTTCCACTCTGATCGACACGATACCGTTGTCCGGAGTAAATTTCATCGCATTCGAAAGCAGATTCGTCATCAACTGAACGATCTTCCCGGAATCGGCGTCCACACGGGGAAGTTCCGGGTTTACGTCAGTTTTTAGTTCAATATTCTTTCTTTTAAACTGCAGCAGAAAAGGCTGCAATGATTCTTCAATCATTTCATGGATCGTGATTGTTTGCTTATTGAGAAGCATCTGTCCCGCTTGGTATTTCGACAGATCAAGCAAGTCGTTGACCAGATTTGCCATACCGCGGGTGGAAGCCAGAACGGTCTCCATCAGTTTTACACTATCCGAATCCAGCTGCTTGCCGTTTGTATAGTGACGAAGAATATAATCGATGCTGCTAATGACGATGGTCAGCGGCGTACGCAGATCGTGCACAAGCATGGCCATAAACTGCGATTTTACCTGTTCCAGTTCACGCTGCACCGCCATCACACGGTAAATAGAACGAACGCGGGCAAACAGCTCTTCCAGATCAATTGGTTTGGTCAGATACTCTTCCGCACCAAGTAAAATCCCTTCCGCGATGCTTTGGGGATCGCGTTTGATCGCAGTCAGGAAAATGACCGGGATTCTTGATGTGGCAGGATTGGCACGAAGGCGACGCAACGTTTCAAATCCGTCCATCTCAGGCATTTGTATGTCCAGGACGATCATATCCGGCTGCTGCTCTTCGGCAACCACAAGACATTCCTTGCCGCTCGATGCCCTGAACATCGAAATCGGCTTTTTCTTCAGCGCAAATTCCAACAGATCCAGATTGTCTTCGGTATCATCAACAAACAATACTTTTGGAATCGTTGGCACGGTTTCATCATGTTCAAACATAGGACATCTTTCTAATTCTTCTCAATATGGAGTGCGTGTTTGATTGCTGTGGAGAGCGTCGCAGAAGAATAATCCTTCTTCTTCAACAATTCTCCAGTTAGATTATTAATCTCCGCAATCTGCGTCTCGTTTAGGTCAATTCCCGTCAGAATCACGACCGGAATCGAGTGCCAATGTTCCGATTGTTTCAATTTTTTGAGCACTTCGAATCCATCCATTACCGGCATGCTCAGATCCAATAAAATCATGGACGGTTTGCTCGATTCAATTTTCGTCATTGCAGCCTGACCGTTGGTCGCCGTTTGTACGGAGAATCCTTCTTCTTTCAACACCTTCACCAACAGCGATCGGAAATCATCGTCATCGTCAACGACTAGAATATATTTATCATCCTTCGACGCCGCTTTCCGAACCGTTCGTAATACGAGCGAAACATCTGCCGGTTTCGGCAAATAATCAATCGCGCCAAGTGAAAATGCGAGCGGAATATTATCTACCATGGAATGAATGAGCACCGGAATATTTTGCGTCAGCGGATTCGCTTTTAATTCTCTCAACACCTGCCAACCATCCTTTTTCGGCATCATAATATCAAGTGTAATAACAGACGGCTGTAATTTCTCCGCAAGTTTAATTCCATCATCGCCTGAATTCGCGCCATACACCGTGTATCCTTCGGGAACAAGGTATTTGCGGAGAATTTCGATCACGTCCGGTTCGTCATCGATGCACAGAACCCGCGTTTCGCCATCCTTCTTTAATGCAGCAATATCCATCTGTTTAATTTGTTGCTCGATTGAAATTTCCTTCGGCACCACCGGTGCAGCGGAGACAATTACTTCTGCCATATCATTCGACTGATACACCGGAGGAATAGTCAGTGAAAATGTAGAGCCCTTGCCGACAATGCTGTCAACGGTAAGGTCACCGCCGAGTAATTGTGCCAGTCTGCGTGCAATTGGAAGTCCCAAACCGGTCCCTTGGTATTTCCGGGAATGACTTGAATCGACTTGTGAAAATTCCTCGAAGATCCTGCCGAGATTCTGCGGTTCGATGCCAATACCGGAATCAATGACTTCAATCCTGATTTTACTCCCCACTAGTTTCGCCCGGAGAGTAATTAATCCGTTTTCATCGGTAAACTTAGATGCATTACTGAGCAAGTTCACCAAGATCTGTTTAATCTTCAGCACATCTGTGTTGAACAAAGGAAGATCGGGTACGATTTCGTTCTTCAGATGAATATTTTTCTGACGAATTAATGCTTCCGCCGTCATGATCGCGCCGTTGATAACACCTTCCACTGAATCCGATTCGATGCTGACATGCATCCGGCCAGACTCGATCTTGGAGAAATCAAGGATATCATTGATCAGTTGCAACAGGTGTTTCCCGTTCTTCAGTACTTTTTCCAATGCCTTCCGCTGATCATCCGTCAATGGGTCGCCGCGGTCGCCGAGAAGAATCGATGAGAAGCCGATGATTGAATTCAGCGGTGTCCGCAATTCATGAGACATATTCGATAGGAAGTCTGATTTCACTCGGTACGCTTTTTCCAGTTCCTGCGTTTTCGTATTGAGCTCATCATGCTTCTTGGAAATCTCACGGGAGAGTTCTTGAGTTTCTTCGTAATTTTGCACGTTGGTGAGTGCAACACCCATTTGGGGAAGCACTCCTTCAACTAGACTACGCGTTAAGTCGGAAAATTTTTGCATTGAACCGAAAATTAAAATCCCGACAAGATTTTCCTGAAAGAGAATCGGAAATGCATAGGTGAATGCGGGAACGTGCGATTGAACTCCCGTTTCGATCGACAGCAAAGTATTTTGGGCAACATCGTATATCTCGAGCGGCTGTTGTAAGCGTGCACATTCGCCAACAATCCCTTCGCCAAGGGAAAACATTGTTTGTGTTCGGTGTTCGTTGCTCATGGCAAATTTTCCGGCGAGCACCAGTTTGTCCATGCCTTTCTTATAAATATAGAGAGCGCCGACACCGGAATGGGTCTGTTGACACAACAGATCCAGGCTTTCCGACACGACCCCGCTGAATGTATCGTTGCGATTCAGCGTCGTCATCATATCCGAATATGCCTTCACCCGGGTATAATTTTCGTTCAGCATCGCAGACATGTAATTGAACTCGTTTGCCAGCTGGCCGAATTCATCCACCCGATGAAGGTCGATTGTTACAAATTTCGACTCGACAATATTTCGGGTACCTTCACGCAGCTGTTCCAGCGGCTTGGTAATTGAACGGCTGAGAATAAATCCGAGAGCAATAGCAAACAATGCAAACAGCACATTCACAATAATGATAAACTGTGTGAGTTCACCTCCAAGCTCCCGTGCATTATCTATACGAAGCGATTGTGACAGCAGTGATTTTTCATAAATTGCGGCTGTCAGCAGACGTGCTTGTGCAAGATAATTCCGGTCAACTTCTATTCTATCAATTGCTGTTTTCAGAATCGCAACTGAATCTATGCTGATGTTTCCGACAAGTAGCTGCATCTCCGGTTCGCCGACAAAGTGAGTCCATTCGAAGAAGAGCGATTCAATCTGTTCCAAACTTACATTCGTTAACGAATCGGTATTTTCTTTTTTAATCGCATCAACGAGCATCCCGAACTCACTCAACCCTTTATCAAAATCAGTTTTGAATTGTTCGTTTTTCGATTGTGCGTATAGGTCGAGGTTTTCGGGAATATCTACAATTGCAGCTCGCAACCGTTCGAGGTGTTCCAGGAATTGAACTTCAGAGCTGGAAGATTTGTATTCCTTTTCAATCGTGACCTGCCTATTGGTCACGATCCACGTCATGGCAACAAGAACGACAAGGAGAAAACCGAAGTATCCCAGTACTTTAAAATAAACTTTTGTACGAAACATACGCCCTTACAATTAGGTATTCGTGTATTTTCGAATAAGTTGTGTCAACTCTTCTGGATCCATCGGTTTTGTACAATGTTCTACGCACCCGATAGCCTTGGTCATGGTTTTATCTTCCGCCCTTGCTTGCGCAGTGAAGGCGATAATTGGAATATGTTGAATCACCGGATTTGCTTTTATCAGTTTCACGGCTGCAAAGCCGTCCATTACTGGCATTTGCATATCCATCAATATAAGGCTTGGAATGTGTCGTACGGCCAGCTCTACAGCTTCCTTGCCATTCTCAGCTTGCAGCAGTTCCAAATCCAGTCCGCTTCGCTTCAGCATGAACATCACCAGATCCCGGTTATCTTCGTCATCTTCGGCAAGTAAAATTTTCTTTGTCATTCCTGCTCGGTACTCCAATTTTGGCACATTGTCGATAAAGTTATGAAGCAAGGCGTTGAGATGCAACACCGAAAATACCGTCTTTATTGTGTGAGGTTGATTGCCGAGAAAATTCTCTGAAATGCCGCTGCGGTAATGGAGGTATTACAATGTTCTAATGTAGGTGGACTGAATTTGCAGGTAAGTACCGGTGGCGAAAGTCACTGCCCTATCCACCGAACGGCGGGTGTGGCAGTGACGGAAACAGCCGAATACCGGTCAATGAAACATATCGTTCATATTGTTGTAAATCTGCATTCGTGCTCTCACCTCGTTCAGTTTCTGCATAATTGAGATCACCCGTTCACTGCTGTTTTCGGCAAGTTCGGAAATGAAGAGTTTGACATTATCGTCATCGCATTGCTGGATCATTTCTTCCGCCAATCGCACAATCTCCGATTCTAACTGCATTGCCCTTGTCAACGCTGAACAGGTGTTCCTGCACGTTTGTTCACAACGAAATGGTTGAAGTGCCATAACACCCTCCTTATTTATACTGCTTGGAAATGTTCCGCGGCAAATTGCGCTCCCGCATGCAACGCTTCTTCATTCAGCGGGATAAGATGATGATGCCGTTCCGGCAGCACTTCATGCAGCGCCTGTAGCACATGGGAAATGCTGACAATCGGCCTTCGCTCCAGAAACGCACCGAGCAAGATCATATTCGCAACTTGTTTTTTTCCCATTTCAACCGCCATTTGGGTTGCCGGAATCATCATCTGCTCTATATCATTTCGAGTGCTCGGTGTAATAATGGTGGACTGTTCACAGAGCAACAGTCCACCCGGCTTAATTTTTTTCTCAAACTTATCCAACGAGGGCTGGTTCAGAATAATGCCGGAATCGAACATGGTAACGATGGGAGAACTAACCTTTGTCGGGGAAACAATGACAATGCAATTCGCCGTACCGCCGCGCATTTCTGGCCCGTATGCCGGCATCCAGCTGACTTCTTTTCCTTCCTTCATTGCAGAGTAGGAGATAATCTGTCCCATCGAGAGAACACCTTGTCCACCGAATCCCGCAATGATTATTTCTTGAGCTTGCACCATAGATAACCTCACTGTGCTGTCCGGCCGCCGCGGGCCGGGGTGTGAAAAATTTTATTTCATTGCAGCCGGCACTTTAATATCGCCTGGCTGAAAATATGGGAGCATATTTTTTTCCATCCACGCATTCGCTTCGATCGGTGTCATCTTCCATCCGGACGGACAATTGGAAACCACTTCGATAAAGCATGTTCCTTTTTTCTGTTTCTGGAATTCGAACGATGCTTTGAATGCTTTCTTTAATTTTCGGACTGCTGCGGGCGTATGCACGGAGTGTCGTGCCACATAATATGCACCCGGAAGTTGTGCGATCATTTCGGTGATCTTGATCGGATAACCAACGTGATGCGCATCCCTGCCGTACGGTGATGTGGAAGTGATCATTCCGCAGAGTGAGGTCGGCGCCATTTGTCCCCCGGTCATTCCGTAAATGCCGTTATTCACAAACACCATCAGAATGTTCTCGCCGCGGTTTACGGTATGGATTGTTTCGCCCGTACCAATCGCCGCCAGATCCCCGTCTCCTTGATAGGAGTAGATATATTTTTCCGGAAGCACTCTGCGCACACCGGTTGCAACTGCGCTAGCACGACCATGCGGCGCTTCCTGCATGTCCACATTCATATAGTGATAGGCTAAGACCGAGCAACCGACCGGCGCGATACCGACCGTCTGTTCCGCAATGCCCATCTCATCGATCACTTCCATCAAAATACGATGGATAGCGCCGTGGCCGCAGCCGGGACAATAATGCATCGGTGTATCGGTGAGTGTTTCGGGCTTATGATACACCACTTCCATTTGGCCGTTAATTACGTCGTTCATAAGTACCCCGCTGATTGATTCGTGATCCGTTGTTTTTCCGCCATTGCTTCCACTTCCAGCAGGATTTCTTCCGGGGTGGGAATCATTCCTCCCATGCGTCCTTTAAAATAGACCGGACATTTTCCGTTCACCGCCAAGCGAACATCTTCCACCATCTGTCCCGCATTCATTTCGACCGTCAGGAACATTCTCATCGGATCGGCATAGGAAGCAAGCGCTTCATACGGGAACGGATACAGTGTGATGGGACGAAAGACACCGACGTTTAATCCTTTTGCCCGCGCCAGCTCCATTACTTTGCTGCAGATACGGGCTGACAGTCCGAATGCGACTAAAATAATATCCGCATCTTCCACATTCGTCAATTCAAACCGAATTTCTTTCTTTAATTTTCTGTATTTGTCCTGCAGATGGATGTTGATTGTTTCCATCTTGTCCGGTTCGATATGCAGTGATGTAATGTAATTCCGTTCGCGGGACTTCGGCTTTCCAACTGTGGCCCACGGTTTTTCGCTTTTCGGAAGCGATCCATCTTTTGGTAGATAGATTTTCTCCATCATTTGTCCGAGAGCGCCGTCTGAAAGAATCATTGTCGGCATGCGGTACTCTTCGGCCAGACGGAAACCGTCGAACACAAAGTCCGCCATTTCTTGCACAGAAGAGGGAGCCAACACCACAATATGGTAATCGCCGTGACCGCCTCCTTTGGTTGCCTGGAAATAATCTCCTTGTGATGGTTGAATGGTTCCGAGACCGGGACCGCCTCGTTGCACATTCGCGATCAGACACGGAAGTTCGGCTGCAGCGATATATGAAATTCCCTCCTGCATCAGACTAATGCCGGGACTTGACGAGGTGGTCATTACGCGTGCGCCGGCGCCGGCAGCGCCGTACACCATGTTGATTGAGGCCACTTCGCTTTCGGCTTGCAGGACAACTGTGTCTTTTCGATTCGGCGCCTGTTCGGAAAGATATTCCAGAATTTCCGATTGAGGTGTGATGGGATATCCGAAGTAGGCTTGAAGTCCTGCGCGCAAGGATGCTTCGGCAAGCGCTTCATTTCCCTTCATTAATATGGGGTGTTCATCGTGGATAATTTGTGACATGAAGTTCTCTCTTTCTCATACTATACAGCATGCGATGCAATGACGGTTTGGGGAATTCGTTTTGCCGCTTTCTTTTCACGGTAGACTGTGATGGCGGAGTCCGGGCAGACAAGCGCACAATTGACACATCCTGTGCAGTTGTTCTGAACGAGCGTTGCAAAACGATATCCCTTGCGATTGATCGATGAAGAGAGGCCGAGGCTTTCCTGTGGACACGAAGCGATACAGAGTTCGCATCCTTTACAAATTTCTGTAGCAATAACGACAGTTCCGGAGATCATAGTAAACTCCATACAATTAATATATTATGTACACCTGACACTCAATTATAGTGCCATAGCACAATCCATGAATATTCAATGGAAATACAGTCGTTTATCGATCACCTATTTGCAAAAACAGGAAAGGAAAAAATTCGATTCTTACAAAGAGAAAAGGGGAAGTTTCTACGGATAGAATGATTTTGAGTCTGTTGAATATCTACACAGTTTTAACACTAGGAAGGGTAAATATCGGACAACAGTGTCGTGATTATAAAAAACAACGCCGCTCAGTGAGTAATGTGCGGCGCTGCTATAGTGAGATTATTTAATTAATAACATTTTTCGAATTGCGACATTGTTGCCGTTAATAATCTTGTAAAAATACATACCGCTGGCATATTTTTGTGCATCAAATTCAACACTATATTTTCCGACCAACGCATATTCATTGACGAGAGTTACGATTGTTCGCCCTAAATTATCATACACCGTCAAAGTGACAAGTCCAGGTTCAGGGATAGTATATCGGATTTTAGTTTTCGGATTAAATGGATTAGGATAATTTGCTGATAGTTCAAAATGTAAAACCATATCTGCTGATTCTGTTGATGTTGCTTTTTTGATCGGAATCGTTTTCCCCGACATTTGATTCTTTTCGCTTTCGGGTATATCAAAAACCGCCGTTTCATATAAATACTTCGCTGAAGCAGTCTCCTCGGCGGAATATCGATCTAAAAGATCTCTGAGTAGTTGTGAGGCGGTTTCTTTGTTCTTCTCCTGATGCAGCGCAATATAGTACTTTTGATATCTCGCATCGTCTGCCTCGTGCGATTTTGGATAACGGGTAATGATTTCATCGTAGAGAGCTTTTGAAGTTATTAATTCGCCTCGCCGGTTATTGAGTTTTGCAATGGTTGACAATACCTGTTTTTGATTTTTCGATATACCGGTTCGCTGGCTTTCAAAAAAATCAAATATGCCATAATCAATCGAATCGCTATATAGAGTTGCTAATTGAGACAAAGCAGCGCCTGGTATTTTACCAGAAAGATACATTGACTTAAAATGATCTACAGACGACAAAATATTTTTTTGCTTCTTTAATCGTAATCCCAACAAGTATTCATTTCTCACACTCAAAGAATATGCTGACGGAATTGACGTTACAAATTGCGCTTCCGGCAATTCAACCACGCTATTTTGACATTGCTCTTCTCCAAACGGATCTTCGGATAACATGGACTCTGCACTGACATACGAATCTTGATCATAACCAATTTTATAATTTCCACAGCCAAAGAAGTTATTCTCAGCAAGCACATAGCTCCCTAATTCTGCATTAATATTATAATCAGGATTATTATAGAGAGCATTATTTCCTAATACCTCATCGCCATCTCCAAGATTTGGATTACTCTCATCACGTACATACACTCCAGTTGTATTATTGATAATCCTATTATTACTTTCGGGGGTTGACCCGTCACCTTTATTAAACGATGGATTAGAATAGGATTTAAAATACATCCCTCTAGTAAATCCATCAATTTTGTTTCTGATGATATTTCCACTTGTTGAAGCAAAATACAGCCCGTTGTAATTTTTCGATGTTTGGGTACGCCTTACAATGTTGTCATAGGCAGAAACACTCTGAAAATTGGAATATCCTTCTACTGGACTAAGTGTAACAGAATCGACATTATTATTTAATATCCACGGCGCAGAGTTATTAAAATACACTGCCCTATTCATTCTCCTAAAAATAGAACTGTCAATAAAAACATCGGCACCGTTCAGACACTGCACTTCACCGCCCCCTTCAAATTTACAGAACTCTAACTTCGAAAGGTCGGCACCATTACCATCGAAGACGATGTTACCCCATGCGCCAGGTCCTGAACCGGATGTTGGCGTAAATATAATTCTGTTCATACTTGTGCCGATGGCGTTTAAATTACCGTATGCTAAAATGTTCGATCCCGAGGACATTTGAAATATTGATCCGGAATTAACGACCATCTTTATTCCAGTTGGAATTGAAATACTCTGGTTTGATTGAAGTTTCCATGTGCCATTCACTTTGATTGAATCATAGGAATTCCCAATCATGTAGGGATATTTATTAATTATGTAATTCTCTGAATTGTCTAAATCAAAATCTGTATTTACATTTTGAAATTCAATATTAGCGAGAGTGTCGGTGGAGTATTGAGAACGTCGTATCGTAATTCCTTTTTCTGCATCTTTTATTAAACATTTTTGAATGCTTGAAGGACCTGAAGCATCTGTTTGGTGCAATGTAATGCCAGCCCACTTTTCGGTATAAATGCCATACCCAATTCCGCGAAATATTATCGAGTTTTGTGTTTGTGCATTTGCCGTAACACGTTCTACGTAAAAAGATATCCCGGGAGCCACATGCACTTCGGTTCCATTTGAAATCTGAAAATGTCCTCCTAATGGTCCACCGACGAAATCAAAAAAAACTTTCCCCGATAAATTTGAATTTACTTCCGTTATATTCTTATGTATAACTTGCGACCATTGGGGAACTGCTCCCAAAGAATAATTTGCCGAGACATTAAGTTGATTATTAGAAATTATATACCCCGAGAGTTTTATTCCTGTGGGTAAATTAAATGAAGAGTTTGAATTTGGAGCAGTTGTCAATCCGATAGAGTCGTGCCCAACATAATAAAAATCCTCTGCTTTCCCTAAATCTCGCACAAAATCAGTGTAATTGTTAATTTTTAATCCAATTGCAGAAGAAACGGTTTTATTGGGTTCGTACGTGCTTACAAAAGGCTTATAATTTGAGATATGCCAAATTAGTGCTCCTCCGGTAAACGACGTTGGTCCGGTGCCGCCTGAAAATCTATTAAATCCTTCTCTCTTTCTATATTCAACCAAAAGATACTCACTGTGATTCCAATAATTATCATAGCCGGCATCTCCATACATGGTTACTGCGGCCACGTTAGGCATTGAATTAATTGGAGGAAGGGAAAATGCTGAATCCTTCTTTATAGCAACAATATCACTCGGCAAGATCCATCCCCGTGATATTTTATATAGCGGATTGAAGTGAGGCGGAGAATAGACATGGGCGCCCCAAAGAGTTGTAAGCGTAGGGTTCATCGGATCGTACGTGCTTGAAGCAAAATGATCAAATCCAAGAGTGTGTCCGTATTCATGTGCAAGAATCCAAATACCGTCTAATGTTGAAAAGTTCTGATAATTTCTGAAATTCTTTTCCTTCACGCTAAACACTAATCCCTCATAGTCTCTTGGAGTTGCGGGTAAATCTGAAATACCCCCATGTCCTCCTCCCGCAACAACAACCAGCAATTTACCACCATTGCCTAAATACGAATCAACATCAAATTGAATTTGCCCGGAATCTCTTAACGCTTGTAAAACAGGAATAACTTGATTGCGAGGACCATTTGGGATTAAATGGATACTGTCTTGATAGTACCTTTTACTTAACGGCATCATAATCCACTTTATAAATTTTTTTCCGTTGGCGGTGTCGTACGCATTAATAATGCCGCGTGTATATTTGCTTGCAGTGCCGCTCCACGTTTGAGCCGGTGTAATGGTAAGTTTATTATAACTGACCTCTTTGTAATAATCTTTTAAGCTGCCAT
>Ga0172379_10002678_pt1 | contig 30790 bp, 24 predicted proteins | sample GrowelOW334metaG_FD_119756 | JGI IMG/M metagenome (GOLD analysis project Ga0172379, IMG submission 119756) | Groundwater microbial communities from an aquifer near a municipal landfill in Southern Ontario, Canada - Groundwater well OW334 metaG | ecosystem: Environmental > Aquatic > Deep...
CCGCCGCTGAACTCGCTCTTCAAGCCGCCGCTAACGAAAGCGCGACTCCCGAAGCCCGCGGCCGGGCGCTCATATTCGCCGCGAATCTATACACGAAAGCCTCTCAGTTCGAGGCGCGAACAAAGCTTCTCGTCTCCATTGCAGAAAACTATCCTCGCATTAACTCCGACCACTTTCTCGATGAAGAGTTCGACGAAACAAAAGACTCTCCGTCGCCGGAACAGCGCCTCTCGCTCGCTAAATATTTCATTTCGAAAGAACGCGGCTATCCCGCGCGACGCTTCCTTCTTCCCATAAAGGGAAAGCTTGATGCCGACGGCCTGATGCTGCTCGCGCGCGCGAATTATTTAAGCGCAAACAATGACGACGCAGCGAAGCTTCTTGCCCAACTCGCGGCCAAAAACAATCCGGAGAACGTACGGCGCGACGCATGCATCCTGCGCGCGCGGCTGTTTCTGAAACAAGGCGCTCAAAGCAAAGCGATAGTTCACGCAGGCAGTTGCATCGCCAATTATCCTGATTCCGAGGGTGACGCGCTCGAAATTATCGCGAAGGCTTATTCGATAAAGGACGATGAAGGACTGCGGCTCAAAACAATCATGCGCCTCACTGAACGCGCTCCTTCTCATCCGGGCAACGACGTCAATTTTCTGCTCGTGGGCCGTTTCTATCTGGTCGGCGGCAGCAAAGACCGCGCGGCGGAAGCCTTTAAGGCGATCGAAACCTATTTCCCGGACAGCGCGAGCGGCGCCGAGGCGGGCTTCTGGCGCGCGCGACTCGCCCTCGAAACCGGAGACTCAGAAACAGCGGCCGAACTTTTCAGCCGGATTCAGCGGCGATTCCCGTACTCCTATTTCAATTTCCGCTGCGGACAATACCTCGCCCAGATGGGCATGCCCGACAACTCGCGGCCGGCGGCGCCGCCGCTTAACGCGCTGCTGCCCATTAGCAACACTCACCTTATCGCCGGCAACGCGCTCCGCCACCTGAATCTTTTCGATCTCGCCGACGTTGAGTACAAGGCCGCCGCATCCGTCTCGCAGGACGACGCCGCCATCGGCATCGCCCAAAACCAGCGCGACTCCGGCGACCTCATGAACTCGGTTAAAACTCTCGAGCAGCGCATCCTCGCACAGCCGGCGTTCTACGCGCGCGTCATGTCCGATCCATCTCTGACCGCCCTACTCTTCCCGCGACTTTACGAGGATATTCTCGAGGCAGAAGGCGCTAAATATCAACTCGACCCGATATGGCTGCTTTCGCTTATCAGGCAGGAAAGCCGGTTTAATCCTCTGGCGCGCTCAACTTCGAACGCCATGGGCCTCATGCAGATTATTCCTTCAACCGGAAACTGGATCGCCGAAAAAATCGGCGTCTCCCGTTTTCAGTTGTCTTCGCTTTTCGAACCTGAAACGAACATTAAATTCGGAGTCTGGTACTTTGACTACCTGCTGAAACGCTTCAGCGGCGATTACACGCTCGCCGTCGCCGCTTACAACGGCGGCCCAGGCAACGTCTCACGCTGGCTGGAGAAATACGGCAACAATGACATCGATCTATTCATCGAGCGCATCCCTCGCGATGAAACGCGCGACTACACAAAAAAAGTGCAGCACAATTACTTCGTCTATTCGCAATTGCTGCATCCTGCCTCAAACACAAACAATCAGTGATTTTTAAGTTGGCTTGAAATAGTTAATAGCCGGCGACAAATGCCGGTTCATTCACACGATTTTTGCCTGAATAGAAATAGCCGGCCGACAGGCGCTGAAAATGATATCGGCGTGAACGGGACCGCGCTCACAAATTCGTAACGCTCGCGCAGATAGTTGATTGTCAATTCTTTCTGGTCGGGCTTCGTCTTCGTTCCGAAACCCATGAAAGCCCATACACGTCCGCAGGCGCCGACCTGCCCGCCAAGCTCATTCAGGCGCGCTTCCGTAACCTGTTCCGTGTCGTTGAAATTATATTTTAAGATATCGAAATTCCCCGGAATGCCGAACAGCTTGAACCGGCCGGGCGCGAAATATTCGAAAAGCGACGCCTGATACGTCGGGTTGATCAAAACAACGTCTCCTTCGCGCCATCCGTCGGCGATTTGCTTAATTGCCGATTTATTGTCATCGAAAGCAATTCGCGACAACGCATGGTACATGAAAGATGACGTGAAAGAAAGAACCACAAGAGCCGTCAAAAGAGAAACCCGCAACGCTTTAGAGCGGGCGGCGCACACAGCGGCCCCGGCAAGCGCAAAAAACGGCGCCGCCGCAACGCAAAAATACAGCGGCATAAGCCGCAGCCCCACAAAAATCATCATGAAATAGGGGGTGAAAAGAATAATTATAAGAACGGCGGAAAGACGGAATCTCCTCGCCCGGGATTCCGGGTCGATCAGGAAGAAAATAATCGCGAGAAGCATCGCGGCGCCCACTGCGGCGATGAGCGTGCGCGGTCCCAATGAAGTAAAAGGGCCGATCAGGTATCCCACCATAACTTTTGGAACGGCGCCGAAAAGCGAGCGCGCCAAATGAGCCGCTGATTGGGCGAGAGGAATCCACGCCATCTCTCTCGCAGCCTGTTGCCGGATAGCAAGCGCCCACGGGATGATCGCCGCCGCCGCAACCATCTGCGACGCGATCCAGAACCCATACCGTTTCATGGGAATGCGGCGTGAAACAGCGGCGTCCCACAACGCGACAGCATTAACCGCAATAACAGGGAATATGAAAAAATAGTGCGTGTACAGGCCGGCGATCTCCACAATCGCCGCGATCGCGAGAGCTCCGGCAGGGAAAACCGTGTTCTCTTCGGCGGCCCTGAAATACAATAGGACATACAGCCCGCTGAGCATGGTCAGCAGCGCCGGGTAGCGGTAAATCAGAGAGAGGTCCGTCATCCCCGCCGCCGCCGCGAACAGCGCCGCCGCCGCAAGCCCCGCCCCCGTTCCCTTCAATCGCCGCGCGAGCGCGAACACGACCGGAATCGTCAGCAGATTCAAAACGAGCGGGAGAATCCGCAGATAAACCTCTGACTTCCCGAACATCTGCCAGAAATGAAACAGCAGCATCGGCAGCGGCGGATTCGACTCCGACATCGCGCCCCTCAATATGCCTTTTATTTCCTGCGAGGCAAGAACATATGAAAACGATTCGTCTATGAAAAAAACATTCCTCGAGAGTCCGGCAGCGCGCAAAGCCGCCGCCGCGACAATTATCGCGCCGAGTATCAGCTTATAGCGTTTCTCTAATGAACCGCTGTTTTTATTCATCAAATGTCCTCAATTTATATAAATGCCAAACATCACATCTATCTTCGACTCATTAATTTATTACTTCCACAGCGTTTCGACAGCAGAGCCGGGATAATAGCGATCGAGAATTCTAAGATAAGATGCGCCGCCTTTCCCGAGCTTCATTGCCCCGATCTGGCACAGGCCGACGCCGTGGCCCCAGCCGGCTCCGCGAAACACATACTCGCGCCCTCCGTTGGCGCCGCGCTTTTCGAGAATAAATAATGTGCTTTTAATGTTCCCGAGAACCCAGCGGATCGCGTCGCGTTCAAACACAAATTCGCCGGCATCCGTCGTGACGGTGATCCTCTTGGCTCGTCCGGAAGGGAAATATTCATCGACTGAAATATCCCGCAGAGCGTTAATCTTAAGATCCGGGTTGTTGGTGAATTCAGGCACAGTTGATTTAATGACATTCAGCATTTCGTCGGCGGTATATTTTTTCTCCCATCGGAAATACTTCGACGCTTCGCAGTCGCCTGTTTTATTTTCGAGAAACTGAGCGACCTTTTTTGCCGATGAAAGATCGCTGTCGGCAAATCCTGAGCCGTCGTCCACGGAAACAAGATACTCCGGATTCTCGCCGTTCCAGTTGTCGTTGTAATCGGCGGTGCGGCCGCCGCAGGTGGAGTGGAACAACGCGTTCGCGAGCTGCCCTTTATAGATCAAGGCCTGTCCGCGCGTTCGCCGGACGGCCTCCGACGTTGACGCGACCTCATCGTTCACGCCGCCGTAAACCTGGCAGTCGGTCGTCGAGCAAAGATTGAAGCCGTCGATCATGTGGCGCCGCATATTGTTTAGGAGATAAGTGCGCGCGATTACGGCCTGCGCCTTGAGCGATTCCGGGGCCGCTGAAGACGGCATCTCTCGCGGCAGAACGCTCATGATATAGTCGTCCGCGCGAACAATATTTACAACGTTGAACGTGCCGTATGCGTCCGGCAGAATTTCAACTTTCCCGCGGTATTCGCGCGAGTTTAGAAAAAAGCGTCCGTTGGACGAACGGAACACGACCGGCCCGCCGCCGAGATGTATCAGAGAGCCGTCCTGCGCGTATATTGTCAGCGCCGTTATGTCGGCCGCCTCAGACTCTATTCGGCTGTCTTTGAACCCTTTATCGCGAACATAATTCTGCGCGTGTTGCGCTTCGTCAGGGCTATTGAACGGCCCGAACCATAATGTCCACTGCTTCGGCTGCGCTATCTGCGCTTTGAAAGGCAGCGAGCCGAGTTTCTGAAGCGTGTACTCGGCCTGTTCGTAACTTCGGAACGCGCCGAGAGTCACACGAAGTTTCTGCGGTATTTGCGCCATTCGAATCGTGTACAATTCGATCTGTATCCTGCCAGCTTTCCCTGAATGAATCTCATTGCCGCCGTTCTGCCCGCCGCCTTTGAAAGCGCGGTAGGAGCCGGTGAACCGCAACTTGGCGTGAGTCGCTTTTTGGAGAATGCCGATGCGGACTTCAGGTTCCGTGGCGAACTGGTCCGGGGTCGCGGCGAGCGCCCGCTGCGGCTGGATAAAAGTTGAAAGCAAACAGAGTAGAATCGTGAAAAAGCAGGACTGAACGCCGGCCGGAAATAATGCCTTGCGAACGCTCCCGTCGCCGGAGATGCGCGTCAAAGTTGTTTACCCCACCATTCTAAAGCTTTCGAGATCATTTCATTGAGCGGCGGGATGTGCCCCGTCGGGTCGCCGGGGATGCCGTCCAGCCAGACTATCTCCTTCGGCTCGCGCGCTTTTTCCTGCAAAAGCCTGTTCGCCTCCGTCGGCACTATCCTGTCGTGTTTATTGTTCATCAGCAACACCGGGCGCGGCGAAATGCGCCAGATGAAATTCAGCGGTTCGACAAAGCTCAGTTCGGCGGCGAGTTTGTCTATGGACGGCAGGTTGCCGGCCTCAAGCTCGCGGCGCATGATTTTCGCCGGTCCGATCTGACTCAGTCCGACAAGCGTCTTCCAGTCGCCGCCGCCTACGACCAGCACGGGCGCCTTAACGCGCGTTTCGACCCCGGCGAATATGCTTCCGAGTATCGCTCCCATGCTGACTCCGATGTAGCTGATCCGGTTCGGGTCGACTCCCTTTCGCTTCTTCAGCAGGTCCACAGCGCGCCGGAGATCTATCACCGTCTGCGTCATCGCCTTCGCGTCCTCCGGAATGTCAGTTGAGAAAATGTCCTTGCCGGGCGCCCTTCGTTCACCGTGATACTGCGCGTCAATCGCCAGCACGGCATAGCCCGCCCTCGTTATCTGAAGAACGCCCATGCCTTTCGAGTCTTCCTTTGCCCCGCTGTAACCGTGCTGCATTATGATGCACGGATAAGGCGCGCGCGCCTCCTTCGGTTCGTAAAACAGCGCCGGAACCTTCTCGCCGTTCGCGCTTTCATACACTATTTTGTAGAGTTTATATGACGGACCGTCGGTGAGAGCGGCCCAGCGTTCATTCAGCGGCGCCTTGGCGTCGTAGTTGAAAACCGCGAGCATCCTGGCGTCCGCCGCCGCCTTGTCGGGCGCCGCTGCGAAAACGGATGAAGAAATCACGGCCGCTAAAATAAAAATGAATATCAGCGTTGCCCTGTTGAATTTGCCGGTTGCCATATCGCCTCTCTTTAACTCATTATTTTTTGGAATGCCGCCGTTCGCATGAAAACGTCGGATCACGGATTCACTATCAGATATTTATTCTTCGACTTGGGAATCTGCATCAGCACTTCGTCCGCGATATCCAGCAGATAAGCGCGGTTGTTGTCCCATCCCGAGGGAACCTGAAGCGCCGCGATCACCACATCGCACAAGTGATAGTTGCCGGCTTTTTTGCCCCCCTCGACAGTTACGTGGCCCTTCATCCATTCGAACGGCGTATAAAATTTTCTGAACACGCGGCCGGATTTTGTGATGATATTTCTGCACAGGGAATCGATATTCCGAGCGCGCGAGACAACGCAAAAGCGAGTGCCGTAAAGACGGCCGGCGAAATCCGTCTCCGTGCCCTGCAAGTGAATTTCCGCCTCAAGCATTTCCGCGAGACGCGCCATCATCTCATCTCCGGAGTCATAACCGTACTGGTAATTAATCGCTTTCAGGCTCAACAGCTTTATCTCGAGAAAATACCAACTGAAAGTGTTGCGCGAGCAGAGCCGTTCCAGAACATTATCGAGAAACGGTCCTGCGACCAGACCCGTGACCGGATCGAGACGGTATTCTTTCTGGCGCGCGATGAGTTGCGCGGCAAGCGAAGCGATCTCAGGAAAACCGACGGACTCGGACACAACAGCGGCAGCTCCGGCAAGCCGCAGCTTCACGTTCTGCTCGGAATCCGGATCCCCCTGCGTAATCACCAGAACCGGCAGCCCGCCCGTCAGCAAGCCCTCGCGCAACCGTTTCAGCAAGCCGCCGAGATCAATAAACCTCAGCGCATCGCTGACAATTATCAGCCGGTACTGCTGTAGATTCGGCTGTAAAACCGCCGCTTCGGTGTCCGGCGCGAACGTCACCGCGCAACCATGAATCTCGAGAAGTTCGAACAGCGGCTTAATCGCGGCAGGATCCTGATGCACAACTAAAGTTTTTTCCAACACAATGGATTTTTTCATTTTGCGCCGATCGTAATAAATATTTTTATTCGTTCGAAACGGCCCGCGCCTATCCCTTGCACGAGCATGATTTCCTCAATATTCGCAAATGGTCCGCGCTGCTTCCGGAGAGTGAAAATCCGTTCGGCATAAGAAGGCCCGATGCCGGGTATCTTCTGCAATTCAGAGACGTCCGCCGTGTTTATGTTCACTGTCTGGCCGGCAGACAGTTTCTCAACGGAACCCGCGCTCCGGGTTCCGGTCGCAAACACGGCGCCGCTTCCAGGAACGACTATCTCCTCCCCATCCTTAACGTACGCCGCAAGATTCAGGGATTCCTTTTGCGCGCCTTCCGTAAAACCGCCCGCCGCCTCAACCGCATCGATCACCCTCGCGCCCTTGCCCAGCGAAATCAGTCCGGGATTCGCAACCGCCCCTTTAACGTCAGCCATTATAGCCGCCGCCGGCGAACGCGACTCCTTCAATTCCGCCTTCACCCGCGTCAGCTCCATGCGGGAATAGAACAGCCGCGCCACTCCGCCGCCCACAAGCAGAATTATCACCGCTGCGATAAGAATTCTCTGAAACGAAGTCAGCGACCTTGTTATCAGCTCTTCAGGCTTTTTCTCGATCATTTTTGATTCGGCCTATGGATAGAATCCAATCCGGTTTATTCATCCGGAAACCATGCCTCGAACAACCCTCATATCCATTTTCGCGATGCGCTTATGCCTGTCTCATAATATCAAAAACCAGGAGAACAATCAATTGCGGAGACAGTTTGACGGGACATAAAAAATCCCCCGTCTGAGCGGGGGATTCGGTTAAACATTTTTCTGCCTGCCTTTGCGGGCAGCGCCGCTGATGTTATTTCGCGAACTTGCCGATGTAGCTGTCGATCGTCGCGAGAACCGCGTCCGATTCGAGATCGAGACACATCTCGTGATTTGTTTCCTTGAACCACACGATTTCCTTTTCCTTCGAAGAAATCTTGCGATAGATTGTCTTTGCCGCTTCCGGAGAGACGACGGTGTCTTTTTTCGATTGAAGAATGAGAACCGGGCGGTCGAACTTGGAGAGCTCTTTCTCGACTTCCTTCGAATGCTCGTAAAGCGATGTGAACGCTTCGGTCGCGAAGAACGGATAGTTCCGGTTCCGTTGCTCCTTGAGGAATTCGTCGTTGTACGAGTTCGGACTTTCCCAGTATTTGAAAACCTTTGCGAGCATCGGCGAAAGCGGCGAGAGCGGATCGGCAAACTTCAGAGCCGCCGCTATCAGAACCACGTTCGAAACGATCCCCGGATGATTCATGCCGAGCTCGATCGCGCAGAGGCCGCCCATCGAGAGTCCGATGACGATGATCTTCTTCGCGTGCTTCTCAAGCTCCAGCAACGCGGCTTCCGCGTCGGCATACCAGTCGCTGAATCCGACTCCGACGAGGTTGTGCGGCACGGTTCCGTGTCCGCGAAGAATCGGGAAACGATAGGCGATCTCGCGTTCCTTGAGGAAGGGCTCGATGCCGCTCACGCAGTCCAGCGCAGATGTGAATCCGTGCAGGACCAGCGCGCCGTATTCCGACTTGCCGGTTTTCTTCGGATAATATGTCAGGCCGCTCGTGTCGGGCTTCTTCATCGGAACTTCGATCGGCACGAAACAGCGCTTGTGGTCGACCAGCTTCGAGATTTCCGACATGACCTTTTCGGTGTGCTTCTTTAAAGTCGCGCGTTCGACGCCGTCGATATTTGTTTCCTTGAAGTGAATCGGTTTCCCGTATGTGAGAGTGATCGGAACTTTTTTCTGGACGGGCGGCATCTCAATGCGCGGATAGGCTTCCGGCGGATAGGCCTGTCCCGTGCCGGAGATTCCGCACGGGATGATCGGCACGCCAGCCATGATCGCCAGCCGGACGACGCCCGATTTGCCGGGCAGCAAACCCGTTCGCGGGTCCAGCTCGTCGCGGGACACTTCTTCCTCGCCGGGAATCGTGCCTTCGGGGAATATTCCAACCAGCCATCCCTCTTTCAGCCGGTCCACTATGCTCTGAAGCCCGTCCTTGTCGCCGCCGCGCTTGATATACACAGACTCGGACAGCTCGATCATCTTGCTCAGGATCGGCCAGTCCACGAATTCGCTCTTCGCCATGAAGTGAATCTCGCGCTCGGCGCTGGAGGCCATGCACTGCACGTCCAGCCAGCTCTGGTGGTTCGCCGCGATAATCGCGCCGCCCTCCGCCGGAATGTTCTCCATCCCTATCACTTCAAGGCTGTTGTTCTTCGTGAAACCGGCAAGCATGTTCGACTTGATCATTTTCACGAGCGTCTCGCGCACCGGATCGTACACTCCGACAGTCCTCGCTATCTCAAGCGCGCCGCCGAGTATCGCATCTATCGGTTTCGCTATTTTGTTTAAAGCTTCATACCTTTCCATATCCATTTGATTATTCTCCTTTTTATCAAAAATTTAGCTTGTGCAAGATTTCACATTATACCACAAGACTTTGTCAATGCAAATTAAATTGCGCTATTCCGGATATGCGTAATTGGCGCGTGCGTTTTGTCTATTTTGGCGCGCGCACCATCACCCGTTTTCAAGATGACACCTGCAATTGAGCGTTTTTACGACGCGTTCGCCATCCTCATAGCAATCGATCACCGTCATTGAACAGTTATCAACGCGGAACGGAATGCGCCGCAACATATCGATTCCGAGAACGCAGCGCAGAATCATCGCGCAGATTCCGCCATGGGTGACAACCAGAACCGTTTTCCCGGGATGTGCGGCTATAAGAGAATCGAGAAACATCTCGACGCGCGCGCGGACCTGAATTTTAGATTCGCCGCCTTCCGGCGCGTAATCCGCGTCGCCGGACCTGAGCGCCTCGGCGTCCCGCGGGTAATCCGCCATGATCTCGTCGCGGCGCAAACCTTCGAGAGCGCCCCAATTGCGCTCGCGCAACTCTGTGGTCTTGATAAATTCAACGTCCGGCATGCGCCGCCGCGCCGGCTCGGCCGTCCGCTCCGCCCGCGTCAGATCGCTTGAATAAATTACATCTATCGACTCTCTCGAAAGCCGCTCGCCGAGCGCTTCCGCCTGAGCGATTCCGGTCGCGTTCAAATCTATGTCGGTATGGCCTTGAATCCGATTCCCGGCATTCCAGTCCGTCTCGCCGTGCCTCGTTAATATAATTCGCGTTTTTGACATTAAAAAACCGCCTGCAAAATAATTCCGCAACAAAATAAATGCCGTTGGAATCTTCTTTCGTCAGTTCCTCAACAGAGTCCTGAGAGCGCAAATGACCGTCCGGTCGTCAGTTTCCGGTCCGTTAACGGAGAAACTGTTATGTTGCGCGAAAATCTCCCGCACGGCGCTGCCGGAGTCCGCGCTCACGCTTCGAAGCAACGTTTCGAGCCGGAGCTGGCCGAACTCCTCCTTCAATGCGCTGCGCGCTCCCGAAATGCCGTCAGTATAAAGCAACAGCATGTCGCCAGGATAAAAATCCGTCTGCACGAGCGGGAAAGAAAGTTCGCGTTCGAAACCGAGAGGCAGCGCTTTGCGGCCCACCACCGCAACCGTCTTCTCCTCCTTGCGGTAAAGCAATCCCGGCGGGTGCCCGGCGCTGCTGTATGACAGCAGATTCAGTCCGGTGTCCGCGACGCAAATCGCCGCTGTAAAGAACCGGCCGACTCCGGAAAGCTCCTTGAAAAAGTCGCGGTTCATCGCCCGCAGAAACAAATGCGGATGCAGCAGATCGCTCTGATTTTCTTCAATGTATTTGAGAACCGACGTGGCGAGAATTGACGACGAAAAATCGTGGCCGGCTATATCGCCTATGAACAATGCGGAACATCCGCGGTCCAGATATACGATTCCATGGAAGTCGCCGCCCTGCGCTCCAGCCGGCGACGATCCGGCCGACACTTCGAGGCCCGGCAGAAAATAACTCGGAGCTCCGTCTCCGTCAGCGCCGAGCTTTTCGCCCGCCTTCAATACGTCGCTGATCCGTATCAGCGCGTTGCTCTTCGTCTTCCTGTTCGGACTCACCGGCAAAGTTCCTCCAATAATCAAGCGTTACCATAGTATCATATAATCACAAAACCGGAAAGACCGGGCAATGCGGCGGACGCGGCATACAGCGCTGCTACAATCCTTTTTTCAATTATTGATGACGGATAATACAGTCAAAACTATCTGCGAAATCCGTGATACTTTCAGTTTCCATGTTCCTTATGTCCCAGCGGCCGGACCGGTTCTGCTCTTTAACCGCCGCTCCTCGCCGCAATGCGCTTTTCAGCCTCTGCAGGCGCTTTCGTTGACTCCGCCGGGGTCCAAAGGTTGAGAGGCTTGTTGGAAAAACACGCGTCCCACCAGCCGAGAGATCGGGCGAGAAGCTCGACGGCCATTGCCCCCGCCGCTTTGAAAAAAGGCTCTTCGCCGCGAAGGATGCGTCCGAAAACAGTCCGCAGCAGCCACCAACGCTGCCTCTGAGACGCAGTCCGGTAGTTCGTCCTGCGCGCGAGCCGCATATAGCCGGCGACGATGCTCCGCCGCCTCATTATTATCTCGGCGAGATTGTCAGGGCCGAGGTTGTACACGACAGCGCCAGGCGCATATAAAACCTTAAGCCCCGCTTCGCGGATCAGAGCCTCGATCTGAGGCTCGTCCACAATAGTGTCTTCAGGCATGCGGTCAAAAACGCGCCGGAAAGCGATCATCTCCCCACACTTCGGTTGCCTCAGCGCAACCTGATGGTGCATGTCCCAGAGAAAGTGGACTACATATCCTGAGAAAGAATTTTTGGAATTGAGAGGGATTGGCCTCGCCCCGGCCATGCCAGCTTCGGGGTCCGCAAGCGGCGCAGCCAGCATCTCGATAGCGTCCGGCGCGGGCAGAGTGTCCGCGCAGACGACAACACACAACGGCGCGCTCGATTCGGCGAGAAAAACATTTATAGCCGCCGACTTTCCGCGCCTCTCCGGCTCCGAGATCAGGCGCACTCGCGCGTCGCGCGCCGCGAATTCGCCGGCTTCCTTCTCCGTGCCGTCCGTGCATCCGCTGGCGACTACGATTATTTCCCGTATCCTGACGCTTTGAAGCTCCTGCGCGAGCAGCCGCTCCAGCAGGCGCCCCACATTCCGCTCCTCGTTGTGCGCCATTACGCCGATGCTGCAGTCCGGCAAAACAGACACCGCCTTAATTTACTATCGTGATTGTTATCAGCAAAAACCGTCGGGCAGGCCCGGCTTCGGTTTCGGATCCGGCTCGGGCTGGCCGCCGGCTTCCGCCGGCGCGCTTTCATCCGGCGGCGATTCCGGGCGTTCCTGCTGCTGAGTTTCCTGTTGTTCCGACTCAGGCTGGTATATATGTTCGTGTCTCAGGCCTTGAAGAGATCGCGGATCGGCGATAAACGCCGGTTGAACGGGCGGCCGCCTCATCTCCGCCGCCGCGTCGATGTTCCGCCACTCGTCCGCATAGTACTTGTAATACATCAGAACGAAAAAATCCATTCCGAGCATCCGCACGATCATCGTTACAAACTGAACCCCCATCACAACCGCAAGCATGATGAGAGTGAAGCCGGGCTGCTGATTCTGCCCGGTTATCGACGGATTTAAAAACGCCTGCGCCAAACTCGCCGGCATCCCTATGACCATTCCGAACGCGATCCAGATCAGAAGAATTATCAGAACTCCGCCAATCCTTCTAATGACAAACCGGAACCCTTCCGAAAGTCCGTCGACCGCGCTTATGTCGCGGATGAACACCGCCGGTTTCCACATAAACGTCAGAAAACTCACAATCGCCGATAAGGCGATCGTTCCAAACACGCCAAAGACAAAAAGAACTATTAAAACCGGCAGAACCTCCTTGCCTTTGATCGAAAGCGAGACTATCAGCATCAGAATAGATATGCCGAGCATCGGCAGCATAAGGATGCCGCCCTTCAGCGCCGCTATATAAAACGCCCGCCCGCTGAATTTGCCGATCCCCTCGAAATAATCGCCCAGCCCAGTTCTGCCTTCCGTCGCCGCACGCGCAAACATCCGCCCCATCCCGGCGCTCTGCAACACCGACAACAGCGTCTGAAACAAAAAAACGATGAACAACATCGCCATCAAATACATTACAGAATGCGCCAGCCAGCCTGCGACCGCCTCGCCCGGAAACGACGCCGAACCGCTGATGCGCATCGCTATGTCTTTGATTTTCAGAAAATTCGTGACGACCACAACCACGGCGACGACCGTGTAAAAGCCGGCCAGCACAAACCAGTACGCTATCATTGGAACAAGCAACACGAGATTGCGCGCGAACAGCGCCCATGTCTCATGAATCAGTTCATCTATCGGTTTTTGCACTAACTACACCGCCTTATAATCCACAGAACCGCTTACGGTTTTTTCTCCACGCTGCTGACGCTGCGGCAGAAACCTTCCCCTGTCACTTCGCCCATGCCGTCGATCTTTCCTTTGAACCTGCAGGGGCCGAGCCAGAAGCCGCCGATTCCCTGATCTATCATTATTTCGCTGTTTTCGGCGCCGGCCTCCGCCTCAACAGTTCCGTTCACAATCCCCTTCAGTTTCCAGCCGATGTTGTAGACGGTAAACGTGAACGGGCTCGTCCAGTCGCGGATTGGCGAAAGCGATATCTTCTTGCTGTACTGGAAATCCTGCGCCGCCGCCTTTCTTATTAACATGTGCGTGTTCTTAAGATTTCCTGCGGCATCGTAGAACATCGCAATAAACAGGTCGCCGCCGTCGCTCAGACGCTGCTCTATCATGACAAAATTGGCCATGGCGGCGCCGTCAGGGCGGCCCATCCAGTGCTCGAACCACACATCGCCTTTCACCCCAACCGTCTTTCCATCCAGTTCAACAGTCCCGGCAGCCGCCATGCGCGGAAACGCGTAACCCTGCAACATGCCTATGAAGCCGGCCTTGCCGGGCCCGGACATTATGACCATCGGCGTTTTTCCGTCGAAATAAATCGGGTCCTTCGCGGATTTCAGATTGAGCTTGAGCGGGCCGGCCCACGTTTCGAGATCGAGCTTGTAAAGAAATTGATTTTCAGATACGCGCTCGAAAAGATTCTGTCCGAATTTCATGTACAGTCGGCCCCTGTAAAGCGGGTAAGCGTTGTCCGGCAGCGTTTCGAAATGCAGCGAATCTCCGGTTACGAGCTTTTCGCCGAGTTCCCGGAACGCCGCGACATCAGGATATTTCTTCGCCTTATCCTTCAGCAGATTTGAAGCGAGCGTGCGAATCATTCCCTGCCCATAGGATCGGTAATCATATTTTCCGTCCGGAAGGCGGAGCGCATTATATCCGTTGCGGGCCTGCATGAACTGTTCGCCGGTCTTATGGAAAACCGATGCGAAATAGAACGGCTTTCCGTCCGGCCCGATCAGGCGTCCGTGCGCCACCCACTGCTCGTACGGCAATTCGAAGTGAGCGCCTTCGTCCTTGTAGAATTGCTTGTTGGCGTTAAGCGCCGGCCCTGCGGGCGCCTTCGCCGCCTTTTTTGCCGTCTTTGTTTTAGCCGCCGCCGGTTTCTTAGCTGTTGAACCCGCCGAATGCGAGATCGCGCAGCCGAAACAGACGACAACTAACGCCGCGCAGATCAGGAATGATATTTTTTTCATTTCAGCTCCCCGAAGAAGAATGTTTATTATAGCGTTGCGAATGAGTTCAACCCGCAACCTCTTCACGCCCTGTTTCCCGGTAATTTAACATAATCATATTATCGCATCACGGCGTCTGAATATCGAGAGCCTTGATTTTTTTATAGAGATGGCTTCGTTCGAGCGCCAGCGATTTCGCAGTGTCGGCGATATGATATTTGTGCTCTTTCAGCCGGCGTATAATGTAATCGCGTTCGAACTCCACGAGCGCGTCTTTCAGCGCGACCGGCTCTTGAACGGAAGCCTCTGACGCCGGCGCCGGGCCGGCCGAACTTAGAAATTTATATACAGTCTCGGCGTCAATCGAGTCGCCGGGCGCCATTATGAATATCCGCTCGCAGAAATTCTGAAGCTCGCGCACATTGCCCGGCCAGTGGTAAGCCTTCAGCGCCTCGAGCGCCGAGGTCTCAAGAACCTTCACCGGCCGCCCGTACTCAAGCGCGTACATTCTGAAAAAGTGATTTGCCATAAGAGGAATATCCTCCCGGCGTTCGCGCAGAGGGGGCACTGTTATCGGAATCACGTTCAGCCGAAAATAAAGGTCTTCGCGGAATTTGCCCTGCCGTATTTGCGTTTCGAGATCCTTGTTCGTCGCGGCGATCACCCGCACGTCGACCCTGATAAGTTCGTCGCCGCCGACCCTTTGAATCTCGTTCTCCTGAAGCGCGCGCAGAACCTTCGCCTGCGTGTCGAGATGCATGTCGCCGATCTCATCGAGAAAAATCGTGCCGCGATGCGACAGTTCAAACTTTCCGCGGTGCATGCTCGTGGCGCCTGTGAACGCGCCTTTCTCGTGCCCGAACAATTCGCTTTCAATCAACTCGTGCGGAATGGCGGCGCAGTTCACCTTGATGAACGGCTTGTCCCGGCGCGGGCTGGCCTGATGGAGCGCGCGCGCGACCAGCTCCTTGCCGACACCGTTCTCGCCACGGATCATCACGCGGCTCGGCGAGTTTCCCGCCGTCTCGATTCGCACGAACAGCTCTCTCATCGCCGCGCTCTCGCCTATCAAATCAAACCGGTGCGCGATCTCCGTGCGCAAAGCTATGTTTTCGTTTTTCAACTGCCGGAAATCGAGCGCCCGCCGTACCGTCAGCAGCAGCTTCTCTCGCGACAGCGGCTTTTCGAGAAAATCATACGCGCCGAGCTTCGTCGCCTCCACCGCTGTGCTGATTGTGCCGTGGCCGCTCATCATGACCACGATAATTTCCTGCCATTTCTCGCGCATCATTTTGAGAAGCTCAAGCCCGTCTATGCCGGGCATCATAATGTCGAGAATCGCCAAGTCGCACTGTTTCTTCTCATTCAGCTCGAGCGCGTCCCGCGCGCTCTGCGCCGTTCGCACGGCGTAGCCGCCGGACTTCAGCGTCATCGCTATCGTCGTTAAAATATTTTTCTCGTCGTCGACAACGAGAATATTTTCATCAGACATCCGGTTGTCCCCCCGACGGCGGCGCGCCCATCGCCTTGAACGCTATCACGAATTTCGAGCCCCTGCCCGCCTCGCTGCTTACATCTATCGTCGCGTTGTGGTCCCTTAATATCCGTTTTACGATTGAAAGGCCGAGACCCGTGCCGCCGCCTTTCGACGTATAGTACGGCGCAAATATTTTGTCTATGTCCTCTGCCGGAATCCCGATGCCGTTGTCCTCAAAAATCGCGAAAACTTCTCCGCCGGCCGCTCCGGCGATCACTCTCAGCTCGCCTCCGTCCGGCATCGCCTCAATCGCGTTCTTTATCAGATTCGTGAACACGCGGTTCACCTGGTCGCGGTCAGCTCGCGCCATCAGAGGCGCCCCTTCCAGTTCGAAACTGATCCTCACTCCCGTCCGCGCCGTAGACGCGTGGAACCTCACGAGGTTGGCGAGCATCTCTCCGATATCGACATCCTCGAACTGCGGCCGCGGCATCTGCGCGAACTCGGAGAACTCATTCGCAAGCCGTCGCAGCTTGTCAACCTCCTCCAGCACGGTGTCCGCCGACTCCACGAACATCTCGTCGAACCCCGCCCGGTCTTCCTCGAAAATCGCCTTCAGGTTTTCAATCGAAAGCTGAATCGGCGACAGCGGATTTTTAATTTCGTGGGCGATGCGTCGGGCGATCTCCCGCCACGCCGCCATGCGCTCCGACAGCGCCAGCCGCTCGCTGTAATCGCGCAAGTCCTTCGCCATCCTGTTCATGGTGTCGGCGAGCAGGCCGAGTTCATCGTGCGAGCGGACCGGAATTTCCGCGCCCGCAAATTCGCCGCGCCCGATCAGCCGCGCCGCCCGCACCAGCCGCGAGATCGGACGCGTGATGCTGACCGACATCACAACCGCCACCATCAGCGAAATGACAAGTCCTATCAGCAACACATAAAGAGTGTCGTTCCTCGTCTGCGCTATGATGCTGTTCACCGTCTCGCGCGAGACGCCGATCACCAGAAAGCCGAGCACGTCTTTCGTCTTTGGCGATGTCAGCGGCACGCCGCCGACCATGTAGTCCGTTTTCCCGGCCCTGACCTCGTCGAGCGACTCAGGCTGTTTCACGAGCCGCTTTAAAAATTCGCGGCTCACGGGCAGGCTCGTCTCCGGGTCTATATCGTTCGAACTCACCACCGCCCGGTAGCCCTCGAACAACACGACGCGGGCTGACGCCAGCCGCCGCAGCTTATCGACATAATCCTTGTCCATGTGCATGCCGCCGAGCAACACCGCGATCGGCTGGCTCATATAGATAATCGGATAATAAACCACCACCGAAACATTTTCCCTGTCCGGCCCTTTATCGCGCCGAAGCGAAACCCGCGACTCTCCCGTTTCGAGCGCCTGCTTCACAAACGGATCGTCCTCGTAGGAAACGCCGAACGCGGCCGGGTTCGCCCCGTCCGCAATCAGCATCCCGTTTTCGTCGACCACTTTCAGGATATCGAGACCCGATGTTTTTCTTATCGCCTCTATGCGCCGGATGAGATCCCCGGGATATGACGGATATGCCGCCGTGTCGTCGACCACAAATCGGTCGGTCGCGATAGTGACCACCCGGTCGCGCGTGTTCTGAACGAGAACATCGTATTCGCTCCTGATTCCATCTATCGCGCTTTTGACGCGCGAGGCGCCGAGTTCGTCGAAACTCGTCTTCAGCCGCAGATTCAACATCACAAGCACCGCGCCCATCAGCGCGACGCAAACCAAAACCAAAGCGCCAGCCAGCTTTGCGCGTATTGAAAGATGTTGTTTCTTCTTTTTCATTATCTTTTCTGTGATGATTCGTTATTCATTTCATTCCCGCTGCCGGCGCGGAAACGCTTCGCTCGCCGATGAGCCGCTGTCTGATTTATTTTTTCCGGCCGGCGGCGGGTTTCTTTTTCTCCGCGCCGCCCGTTTTTGCTTTTGGCTTGTATTCCGCTGAACCCGAGGCGTCTTTCGCGTTCGACTTATTGGTTTCGCGCAAATACACAGAGTAAAGGCTCGGAGCGCCGAACGGCCCCATAGTCAGTCCGAGGGCCTGCTTCTGGCAGATATACGAAGGCCGCAGACTGAAAAGATTAATCTGGGCGCCGGTCGGCGGGCGCGCCGATTCATCGCGATAGTTGCCCACGCGGCGCGCCATCGACGCCGTAACGGCCGACTGGCCGGCCGCGAACAAAGGTTTCTCGACAGCCTCCGTCAGGCCCATCAGAACCGGGAGCGATCGAAGAATGAAAACCGGCGCTGTGTCCGACGAGTAGTCCTGCATATACGAATCCGGCCGCCCCTCCGGCTTGACCTTGACGCCTGCGCGCGCAAAATCCTGTTGTAGCTTTTTAGCCACCATTTTCAGCGCGGGCCTTTTTCCAGGATACCAAAGCGCCATGGCGGGGCCGGCTTCGGCTGATTTGCGCAGCGCGCGCGGGTCTCCCGCCCCCGGCACGTTATTCTCCGTATCGCCGTTCCCGCTCAATATCACGCGCACTATTCCGTCGCGGTCTATCTCCCGCGACAGCGCCATCCGCTGTCCGGGCATGTAAAGCGCCGCGTCGCTTATATTCACATCTATGAAGTACACTCGTTTCATAGGGGATTGCCGCGAAGGCCCGAATGTTTCATATTCCGTCCGGCTCAGTCCGCCCTCCGGCGCCGCGGTTATCGCCACTTCGCCGAGCTTGAACTCCGTCATCCGGTCCCGCTCGTCCGTAATTACCCGGAAAACCACAGAGTCCGCATACGGGCGCCCGAGAAAATAGGCCTTGTTCGCCGTGAGCGTCAGCGCTTCGCCCGCCGGCGCATCGGCATACTTGAACGGCCCGGTTCCTATCGGAGGCTTGAAATTCCGGTCTGCCGTCGAAACAATCGACAGCGCGGGAAAACAGAGATATTTCAAAAAGTTGGGTTGCTGCTGTTTCAGCCTGATCTCGAATCTGAGAGGGTCGGTTATCTTGAAACCGGTGATCGTGGAGAGTTTATCCTCGCTGAACTCCTCGGCGCCTTCGATGTCGTTAAGCAGCCATGAGTATGGGGAGCGCCTGTTTTTTACGAGCCGCTTGAAAGTGTGCAGAACGCCCGCGGAGTTCAAAATTGAGTTGTCGTGAAATTTTACATCCTCGCGCAGCTTGAAATAATAGGTCAGGCCATCGTCCGATTTTTCCGGCAAAGCATCGAGCAGGACGGGAATGAAACCGCCGCCGGGCCCCGGCGCTATAAGCGTGTCGAAAATACAACTCACTATCATTATCTCGTGATCCTGCGTCATCAGAGTCGGGTCCAGCCGGGGAATTTTTTCCGGAACCGCGACATTAATTGTTCCGCCGTATTTAGGCGGCAGATAGGCGCGCGCAGGACTCGCGGCAAACAACGCCGCCAGAAATATCAGCGCGAAAATGAAAATAGCGCGCTTCCCGTATTTCCTGTCCTTTATCCTATAAGTCATTTTATTTTTTAACGGCGCCTGATTTCCCTACTTCAGGCGTATCCTTTGGCTTTTCAGGGCGCGTCTCCCTTTTGCTCGTCACATTCCTGCTCTGGTTCGCTGATGATTTAGGTTTCAACTTCAAGGCTGCCTTTTTTTCTTCTTCCGCGATTTTCAATTGAGCGGGCGTCGGCGCGCTATACATTGGCAGAAGCCGGAACAAGACAGCGCCGCCTGAACGTTTATTAATCACGCCGATAATTTCGGTCGCGCCGTCCTTATCGAAGTCGTAGGGCGCGATACGCGAAACAGCGCCTCCCAACTCGGGCGTCCTCCACCGCTCTTCAATGCTGTTTCCATTCAAATCCAGCAGAACCACCGCGTCTTCATCTGATGATTGCGTCGTCGCGATCAGACGGCTTATTCCATCCACCTTCGGGACGCATGCCACTGCGTCGCCATACATCGGCTCCGTGCTTGCCTTCAGCGTCTGCGGGCCCTGATACAAATTGATCGCGCCATCTTCCGTGGCAACCGCGACTTGCGTTAGATTTACGCTGATATCCGACCAGCGCAAAACACAGCCGGAATAGTAATCTACTGGAATCGGAAATGCGATCGAGCGCGGCTCAACGCTTGTCGTGTCGACAATCCGCGTCTGCCGGCCGGCGAACGTCATCACTCCCGGCCCGAAATCAGAAACGATATTCAAAGCCGGGTTCGCCATCGCGTCGACAACCAAATTCGACGCCTTGCCCGCCTTTTCGAACCGGCCGCTTTTCCATTCATACGCAAACGCCTTCTTAAAAGGATTCATCGATACGAAAATAAGCGGGCGGCCGTTGAAATTGCCTGATTTTATGTTTCCGGCCAGTCCTCGCGCGGGATATTTTTCCTTGAAAGCGCCGCGCCATACGCGCTTGAGTTTCGTGCTGGACTCAAACCTGAACACTTCCATCGAGGAACCCGTCAAAATCGCTATCCCCAGCGCTCCGCTGTCGTTAAGTTCCAAAACCGTCAGGCCGAGTATCGGACCCACCGGCATATTTATATCAAAATATTCAATTTTACCGGGAACCGCTACATTTAGCTTTTCAATGCCTTCTGCTGTTTTCTTTACCTCTTCAGCAGGCTTTTCAGGCTCTTTTTCCTCTTTCTCGAAATCAACCTGAGCCGGCGGACTTTTCTTTGGTTTCAGAACCGGCGCCGGCGCCGGTTTAACTATCTTTTCCTTCGGTTGCGGAATCTGTTGCGCGGCGGTCGCAGGCAAAAGTTCGGACGCTGACGCCGGAATCGCAACCGTGCCGGTTTCCAATTGAACCTGCGGCTCGACACCCTCGCGTTCCTGCGCGGCTGCCTCCATTTCAAGTTCCGCCGGAGTTTTGAATATCGTTTCCTCAGTCTGTTTTGCCGCTTTCGCCGTCTGTTTTTCGTGAGGCTTTCCCGCGGCAGGCGTTTGCGCCGCGCCGGGCGCGCCTAACAATGAAGCGAAAAATATGACTAAAAGTATTATTTTAATATTTTTCATTGCGCCTTTTCACAACTTCAGACAATCAAAATCAATATAACGATTGTAATGTATATATTATTCTGTATTGAGTGAAATTCACACTACTTTTATGAATTTTTCGGATAAGCGCCTTCAAAGTCAGGCCGGAGCCGTTAATCTCTGATTCGTCAATTGGACAGCGAATCCGGGTTAATTCTTTTTCGCTTTCGCATTTCGTTCGCCTCGATATGCGCCGCGCGAACGGGTTCCGGAAGCCGCGCATTTCGAGAAGCGCCGAGAATCAGGCGGCATGCCGCCGTCAGGCCGATCATGTGCCCGACTGATACATATACCGGTTTGACGCCGTCTCGGGTTCGCAGCGCGCAACCCACGACTTCTCCGTTGTGAATGATATTCGCGCTTGAACCGCGCGTCGCTCCCAAGCCGGCGCTCTCGCCGACAAGCAGCGACTTCGCGCATCCGACCGTCGGCAAACCCAGCATTATGCCTGCGTGGCAGGCGACTCCGAACCGCCGCGGATGCGCGCGCCCGTGCCCGTCAATTATCACCGCGTCCGGCCTGCTTTTCATCTTTCGAAACGCCTCCCCTATCATCGGAAGCTCCCTGAACGACAGCAAACCCGGCACATATGGGAATTTAACTTCGCCTTCCGCGCCCTGTATTTCGACAATTTCAAATTCCGGAAGCGTCATCGCCACAACCGACGCATGAAAATATGACGAGAACCGTTCGTACGAAATATCCGCCGCCGCCACAAGCTTCGGCCTGAAACCGGCCGGCTCGCGTTCCGTCACGCGCGACGCGAGCGAACGCTGCAAATCAACCGCCTCCTTTGGCGTCACGTCCCATCCATGCAGTTCATTGATTTTCATTTCAATCCCGGATTCAAACAGAATCTGTCATCAGGCTTCGGACGCAATCGCCGTAGTGGATGAAATGCAAGGCGGAGGAAGCGTCTTTGCAGTGAATAGAACATCGGTTTATGAACAAAAGTATGCGTCGCCAACGCATCAGTTCGCCGCTATGGCGATTGCCTCGGATTCAAACCCGCGCGAGCTCCTCGGGCGTCATCGTCCAGCGCAACTGTCCCTCGCCGGGCCCCGGAAAACCGGCGACATATATCTTCGCCATTCCGCCCTTCTTCAGATTCAGGGCGCCGTCCGGATTTCCGCACAAATACTTCGCCAGATCGCTCAGGTACGGCTCGTGTCCGACGACTACCACATGATCTTTTCCGATCAATTTATTCAGATATGCGCCGACGCTTGCCTCGCCTCCCGAACCGCCGAGTTCATTCTTGATCTCAAGAAAATCCACGCATTTATAATATTCAGCGAGAATAGTCGCCGTCCGGACCGCTCGCGCCGCCGGGCTGGTCAACGAGTATTCAACCTGCTCAACCATCTTTTTCAAACCCGGCAATATATCGCGGATCGTCTTTTCCCCCTCCGGCGTCAAAGCCCGTTCCGCGTCCGTTTTTCCCTCAGCCGCCGGTTCCGCCTGCCCGTGCCGCAATAAATATATGTTCATTTTTCACTCCACAATTTTCTAATTTCATTATATCCTAACATGTGCTCGGATTGTAGGGGGAAGTATTGCTATAATATTCAAACTCCGCTTCCGGACCGGGCGGGCCTTAATGATAACTGCCGATCTATTCGCGCCTTAAAGGATATTTCGGTTAAGGATAGCTGGACTTAATGCGCGTTTACTTCTATGTGCTGATCAGCGCTCTGCTCGGACTCGATCCGTTCGCGCCGATTGAACGATCTCTCGAAAAACAGTTGCGCGACAAGATCGCCGGACTGGAATCCGCCGCTGTCAAAATTTCCGCGACGCGACTCGGATTCCTGTTCCTCGGAATCTGCCGGTCGGTGACGGTAGAAATGAGCGGCCTGCCCACCGGCGCGATCCGCATCGACTCGTTCAAAATCACCGCAGGGAAATTCCGCTTCTCTCCGTTTTCCACATTCGTTCTCAATAAACCCATAGTGCGCGGCGGCGGCGACACGCGATGGACGATCCGGCTTCTGGCCGTTGATATTCAGGAATACATAACCAGCCGCGGGCCGTTCCTTCGAGGAGTCGTCGTGCGCATCGAGCCGGAGAGCGTGACGCTGAAGCGTTCATCATCGATCGCGGCCGCTCTCAGCCTGAAAGAACCGTTTTCCGTCTCCGGCTGCCTCGCTCTCGACGCCAAGAATAATGTCGCTCTCGACCTCGAACATCTCCACTCCTTCGGAGTCGGGCCGGGCCGGCCACTGCTGAAAACCATCCTCAGGCTCGTCAATCCGATCCTGACAGCCGCGGACATCAACCGTCTGCTTAGCAAAACGCAGGGCGGCCCGCTCGATTCGGTGAAACTCACCGCCGCGTTCGAGGAAATCTGCATGGATCACGGCCATATTGACCTTCAAGGCTCGATCGCCGCCGAACCGGCTCCGAAAAAAGAACCTGCCCCAAAAGCTGATCCGGCCGCAAAGCCTAAAAATGCAACGAAGCCGAAAAAAGAAGCAATATCTAAAAAAGTGAAATCCCAAAATAAAGAAAAAAAGCAGAAAAAAGAAACAAAACTCAAAAAAGAAACAAAACCTAAGAACGAAAGACAAAAAGGATTTCCAAAAAGAAGAATGAGGAATAGTTTTCACAAACCGCCGCATAATATAGAATGAATAACAAACAAACCGGCGTGTTTCCAAGGAGCGATTAAATGAAAATACTCGTAACCGGCGTCGCAGGCTTCATCGGTTCGCACATAGCGGAACGTCTGCTCGCCGACGGCGCTGACGTTACCGGCATCGACTGCTTCACCGACAACTATCCCCGCGAGATTAAAGAACGCAACCTCTCGGCGCTGACCGGCAATTCGCGGTTCGGCTTCATCGAGGCCGACCTCCTGAAAACCGATTTGGCGGCGTCGCTCAACGGCGTCGAAGCGGTGTTTCATGAGGCCGCCATTCCCGGCGTTCGCGACTCGTGGGGCCGGCGCTTCGAACTGTATTTGAACAACAACATTCTCGCAACGCAGAAACTTCTCGAAGCAGCGAAGAACCTGAAATTGAAAAAATTCGTTCTCGCTTCGTCCTCTTCCATATACGGAGACGCGGAAAGTTTTCCGACGCGCGAGGACGCGCTGCCCCGACCGATGTCTCCTTACGGAGTTACGAAGCTTTCCTCCGAACATCTCGCCCTTTTGTATGAGAAAAACTTCGGAGTTCCGGCCGTCGCGCTCCGCTACTTCACCGTTTACGGCCCAAGGCAGAGGCCGGATATGGCGTTTAACATCCTTCTGCGCGCGGCTCGCGACAGCAAGCGCTTCGATATGTTCGGCGACGGCTCTCAGACCCGCGACTTCACCTACATCAGCGACGCGGTCGCCGCAAACCTCTCGGCGCTCGAACGCGGCGCGCCCGGCCGCTCCTACAATATCGGCGGCGGCTCCCGCGTGTCCATGAACCATGTCATCGAAACAGTGAAAAAAATAACAGGCGCCGAAATTTCCATCGCCCTCTCGGAAGCAAAAAAAGGAGACGTCCGCAACACGTCGGCCGACACTTCACTCGCCCGCGCCGAACTCGGTTACTCGCCTTCCGTTTCTCTCGAAGACGGCCTCCGCTCGGAATGGGAATGGATCAAAAAACAATCCTGATTTATCGCTGCCTGTCAGCCTTCAACGTCATTGCGAGGAACGACCGCCAGCGGACGCGACGAAGCAATCCCGAACTCAATTACGATCTCCATGCCCGATTTCGCCGCTTCACATATTGCCGGTTAATTTCACGAGGAAAAGAGTGATCGGCGGGTAGTAAGTGATAAGCGCAAGCGCGGCGAGTAGGAGTCCCAGAAAAGGCAGCACGGCGCCGGAGACTTCCACGACCGGCTTCTTGAAAGCGGCGCTTGCCGTGAAAAGATTTATTCCCACCGGCGGCGTCAGATATCCGATCTCGAAGTTAATTATGAAAATTATCCCGAAGTGGATCGGGTCTATGCCCATCGCGACCGCCACCGGCAAAAGCAGCGGCACGGTGATGAATATCGCGGAAAGAATATCCATAAGGCAGCCGAGGAAAAGAAACAGCAGGTTGACCGTGAGCAGAAACAAAATGCGCGAATGGAAATGCGCCACAATCCACTGCGTCAGCGTGTCCGGAATTCCATTTGTCGTGAGATACCAGTTGAAGCTGAACGTAACGGCAATGATGACGAGCAGCAACCCGACCATCGTTCCGACTGAGCGTGACAGCCTCGGCAGATCCCGCAGCTTGAGCGACCTGTAGAAGAATATCTCGACAATGAACGCGTAAACCGCGCCTATCGCGGCCGCCTGCGTAACCGTGACCGCTCCGCTGTATATGCCGCCGCCGACTCCGATTGGCAGAAGTATCGCCCAGAAGCCCTCGTAAATTTTTCTCGCTATGTCGCCCGCCGAGAATTGTTCGCGCTTAACGCCCGAACGCGCGCCGATAAACAGCGAGTAGCCTGTAAAAAGCGCGGAAATGATTATTATCGGAACGACACCGGCGATGAAAAGCGCTTCGATGTTGACCTCGCCGACAACGCCGAAGATCAGCACGACTATGCTCGGCGGCACGAGTATTCCGAGCGAACCGGCGGATGTGACGAACCCGAGCGAAAATTTTTCGTTGTATCCGCCCTGAATCAGTCCCGGATAAATCATTGCTCCGACGGCGATTATCGCGGCCGGCGTCATTCCCGCTAGCGCGGCGAAGATCAGGCAGGCGCAAAGCGTCGCCAGCGGCAGTCCGCCCGGCATCCAACCCACGGAGGCGCGCACGAAATTCACAAGCCGCTTCGCGCTCGATCCATCGGCCATCAGCGTCGATATCAGGAGAAACAGCGGAATCGCCGGAAGCGCCGTCCGGTCCGTCATCGTAAACATCTGCTGAGCCATGATCGTCAGCGGCGCGCCGGTCGCTATCAGGCAGATCGCGGTAACCGTCCCGATCACCGCGAACAACGGAACGCCGAGAAGCATCAGGCCGACAAAAACGATTGCGATCAGGGCCGCGATCATAATTCCGGCTCCTTCTCGCCTTTTCGCGCCCTTATCGCCAACCCGCGCGCCGCAAGCAATATAACGCGCGCCGCCATCAGCGCCGAGGCGACCGGCAACGCCGCGTAGACCGTCCACATCGGCAGTCTGGCCGCCACCGACCGCAAACCGGCCGCATACGTCATCTGAACGTATTTTACTCCGAGAATGAACGCCCCGACACACAGAAAAAAGCAGAAAAGCAGGACAGCGACTCGCACTATACGCGCCGGCAGGCCGGTCAACTTATCAGCTATCAGGCCCACCGCGATATGGCTGCGGCTTCGCACCGCCGCGCTCGCCCCGATGCACATTATCCAAACCATCAGATACAGCGCCAGCTCGCCTGCCCACGCAAGGCTGATTCCGAGCATGCCGAACGCCACCTGCGCGAACAACGTCGCGACCATGACCGCTATCGCGACCGTCAAAAATGACGTCTCGAATATCCATATCGCCCTGTCTGCGAATGTACCTATCTTTTTCATCTTATTCCAAAGTCTCTAAAATAAGCATTTTTGTTCATAAAATAGTTAGCATTTAATCTCTCTTAAGTAAAGAGAAGTTGACTCAACATATAACATTGTAACAATGTTATGTTTCCGGCAATTCTTTCCCCGTCGACCTGTTTGTCGCGTATCAGCCATCGGCGACAATCTAAAATAATCAGTTAATTCGCGGAAAAAACGGGTATATATAAAGTGGACAAGAGAAACTCCGGAGCTCCTCGGAGGGCGATAGGACCAGCTCCCATCGCCGTTCGAGGCGGTGATCCGGATGAGACCTGGAACATGCGACATAGGCAAGCTCAGCAACAAAGGTCATGTCCTTATAAAATTGACAAGGATAGCCGCCGCGATAGTGTTGTCGCAGGCGGCTTTTTATATTCGGACCGCCGCCGCCGAAGCGGAAACAAAGCTCCCGGTCCGCCTCGTCAAAATCGCCTCCGCTCAAAACCAGACTCTTAATATAATCGAAATAGACCTCGCCGACGGCAGCCTCGAACTTGCGCACCTCACGCCGCCGGATTACCCGAAACGCGACTCGTTCGACGATTTTATCAAGCGGTCGCGCCCCGCCGCCGCCATCAACGGCTGCTTCTTCGACATGAACTCCGGCGAACTTGTCGGCCACGTTTACCGCAACGGCGACCGCGAGATCGAGGGCTCCTTCAGCGCCGCCTTCGCCATCAGCGCCGACAATAAACCCGTCATTAACTCAATCGACAAACTCGGCGACGTCTCCAAATACAAACTCATCATCGGCTGCGTCGATATCCTCATGAAGGACGGTAAAATACTCGTCAGCTCGAAAGCGGACCTCGTTCGCAACGGACACAACCCCTCGCGCCGCAACGACATCTACAAACCCGCCCGCCTGAGCGCGATCGGCGCCGGACCCGACGGAAAAATTTATCTGATCGCTACCAATAGCAAAATGAGCATCTACAAATTCGTTCAGGAAGTTAAAGACCACACCGCAATAACCGATCTGCTCGGCCTCGACGGCGGCTCTTCGAGCGGCCTCTACTTCCAGGGACAAGTAATCGTAAAACCGGCGCGCGCGATTTCGTCAGTCATCGTTGTCCGTCCGGTCCCGATTGTTCCGGAAATGATCGCGCAAAGGTAACTAACTTTTTCGCCCATGTTGATTTGATGTATATTAACGAAAGCCCGTCATTGGGAGTCCCTGTTTTTTGGGGCGCGGCAATCCCTGACAATGTGATCGGAATTGAGTTCGGGATTGCTTCGTCGCGTCCGCTGGCGGTCGCTCCTCGCAACGACGTGGATGTTTATCTCTCAGTTGCCGCCTATCCCGTTCGCGGACAGCCCCTGCGCAAACGGACGCAGCCATTCTTCGAGATCGTTTTCGAGTTCTTTATTGAAAAGAATAACGCTCAGATGCCCTTGCGGGTATCGTACGATTTTCGGCCGATTCCACTTCTCCCACAACTCATCGACAACCTCCGGCGGCACCATGCCGTCGTACAGTCCCTCGGCGATGAAAATATTCGCGGGGTCCACGAGCGGCGTGAGTTTAGTGAGCGCCATGGTCGCCATCACTTCATGGTAGCGGCGCAGCAGACGTTCGACGCGCGGGTTTTCCTTTTCGATGAGGCGGCCGAGCCTGCTCGCGGCAAAAATCCGGCCGGGATCGGCGGGCGGCGCAACGAGAACCGCGAAATCAAGCATCGGCTCGGCGCACGCCATCATGCCGGACAGCAGCGCCCCGAACGACACCCCCATCGCGCCAACCATTCGCGCCTTCTTGCGCTCCTTCGCCCAGTTCAAAACCGTCATGGTGTCGAACAGCGACTGCCGCATCGTCTCCATCGTGTGGATCGCGTCGTCCTTGAACGTGTGCTCGCCGGCGAACGAACTCTTCGGCGTGCGGCTCATGTGATAGGGCAGATCGGGCATCGCGCAGTTGAAGCCCCATTTCACGAGCAGGCGCGCGAATCGGTCGAAGAACATATACGACTCCATCCGCCAGCCGTGCAGCAGCGCCACCATCGGCGCGTCCGGCTCGCCGTGCCTCTCGTAATAGCGGCCGCGAACGATGTTGTTCGCCCTGAACGGCGTATAAAGCGGGCTGTCGAACCGGAAGTGCATCAGGTTGTATGTGCGCCTGCGCACGAAATCGCTCATTTCCATATCCGGCACAACACCGGGGTTGGCGAAGAACTTTCGCGGGTCGCCGGCGCCCTCGCGTTCGAGATACTCTTCGAGACTCCCGATAGCGGCGGCAACCGTCTTGCCGGTCTTCTGCGTCCCCATGTACAGATAGGACATTTCATCCATCGCGCGCGCAAACAGTTCCTGTAACATGGCCGTGATTATATTCCGCGCGAAATCTTTTTGTCAAAGCGGCGCCGCCGCGCTATAATTCTTTTCAGCGGCAAAACACGGCCGGGCCGGAGCATTCCGGACGAGAGTTCAACAAAACAAGCTTAAAAGGAAATCGAGCGCATGCCCGAAAACATCCACTGCCCTTTCTGCAATTTCGAGACTCCTTATCCGGTTTACGGCAAAATCATGGAATGCCTCGGCGAATGCTACACAACATATTCCATTTTCAAAAACGAAGACGACCCGAACCGAGCAAGGATTAAGCTGGTCGAGATTTTCTTCCTCGACAGCGAATACAACATCCGCGTTAATGTCAACGAGATAGACGAGAAGTGCGAATTTAAAAAACTGCCGGCCAACACGAGCGACTCATACATTCTGTTCGCCCGCGAAAGACGAGTCGAAGACCATGAGATCGAAAAACTCAAAAGCGCGAGCGGCATCGAGATCGAGCTTGGCGTCGATATTCTGGAACGCGTTCACTCGGCGCTCGACCGCTACGAAAGAGACATAAAAGACCCCAACGCGCCACGCGAAAAGCTGCTGAACGACATCAAGGTCGTCGAAAAACTCGTCCGCGGCATCCGCGAACGCATCGAGCTGTCTCTGTAATATTTCATGAATTTTATTTGTTCATGCCATTCTTGATTGCTTATTAAGCGCCAAATAAATCGTTCGTTTAATTATTCGGCGATCTTAGTAAACTCCATCTCATAAAAGAGGGAGCAGAACTGTAGCTTTTCCGCAAGTTGCTTTTTAACAACTTGCATCTAATCCCTTTCACTACTCCGCAATTCCCGATTACCGCCGTCTCCGATCCTGTAAAGTATGTCCGAATAGCAACAAGAGAGAAGCATAATATTTATAAATGTATTTTTCCAATTGGCGAGCAGTCGCTGAGATAGAGGAGCCTGTGGCAAATCGGAAAGTGAGAAAGATCACAAAAGGTGAAGCTAATTATATTATCCGGAACAAAAGTCACTAATAATAACTTATATAATAGATTGTGTTATCTTAGCGAATGCAAATAGATTATGGCTGATAAATGGATCGGTTTATGGGAATGACTGATTATTCGTGGGAATTCGTAAGTTGGGGGCGATTATGAAGAAACGCACAGTAGTGATAGTTGTCGCTGTTCTAACGATAGTTGTTTCGGCGGCGGCGATAACGATCCTGTCCAAAAAGCCAGTGGAAGATATGATCAGGAACCGTGTGCTTAATGCGGCGGGGCTGCAGATAGGGCGAAGAATCTCGACTGGTGATTTCGGAGGCAATCCGTTTACGGGTTTCAAGGTTAAGCGGATTATGGTGGAAGGCCCAAAGCGCGTGGAACATCCCACAGTCGAAATGAAAGCGCTCGGCTTCTCGATATCATTTCCTGACCTGCTAAGAAGAAAGATTTATTTTAAGGAGATAACGCTGGTAGAGCCAAGGATATATGTCGAGCGCAGCGCAGACGGCACAATCACCGTGTCCGATATATTTGAACGCCTTTCAAAAATGGCGAAACAACCTGAGAAAGCTCCATTTGTGTTTTTCGAGCGGGTGCGGATCGAACGCGGAACGCTCGTGATAATTATTAAGCAACCGAATGGCAAAACTAAAAAGCTGGTATCGGAACCGATAAACATAACGTTTGAACCCGTCTTGCGGGAATCTTACGACTCTTTCAGAATAAAAATGGATTCTAAGATTGATGGGATATCCGTCTCGGCGGCGGGCGCTCTCGTTTCGAAACCGGCGTTGGCGCTGGATATCTCGTGGCAGATAGGCGATATAGACCTTGCGGCGCTTCCCGATGCCGCAAAGGAATATGCCGCGCCGCTTAAGAATTTCAAAGTTGCAGGCAGATTGTCGCCTAAAGGAAATCTTGTTTTTAAGGATGGTAATTTCAAGGTTGCCGCAGACGTTTCGGTTTCGGATGGGTCCGTAATGGAATATAAACTCGGCGACGGAAAAGTTCACATCGATTAC
>Ga0172379_10002679_pt1 | contig 30775 bp, 34 predicted proteins | sample GrowelOW334metaG_FD_119756 | JGI IMG/M metagenome (GOLD analysis project Ga0172379, IMG submission 119756) | Groundwater microbial communities from an aquifer near a municipal landfill in Southern Ontario, Canada - Groundwater well OW334 metaG | ecosystem: Environmental > Aquatic > Deep...
AATCCGAACGCATGCCGAGGACCTCTATGATCCATTTAATAGTACTTATGGTCCATGGTCCGAATTTGGTGGTGCAGGTTTCAAGGTACCAGTGCTTCCTGGAAATTACAGAGTTCACGTAATAACGTCATCACGTGTAGATTTGGGAATTGTTAATATAACGGTAACTGCTGGAATAGTTGATGATATAGTAACAAATTCTGTAACGGTGTTGGTTGGGAATCCACCCCCACCTATAACATTATCTGGAATAACGATTTCTTTTTCAGATGTGACCAATGCAGGGTTTGTAGTAGTTACAACTACAACTAGTCCCCAAGGTGGGCAATTCCCGTCGGGTTATAAACTCCAGGGTGTGTATTACAACATAAGCACCACAGCTATTTTTTCGGGAGATATAACATTGTCATTTCCGTATGACGACACAGGAATGACATTAAAGCAGGAACAAAGGCTTAAACTATCACATTGGGATGGTAGTGGATGGCAGGAAATTACACAAAATATTGATACTACCAATAATATAATTACAGGTATCAGTACATCACTTTCACCCTTTGCGATAGAAGAATATATAGGTCCGATTACTGATATTAGTTTATCACCCGCACCAAACGATCAGAATGAGTATTCTAATCCAACATTGGTGGCCTTAACAGCAGATTTATATTCCGGGACAACATTAGCTAATATTTTCTATATTATTGATGGAGGTGGTCAGCAGATTTATTCATCTCCATTTGAAATAGCGGGTGGGGGTGTCCATAACTTCACTTATTGGTCGGTTGACAGTGCTGGTATTTCTGAATTTCCAAACTTAAAAACTTTTACTATTATATCCAATCAAACTCCGACAGCTAATACGGGTGGACCGTACGATGTTTCGGAAGGTTCATCAATAAATCTTAATGGCAGTGGAAGTGATGTAGATGGAGATCCTCTGACCTTTGCTTGGGATCTAGATAACAATGGATCTTTTGAGACACTTGGACAAAATACCACATTTTCTGTAGTCAATATTGATGGTCCGTCAACTAGAACTGTAATCTTACAGGTATGTGATGATAAAAATGCGTGTGCGACAGCGGAAGTAACTGTAAACGTATTGAATGTATCTCCCACAGGAAATCTGACAAATATTGGCCCGATCGATGAAGGATCAAGTGTTTCGGTGAGTTTCAATTCACAGTCAGACCCCTCAGTTGCTGATATAAATGCAGGTTTTCATTACGCCTTTTCCTGCGATGGTTCGCCACTTGATTCATACAACTATTCAATCGGATCAACTTCCTCCTCAACTAGTTGCGACTTCGCAGATGATGGGAGCTTTACAGTCTTAGGAAAGATCATCGACAAAGACGACAGTTACACTGAATACCAGACACAGGTTAATGTAAATAATGTTGCTCCGAATCTGGGGGGTATATCCGCTCCATTGGATCCCCAAGTAGTTAACGCAGTAATAAACACCAGTGTTGATTTTACTGATCCAGGATCATCGGAAACTTATTCAGCAATTTGGGAATGGGGGGATGGAAATACTTCGGAAGGTGTAGTTAATCAAGGTAATATTACCGGCAGTCATGTTTATACTGCCGCGGGAGTTTATTCTATTAAAGTGACTGTAACAGATAATGGTGGATATTCTTCTGAACAGGTATTTCAATTTGTAATTGTTTATAATCCCGAGGGTGGATTTGTAACCGGTGGAGGGTGGTTTGACTCTCCCAGCGGAGCATATACAGCGAATACTTCTCTTATAGGGAAAGCTAATTTTGGATTTGTATCCAAGTATGAACACGGAGCCAATCTACCTACCGGTCAAACTGAATTTCAATTTAAAGTAGATGACTTCAACTTTCACAGTACCAATTATGATTGGTTGGTTGTAGCAGGACCCCAAGCTAAATATAAAGGTTCTGGAACCGTTAATGGTATAGGTGAGTATGGATTTTTACTATCCTCAGTGGATGGACAAATAAACGGTGGTGGAGGGTTGGATAAATTCAGGATAAAGATTTGGGATAAACCAACTGGTTTGGTAATTTACGATAACCAAATAGGTGATTCAGATGAGGCTTTTGCTTCTGTCGCGATAGGCGCAGGAAACATCATCATTCATAATTGAAGACACCTTCAGAATGAATTTACTACTTAACATTCTACTTGACTTGAAATAAACTGATTTGCCGTGAATATTTTAGGAGCATTGAGAAGAAACAAGATATTTATTATAGGTATTATCATATTAGCTTTCTTTGAATTTGGATATTCGTTATTGGGTAATTTTATAGCTGTAGACGATGTTCCGGTAATTGTCAAAGGCACTTTGATTAGAGATCTCTGGGCAAGTGTTTCAACACATAATATCCTCAAAATACTTTGGAGTATCATATATCACGTATTTGGAGCTCACCCTTTTCCTTTTCATTTGCTTTCTTTGATTCTACATATTACCAACGTCATTCTTTTAATATTCATTGCGGAACAATTATTTGATAAAAAAGTAGCTATTTTTGCCAGTCTTCTGTTTTTACTTCATCCTGTAAACACAGAAGCAGTCGCGTGGATAAGTGGTGGAAATTATTTATACTTTGCAATTGCTGCACAATTAGCAATATTATCATTTATTCGTTATAGAAAAACGGGAGATTCAAGAGATTTTTATTTATGTTTATCTATTTTCATTTTAACTACGATTTTTATCGGGGGTGTGTGGGTTTATTTAATACCAATTTATTTGCTTTTTGTTGATATATTTTTTTTAAGGAAAAAAATTGATCTTATACTTGTAAAAGATTTTCGTCCTTTTTTTATTGCAATTTTAGTTTTAGCTTTAATTTTTGGTATATTTTCACAAAGCCAGTCGCGTATATCTTCTATGCAAAATATTTATTTATTACCGGACAAACAAATGATTCCTTTTATTGAAACAGCACCTTTTGCAATAACCACCATGGTATCAGTCTATATTTTTCCTTTAATTCTTAAATTTTATTATGAGGGGATTGATTTAAGTACTTATTTTCATACAACTATGTTTATAGTACCTCTGATATATCTTGGTTTAATAGGCTACTTCTTTAAGCGTGACAAAAAAATATCTGGATTATTAATATTGCTTTTAGCTACAATCTTGCCAACATTAAGTCCCAGAATAGTTGCTATGTATATGGCAGAAAGATATTTATATCTGGGTGCAACCTTTTTTTGTATGTTGTTAGCTTTTACGCTTATTAAAATTCAATCTGTTGTGAAGGTTAAGAATCTATCATTATACCTACTTTTATTAATATGCATTTTTTACTCAGTTCGTACATTTATACGCACTTTGGATTTTAGAAATACTAAACAGTTAGTACTGGCCACTATTAAAATATTGCCTAATAGTATTCACGTACAGTCCGACTTGGCATATGTTTATATGGATGAGAAGAATTATAAAGAGGCTACTCGTATTTATAACAATATACTTACCAAATCACCGGATTTGTCTATTTCCACTCACAACCTTGGATATATATATATTACACAAGAGTTGCCTACGGAAGATTTAAAACCTCCGAAAAGTTCAAAATCGGTGGAGCAATTAGTACTCCTTGCTGATAGTAATTACAAAGTTAGAGAAAATGGAATAGCGTTTTTTTATTATTATCAAGCGCTTCAAAATCAACCTGATCTTGAATATGCAAAACAACAGATGGCCAATATTTTTTACCGGCTTGGTATGATTGATAAAGCGCAACAAATACTAAAATAAGACCGGCGAATATATTCAGATTAACAAGAACAAGAATATTTCTAACTTACAATGCCTCTTATACGATTTTGACAGGCAGGTCGCATACCGCTTCTTGTACGACGTATTTTCCAAGCTAAGCGGTTAGATTGTTTATCAACAACTATTTTTTATTTAAACTCAAAAAGTATTTATCACCCATCTTATGCGAGCTTATACCAACATAATTATAAAATCGAATTAACTGACTTTTTTTATAAGGTTGTTGGGTAGGGGTCGATAAGCTTGGTACTACAAAGAAGGTTGAATCTTTAAAATTTATCCAATGATAATTTATATCGAAACGATAAACATAGTGACCCACCTCTGCAACAAATTTTCTGAATCTAAATGCACTTTTAAGTTTGGGGAACTTTGCATGATTAAAGTTAGATGCAAGTCCACGATCGAAGGGGAGGAAAACTAGGATACGCTTTGGCAAAACAATTCCGGAAATCGGAGTAAAAAGAATATCTACATAATCAAAATCTGTTTCGTAGTTACTTGTGTCTATTATAAGTAAAGATCCGGGAAAAATTGGGCCAAATGCTCCTTTGTTTATGTAGACCTTGAATATATTTCTTGCAAACCTCAGTTTTTCTTTTATTAATCTTTTTGAGTAAATACTCCTTAAATTTCTAGTTTTGTAGTTTATGAGTAGACTTTCTTCATAGAGGATTCCAATAAATATTTTTAACATCCAAATAAAATATTCAAGATTAGTAGCTTTCTGTCTTTTAATTTTATTTTCAAGATTAGAAAATATTTGAGTGTTACACCTATGACAAGCAGGTACTTTAAGTTGACTGTACTTTATTGGGGTCTTATTCAGGAGATTTAATTCTTGATCATTCAATTTAAAGTGTCTTTGAAGCCATTTTGGAAAAATATCCTCCTTTGTGTTTGCTATGGAGCCACAAAATACGCATTTATTTTGACTCTTTTTCATTAACAATTTTTCTAATCTCGTCCCAACTTAAAGTAGAGTAGTTCAAATCAACTTGAGTTTGGTTCATGACACAGTTTTTTCTGTAAGAAGTACCTTTACTAAATAGTTTCTGCTCCACAACTTTACATTATTAGATTTTGCTAATTTCCAAGCCATTTTGGAATAGTTACTATTAGTTATAACCATAGCACCATCACATTTATAGTAATTTTTACCTGTATAGACTTCCCTTATAGCATCTTCCCCAACTAATTGTCTTTTGTAGCACTTTGCCTGAACAGCGGTTTTCTTTCCGTCTTTTTCAATAACTAAATCAACTCCATAATCACCTGCTGGTTTTCCAGTTTCAGTAACCTTATAACCCAAATTGGAAAATAAAATTGCCAATCTCTTTTCAAACTCTGTTCCTGTCATTTTATCGATTTCAAACATACCTGCTTTTTTTAATTTAAATAATTTGTAAAGTCTGAAGATAAATATGAGGAGAAATATAAAAAATAATGGTGCGAGTACTTTTATAATGTTTGGAACTGATTCTAGTAATGCTGCGGTTATTACTGATGATAAATTTATCTTCATACTTAATTATAAACCGTTATTTTAATGAAATGATTTTTAACACCTCTTGTGCGGTGTAGTTTTCTTATAGAGGAAATATTAATGCCGTTGTTGAATCAATGATAAAAAACTCTTTATAATATTTTGTAAGAATTTATAAGAGAAAATCGTAGTCGTGACAAAACTTCTTAAGAAGCAAATGACCGAGATCCAAAGATCAATTAATATTCTATAAATTAGATAAAGGAAGGCCATTAAAAAAATAAAAGCTAGTATAAAAGAATATATTACTGCAGCAAGTATAAAAACATTCTCCGGGATATATCTAATGAATAAAAAAGTAAATACAAATGGTGCAATAATAAAGAAAAAGATAAAAGGATAAACTCTTTTATGAAAGTCGATACTCATAAAACTGGGGATTTTGCTTTTTGATCTGAACTTGTGGAAGTTATCGTCGAAAAACCATATATAACGAATGATATAGTGAAGTATTAAATAAATAATTGCCAAGAAAATTTTGACTGCTTTTGGTTTCTTGTAATCCCATTCAATTTTTATTATGCCCATTATTCATAAAAACAATTCATTCCTAAGTTTTTAACCTCTATCATTTTATAACCTTTCTGAATTTAAAGAGATTCTAACAACAATTCGAACGATCTCGCTCCAGTTCGCCATGCTCCACAATTAAACATCAAAGGCGATATTTTATGTTTAAGACAGAAACTTACAATTGGTTCTATAACCTCCGTTTCATGCTTGTCTTCAGTGCATCCTGGTATGCCCAACTTTATAGCGACCTTTCTTACCCAAGTATCAACGGGTTGAATGCAAATAAGTTCTTCTTTACTTGATGGCTCTACCTTATAGACGAAACATAAATCTCTAAGGAAAAAACACGCTAATTTTGGGCCTATACCATAAATGGTTTTTAGTTCATTAAATACTTTTATTGTTTGATTAAGTTTAATTTCTTTGAGGCAATATGTCACGATATTATGGTTATTAATTTGTTTTATAAAATTTATTGACTGGATTACCATTTTTCTGTCGATATGGTTATTAACACCAGCTTTTATCAATGCAGATTCAATTTCTTGATCGGGAGTATAGAATAATTTGTTCTTGCCGAATTGTTTTATTGTTGAAATAGCTTTATTCATAAAATTTTCGGAAATATCGTCTCGTCGTCCTCGGAAAAAAGATTTCGTAAACCAGAATTCTAAAGATAAAAACCAATCGTTAGATAATCGTTTGGGTGTCCATATATCTGAATCAATTTGTTCTTTTATATATCGACCGCCTTGTTCGTTGGCAATTCGTCTACACTTGTTGGCAATAGCTAATTCAGAAGTCTGAAGGGTCATATTATTTTTCAAATTTCTTTACTGCTTTTCTATACATACAATAATCACACTCTGGTCCTGATTCAGGAAGTTTATCTGATTTTATACAATCTATTGCATCTTGGATTGTTTTTCCTACCCAGGAATCATCACCTTTATAGGCAATTATCTTAATATCAAATTCAAGCTTCCCGTCAAATGCTTCTTTATCAGTTTTTCCATTACAGTAAACAAAGTAACCTGTTTTTGAAACTTTATAACCGTTTTTTCTGAATAACCATTGATATATTTCCATTTGTCTCTTATAGCCGATTTGCCAATCAGCGTCTAAGGTTACTTCTTCCTCTTTAGAAGTTGCTTTATAATCAACAATAATAAATTCTCCTTTGGGGTTAATCCAGACATCATCAACTCCACCTGTAATAACAACGTTAGAATGGTCTACCCTGAAGGTAATTCCAGCCCTCATCGAGTCTCTCCATTCATTTATTTTTTCGTGGGCTAGGGGAATGGCATCAATTCTATAGGTTTCCATCAAAGGATGTTTTGTCCCTTTAGCACGATGTATGTCGAATTCTTTTTTCAGAAGTTTATCAACAGCGGAATTAAGAGAAAATGGAAATCCAGAAGGCTGGGAAACGCCAAGTTTTCGGTCAAGATAAAAACACCTTGGACAATTGATAAACAGATCAATCTTACTTCTACTCAAACGAAAAGTTTGTGTAGAATTTTTGTCGTATAAATTACTTTTTCTATTCGGGTTATAATATTGAGACATTACCTTTTCTTTTTTATGTGTACTTTACTCTTCTCCCTTTGAGATAGTGCACTTGCAGCAGCAATTTTTGATTTTCTATCTTGCTTTTTATTTCTCAAAACTTTCGATGCAATCTTTGCAACTCTTTTGCTTGTAACTTTTTTTGCCATTTATTAGTCACCTCCTTTTACTCTTTTGTATCTTCATTAAGCTTCTTTAGTTCTTCATAAACGTATCTCAATACTATTTCGGGCGAATTTTTACCACCACCGGCAGCATAAGCTTTAACAATCTCACATGCCTTGTCTAATAAAGTAGCCTTTGGGTATGCCATATGTTATTCACCCCCCTTTAAATTTTTAATAACTTTTATAACCACACCATTTATCAAATAATCCGTTTGTTTGTCGATAAATATAGGTGGAATATCTTCTGTTGACTCAGATTTAAGAACAATTTTATCCCCTTCATTTTGGTATTTCTTAATATTTGCACAGCCGTCAATTATTGAGAGTACGTAATTCCCGTTTTGGGGATTTGAGTTTGTATCAATAATTAAATAGTCACCACTTTCTATATTTTGGTTATCGATATTGGCCATGTTTAAAGAATTTCCTTCAGCTTTTATAGCAAACAGGTTGTTGAAATCCTTTGTTGGTATCAAACCAGGAGACACTTTTAGATATCCATCAAACATTTCCTCTCCAACTAAAGTCGCAACGCCACAATTTGCTGCTCCTAATATTGGGATATTTAATAAAGAATCTTGAGATTTTTTTAATATTTCCTGAAATTTTTTAAGAGCATTGTCTTGTATCGGTTTCTTCAAAACTCTCATTTCTTGAAGTTTATCTAAATGGTATTTTATTGTACCCGCATTTTTTCCACCAACTTCTTTACCAATTTCTCTTAGGCTCATCGACCATATGTTTTTTTTGGATGCAAGCTCAATTATTTTCAACTGAATTTTGTTCATACGCTATTATATCAAAAATATTTTACACTTTCAACAACATTCAACAATATTCTTGACAGGAGCCTTTCTTGGGTATATAAGATATTAATCCCAAATTTGATTAAGGGGGTGATTTAAATGACCAAACAAGATATTATTACAGCTTTTCAGAATTGGATTACAAAATACGGAAGTTCGTATAATGAATTATATGTTGGTATAACATCCAACATTGACCAGAGATTATTTACTGATCATGGAGTGAACAAAGTTGATATTTGGATTCATGCTCCAGCAGATTCAAATGAAACCGCAAGATCTGTGGAAAAATACTTTCTAGATACGGGTTGCGATGGCGATACTGGTGGAGGAGATTATTTTTCAACAAGAGTATATGCATATAAGAAAAATTCACATACAAATCCATAATTTGATGTTTAAATAGAAGCTCTTTAAAAAGCTGGCGAGGATAACCTCCGGCCTTAATTTGAGTGTTAGTCTAGCTCAGCCTCCCTCCTGAGGGCATATATTGATATGTTTTCAGGCGGGGGAGCTAGCAGCTAGTACTAGCGTCTCACGTTAGAAAGGAGATTAAATATATGGTACGATTCGTAATTTTTAGGAATCAGGCTGGGGAATACCAGTGGCACCTTGAAGCCGCAAACAATCATATTGTTTGTTGGAGTGAAGGGTACGATACCCGACGGGGTGCATACGACTCAATCAAATGGGTCAGAACATGGGCTCCTTCAGCCCCAATCCATGATCTAACCCAATAAGTTAGGTCAAACCTCGTCAGCTCTTTGAAGAGCTTTTCAACCCAATTTATTAAAAGATATTGCAATTCTATCTATTTCCTTTTGCTCGATTATGCATTATGCATAACATTTGACAGTTTTTAACTGACGTTGCACCGCCTTTACTCCAGGCTGCGACATGATCAGCATCCATTTCCTCGAGTTTCCAGACTTTATCCTTGTTAATGTTATTCCCAACCGCACACAGTGGACAATTAGATATACCTCTAGCTTTAGCAGTAGATGTCTGCATTATATACACTGATCTTTTGGTTGCATCGTCAAAAACACGCACGTCGAGAAATTTTGTGTCAACCGAACCTCCTAGAATATATTCAAAAATACCTCTGCGATTTTTAACATATGGATCACTATACAGTTTTTGCACTTCTGCTGAGACTTTAACGGGGTCGTATTCCCGTTTATGATACTGTTCGTATAATCTTCCCCATTCAAGTCCGCGCATCTCACTCTCAACATCGGAAAATACTTTAGAAACCCAGCCAATTACACTATTAAAATAGGTTTTTAACTCAACGGTATTTGTGTCTTTGCGGTGAAGACTCATATAATTCTCAATATTGCCTTTACTAACCCAATCAAGAGCACATTCTAAAAACTCCTGTCGGTTGGCGCTGCCCTTGATGTAAGCACTCCATTTTTGGATGTTGGCATTTTGAGTATTGCTAAACTCTTCTTTGCATAGTGTAACAAATGGTCCAGAATATATAGCATTTAATAACTCTTGAGAACTAAGCGGTACCCCGGCTATATTAATGGTTTCAAACCACTTTTTTATTTCACTTTCTATACCCTCACATTCGTAGATGAGTAATTTCGTCTCCAAAATCTTGACCTGCTTGTCTGCTGCAATGCCGGTGAAATATTGTTCCATGCCATTTTCATCTTTGATGGCAAACTTGTCGGTAATAAATCGTCCAATGCTAGTGATCCGCTGTTGTCCATCTAATACTTCTAGATTGTCATCGCTGACTTTGTTAAAATAAATCAATCCTATTGGATAGCCTTTGAGGATTGATTCAATAACTGCCACTTCTTTTTTGCCACCGTCGGAAGAATAGATGTAGTTGCGCTGGTACTCCGGCTGGATGGTTAATTTCCCAGACAATCCGAATAACCCCTTGCCTTCAAGTTCGTTATATACAAATCCTTCACAAATATCTTTGACTGTAATATCTGTCTTTAATATTGTATTCATTTTGTTGCTAGTTTATGTCTAATAAGTACCCGTTGATAGACTTTTTCTAACAAACCATCTTTAACAATCACTCCGCTAGCATTTAGATCGTACGTTCCTTTTTTCCCAAACTTGTCTAAATATGCCTGCTTGCATTCCATAGTAGTGTATATCTTAGTCTTTAATTTATACAGATCTTCATTTTCGCACATTCCAACGATCTCAAACTGATCAGGATTGTATTTATCTAAAAAACTAATTGGTACACCCATTATTCCTATGTAATCGCTAGGAATAGCATCTGTAAATGGTATCTCTATTGCATCATAGTTCTCGTAATGATCATACGATTTTTTGCCTTTTATTTCCTTATGTTTACTGAATCTCAAATTGTCCTCCAACGACATGAGCGGCAAAGGCTGATGACGCCGACCATGATCAAGATTGGTGAACCAAAACGAAGAGACATTTTTCATATTCACCCCATTGATAACTTTATCAACATCTTCTAAATTTTTTGTCTCAAACCACATACCTCCAGACCATCCAGTTCGCCCTGACCACATCTTGTTTTCTTTGAACAATGGAAAGACTTCTTTGTAGGTAACACAATTCTTATTACCAATAAATACAAACTGCTTACCAGCCTCGATAACCCATGCTAAAAATTCTTTGAAAAGCGAAAATGGTGGATTGGTGATAATGATATCCACTTCGTCCCGCAACTTTTTTATTTCATCACTACGGAAATCGCCGTCGCCCTTTAGATAGTGCCACTCTAAGTCGCCAATATCTACTTTTCCATCGCCAGTATTGTCTCGTGTCAAGATAAAAATCTTACCGTTATTAATAGTTTTGTTTTTGTCGTATTGTGGGTCGCTTGTTTCAAAGAGAGTCGGCTGGTACCCACTCTTAAACTTTTTACTACTTGTAGCGTAGCTTGTGCTAATAAGTTTTTTCACGCCAATTTTCTGAAATTTTTGTGCAAAAAACTTTGTGAAGTTGCTCCACTCCGGGTCGTCACAGGGTAGTAATATGGTTTTGTCACGAAACACGGCGGGGTTGTATTCTATATATGCAGCGATTTCTTTCTCAATATCATGATACTGCGTATAAAATTCATCATTTTTTGCAGCTTTTGCATCTTGTAAATTGCTGTTGGCCATATGTGCCCATATTTTAGCACTGTGAAGCTCAACATGATAGGAAAGGGGATATAATATTTCTCAAATGCAAGACAAATATCAAAAGAGACAATCCGAAAGGATGAAACAAAAGATCAAGGTTCTTACAAACAGACCTGATTTTCAAAAGGACATTCTTTTTTTGAGGGCAAAAGCCGGTTGTAATCCTCGCTTTTGAAAATAGCACTTTCTGCGGTAAACATGGGACTTTTGAGGGAGTAGAGTCACTAGGGGTGCATCAACTAGCTGCCCAGCAGGGATTTGAACCCCGATTTCCACGTCCAGAGCGTGGCGTGCTACCCTTACACCACCGGGCAATAACTTAAAACAACCCATATTATAGCAGAAATGAGGCTATAATATGATTACCGTGTTTTTACTAATAGATAAGCCAAAAGGAATTTCTTCGCACGATGTAATTTATCGGTTAAGAAAAATTACCGGTGAAAAAAAAATTGGACACGCAGGTACTTTGGACCCAAATGCCACAGGCCTTTTGCTTGTCGGAGTTGGGAGGGAATCAACTAAGAAATTATGGACAAAATTCGGAAAGTTGGACAAAACGTATTCAGCTGAAATTACCCTTGGAGAAGAAAGGGAGACAGATGATGTTAAGGGTGAAATCCGTGACCCTGAATTTGTGACAAGAATTAATCTTATTCCCAGAAAACCTTTAATTGAAGAAGCTCTTAAAACATTTGTCGGTGAACAGTTACAAATACCACCGGCATTTTCTGCAATAAAGATAAAGGGCAAGAAAGCATATGAACTGGCAAGAAAAGGTCCAAGTTTGTGTCCAAGTTTGTCTCCCAGAAAAGTTACTATTTATTCCATAAAACTTCTTGAGTACAAATTTCCTACCCTTGTAATAGAGACAAAAGTCTCAAGTGGAACATATGTCAGAGCACTCGCGCGCGACTTGGGGAGAAAACTTAAATGTGGGGCATATTTAAATAACTTGAGAAGGGTAAAAATAGGGAAATATAAAGTCGAAAATAGTGTATGTTTGGACAAATTAACATCTAAAAACATCTCGAAATATTATTTTGACTGATTATTTTTTTAATTAATTTGTTTATTATTAGTCTATGAATATTATACAGGCGGGAATTCTTGGACTTGTCCAGGGATTAACCGAATTTTTGCCGGTTTCCTCAAGTGGACATCTTGTGCTGACACAAAGTTTTATTCCAGACTTTTCTCAACCGGGAGTACTTTTTGACGCATACCTTCATTTCGGAACTCTTCTTGCGGTATTGGTATTTTACTTTAAAAGAATTTTAAAACTTGATTTTAACTATATAAAAGTTTTGGTTTTAGCCTCAATTCCTGCAGTAATTGTTGGCTTTTTACTTAAGGATTATATCGATGTAATTTTCCAAAATACTAAATTAGTAGGAATCGCGCTACTTTTTTCAGGAATTATGAACATCAAAACCGATACTCATAAAGAAACTACCGACACAATAACTACCAAGAAAGGTTTTTTTGTCGGACTTTTTCAAGCCTTTGCAATTTTGCCAGGAATATCACGATCCGGTTCGACAATTTTTGCAGGAACTTTAACCGGGATAAAAAAAGAGAAGGCCGCAGAATTTTCGTTTTTATTGTCTGTTCCCGCAGTCCTGGGTGCAAATGTTCTTGAGATACTAAAAAGTGGTGGAGGGGCAATATTCAGCACAAATTATATTGTAGGAATTATTTGTTCATTTATAGCAGGAATCGTATGTATAAAATTATTACTCAATATCTTAAGTAACAGTAAATTGAAGTACTTCGGTTATTACTGTATCGTGGTAGGATTATTGGCAATACTCCTTATTTAAAAAGCAGAATTATTTTTGGAAGGAATAGGGTAACCCCAACAACTATTGCCATAAACGCACCCAAGAGTACGCATGCTGCCGAAACATCCTTGGCAATCTTTGCGGATGGTGTGATTTCCGGACTTACCAGATCAACCATTGCCTCAAGTACAGTATTAAGGAGTTCAAAAGTAAGCACATAAAAAATTGTAAAAGTTAAAAACAGCCATTCAATTGATGTTAATCCTAAAAGACAACCTGCTGTAAGAGTTAGAATTGCAATAACAATATGAACTCGAAAATTTGGCTCGTTTTTTAGCGCGGTATGAAGCCCTTGAAAAGCATATTTAAAACTTTTTACCGTGGTATGTCTTAAGCCCATAGAACACTTAAAGTATATTGTTAAAATATCGATTTTCCAAGGATGAATTGTTGATATACAATTAAGTATGAAGAAATTAGGAAGCGGAAGTGTCATAGTGGTTCTTTCATGTCTTTTAATAATTCTTTTTTCTTGGCTTTTCGTAAGAAGAGATAGAGAAAAAGAAGTAAGACAAAACACATTACCTTCTGACTTGAGCGGCAATGTTGATCCGGAAAAGAAGATGGGATATTGGCATGGAGAAAAAGTTGAAATCCCCGCATATATTTTTGATCTTGAGAATAAAAAGGTTTTGAGTGTTGTCCCGAAAGAAGACAGATGGATTGAAGTCGATCTTTCGGAACAAAAGCTTTATGCGTGGGAAAATGGTGAAATATTTTTGGAAAGTTTAGTTTCAACAGGACTTCCCTGGTGGCCGACTCCCGAAGGTGAATTTACTATTTGGCTTAAATCAAGAGCTGTGACTATGGAAGGTGGAGAAGGTAAGTACTATTACAATTTGCCTAACGTTCCCTATGTGATGTTTTTCCAAAACGACGATCTGCCGAAAGCACTGGGCTATGGTCTGCATGGAACTTATTGGCACAATGACTTTGGCAAGGTTCACAGTCACGGATGTGTAAATCTTCCCACATCAATCGCAAAAGAACTTTATTACTGGACATATCCGATATTGTCAAACGATCAGAAATCGGTATACTCGGCAGACGATAATCCCGGAACGAAAATTATTATTCATGGATAAATTATGTTAACGTCACTTTTTAATATTGAAAAGCACGCACTTATAACTTTTATAGCCAGTTTCTTGGTCTGGTTTATGGTGGGTGGGGTTTTGTATTTTTGGTTGTTTCGGAAAAAGTTTCGCTTTGGTGAGGTGGCAAGTATTTTTTTGGCAGTGCTTTCCGCCTGGGTAATATCCGAGATCCTAAAGAGAGTTTTCCCAACACAAAGACCGTTTATTGTTAATGGTCAAGATCCACTTACTTTAACTTGGCCGTTGGATTCTTCTTTTCCTTCAGCCCATGCCTCAAGTGCATTTGCTTTGGCCCTAAGTCTTAGAAAATCCGACAAGCGCTTGTTTTTCCTTTACTTTATTTTTGCCATTGTTGTTTCCTTCGGAAGAGTGGTAAGTCGGGTTCATTATGTTGTCGATGTCTTTGGTGGAGCCTTTATTGGAATACTTACGGTCTTTCTTTTGGAGAAGCTCGGCTTGGAGCGTTTTTTCAAAAAGATTCTTGCTTGACAATTAGCAGATTGATGTGTAGACTGCTAAGAACACTAATACTTCGAAAGGAAGTTGATTATGCAAGATGATAAGCAAAACTTAATCAGAAAAGTTCCCATTGTACCCATCCGCGGATCGGTGGTATTCCCGAATACCGATGTCGTTTTGACCTTCGGAAGGAAAAGAAGCGTAATGGCAGTAAACTCTGCATTTCAAACGGATAAAGTAATTGCCGTTTTTGCCCAGAAAGATGCAAGAACACCGGACCCCAAGTTTGAAGACCTCTATCCGATTGGAACAATTGCCGTTATTACACAGATGATGTCAACGGAGAATGAAATCCACTGCGTAATTAAGGGGCAGGCGAGAGTGAAACTTCTCAAGATTGCAGGAAAAGATCCTTTTATCGCAGGGGAAGTTAAAGAGCTTAAGGCAGATTCTCCGACAGACGAAACCAGGGCATTTTCAAATAAACTGATCGAACTATTTAAGAAGGCTATTAATTTAGGCAAGCAAGCCGAAGTGATGACGGTTATGAAACTTATTTCGGGGAATCCTGAGCCCAATGAAGTTGTAGATCAGGTTGCATCTCTTCTTGAAATTAAGACAGTCGACAAACAAGAGCTTTTGGAGACACTATCTTTGAAGGACCGTTTTGAGAAAGTTATGCAATATCTTACCCACGAGGTAAATGTTCTGGAGTTGGAAAAGACAATCTCCACCAAGACACAGAAAAGGTTTGAAGATCAGATGCGCAAAACGATGCTTCTTGAAAAGAAAAGAACAATAGAAAAGGAATTGGGAGAAGAAGAACTCGGGGATATGACAGTGGAAGAGTCTGACACTTACAAGAGAAAAATAAAAGAAGCCAAGATGCCAAAGGATATCGAGGACAAAGCAAAGAAGGAGTTAAAAAGACTTACCCAGATGTCTCCTCACAACCCTGAAGGAGGATACTTGAGAAATTATCTCGATTGGCTTTGCGACATGCCTTGGAGCAGAGTTACTCCAAATAATGTTTCAATATCTAATGCCGAAAAAATCCTCGAGAAGGACCACTATGGTCTTGGAAAAGCAAAAGAAAGAATTTTGGAATACTTGGCTGTTATGAAAATCAAGAAAAGCAGAAAATTATCCGGTGATGATGGTAAAAAAGACGAAGCTCAACCAACGATTCTTTGTTTTATAGGTCCGCCTGGGGTTGGAAAGACCTCGATCGGAAAATCGATCGCCCGTGCTTTGAAAAGAAAATTTGTAAGAATTTCTTTGGGTGGAATTAGGGATGAGGCGGAGATAAGGGGTCACAGAAGAACATATGTCGGAGCCTTGCCGGGAAGGATTATCCAGGGAATAAAAAACGCAGGTTCTAAAAATCCGGTTTTTATGCTTGATGAGATAGATAAAATCGGAGCCGATTTCAGGGGTGACCCTTCTTCAGCTTTACTGGAAGCATTGGACCCGGAACAAAACAGTGAGTTTTCCGATCATTATTTGGAAGTTCCTTTTGATCTTTCGGAAGTGATGTTTATTGCAACAGGAAATATGATCGAAACGATTCCCCCGGCCTTGCGGGACAGGATGGAAATAATTAATTTTCCCGGATATACACAGGACGAGAAGTACAATATTGCCGATAGATTTTTATGGAATAAACAGTTGAAACTCCATGGATTGGATGATAAGAGCTTAAAATTGAGTAAGGACGCTCTCAATGAGGTTATTGAGAGATATACAAGAGAGGCGGGAGTCAGAAATCTGGAGAGAAATTTGGCGGCAATAATGCGAAAGATTGCAAAGCTGGTTGCCGACAAAAAAGAATATCCGAAGAGTATTTCGAAGTTGGACATCAGAAAGTTTTTGGGTCCTCAAAAGTTCACATCGATGATTGCCGAGAGAAAAGACGAGGTGGGGATGTCAACCGGCCTTGCAGTAACTCCTGCAGGCGGTGAAATACTCTTTATAGAAGTATCTCTTATGCCCGGGAAAGGCCATCTGACTTTAACCGGACAATTGGGTGACGTTATGAAGGAGTCGGCACGTGCTGCTTTTACCTGGACAAGATCACATTGGAAAGAATTGGGTTTAAAGAAAGACTTTAGTCAAAACATGGATGTTCATATCCATGTTCCTGAAGGAGCAGTACCGAAAGATGGACCTTCTGCCGGAATAGCCATAACAACAGCACTTGTTTCAGCAATTACAAACATCCCCGTTAAAAGGGAAGTTGGAATGACAGGGGAAATTACACTGCGTGGACGGGTATTGGAAATTGGTGGAGTTAAGGAGAAGGTAATTGCGGGACACCGTGCGGGGTTAAAAACAATCATTCTTCCGAAGGATAATGAAAAAGATATGGAAGATGTTCCGAAGGAAGTTAAAGAAGATATCAAGTTTCACTTTGCTGAAAACTACTCTGATGTATTAAAGATTGCACTAAAATCTCTCCCCAAAACCTCAAAAAAGAAGAGGTGACCCCACCCGGATTCGAACCGGGGTTTACAGGATGAGAACCTGCCGTCCTAGGCCTCTAGACGATAGGGCCAAACATGCTAATTTTACCATTATCCGAAGCTAATTAGAAGTGAACCTTATAAAAGTGAATATCTCTGTATAGAACCTCTCTTTATTTCTTTATGTCCAACCTGTCCAATTTCAGTATTTTCACTCCAAAATACACTACTATGGCAATTACAATAAAATCAATGGCAACGGCAATGAAATTGCCATACATCACTTCTGCCTTTCCGACCGTAATTGAATAGTCGGATAGATTTCCCGCGGGTCCTAATATTATTCCTAAAAATGGATTAATAATATCTGTTACCAGTGACGCCACAATTTTTGAGACTGCACCACCCAGAATAAATCCGACCGCCAATCCGACTACACCCTGCTCGCGGATAAAATTCATAAACCCTTTCATCTTTATCACCCCCTTTTAATAATTAAGGATCCAGATCGAAAAATTCAATACTGAGGCAAAGCTAACCCAAGCTAAATACGGAAGCAAAAGATATGAAGCGACTTTGTCGATTTTGTAAAAGATTTTTATGATGAAGTAGATCAGAAACCACAATACCACGATAATGATAAAAGCTAATCCGGGTTCTTTCATTCCAAAAAAGACGATACTCCATAGTGTGTTTATGGCAAGTTGAATAAAAAATATTTTTACCGGAGGAGTTGATATTTTCTTTTGTTTTGTTAAAACCAGATATAAGGATACCCCCATCAATATAAAGAGGGCTGTCCAAACAGGTGCGAATATCCAGTTCGGCGGATTGAAAAAAGGCTTGCTAAGACTTGCGTACCATGTTGGTATGTTTTTTATGGTGAAGAGAGAACCAATAAATCCGGCCAATTGGGGTATAAGCAGTGAAATAATAAAAAGAGTTATTTTTTTAAGAGAGATCCTCATTAGAATAATTATATATTGTCCTGGATAAATTTGTGAACTTCGTCCCAGTTTCCATCTCCCGCTTTTGGAATCAGGATGTATTGATGGTCAGCGCTTGTGCTTTCAATAAGTACATTGTCTGTGGTTAGTGATAACATTTCAATTTTAATATCAGACAAACCTTCCTGCTCATTAAAGAGTTCAAATCCTTTTTTCAGATCAATATCTGTAATAACATTTTTCGAAGCCGTATTTATCAGGCTGATTATTTTTGGAATGGATCCAAGTTTAAGTAATTTGTTTTTGACTCCAACCAAAAACGCCTGCTGTCTTAGTGATCTTCCGAAATCGCTTCCGTTTACATCCGAATGTCTTGAACGTACAAATTTTAATGCCGTTTCACCATCCATAGTGGTACTGCCTTTTACGAATTTGATTGTTTCGTATCGGCAGGTAAATTCCTTCTCCAAAAGCTGTCCCGACAAGGTTGCCGTCAGAGCTTTAATTTCAGCCTCGTCTTTTCCGCAGGTTTCGTTTTCGAGGCCTTTTACGGGATAGTATTTATCCTCAAAAGTTAGAGGTATGTTAACAGTCACGCCTCCTATACTGTCTACAATGCTTTGAAACCCGCTGAAATTCACAGCAACAAAATTTTCCGGTGTAAGTCCCGTTACCGTTGCAACCTCAAGTTTTGCGAGAGCTCCAGCTCCAGCCAAACCTTTATATTCATCGGCTTTATTTGGATACTTTTTGTCATCCAGCCCAATCGCAAAAGCGTGATTGATTTTAAAGTTTTGTGTGCTGTCTTTTGTAATTGGCACCGGAACCCAGATGTCCCTCGGGATTGAAATAAGTTTTATCTTGTTTTCCTTGGGGTATATTCTTGCCAGGATAATCGTATCGGTTAAGGTTGCCCCGTCATGATCTCCTCCGGCATAACCCAAAAGCAGTATGTTTCGAATCCTCAAAGGATCCGGTGTCGGGGTTGGTGATGGTGTAGTTGTTGCGCTTTTTGGGCTCGTCACAACGATTTTTTTATAGATGGTAAAAAAATATCCGATTGTTAACGCAAGCAAAAACAGTCCTGCAAAAAACAGGATCTTTGTAATTAGTTTAGATGTCTTCTTCATAATAACTTTAAAGAAATCTCCCCACCCGATTGGGAGAAATTATGCCACTCTTTTTTACAAGTACAACCGTGAATTTTCAATTCACGCAGAATGTCATAGCCTTGTAATTATATACGAAAATGCCCGAAATTTTTCAAGAAATTGATAGTAGTTGATTCAACTACTTAAAAACTTGACTTTGCATTTGATAGAGCTTAGAATTCACGTCCTACGGTTGAAATTACCGTATAAATTCACTCTTGCAACGTGCCCCTTTAATAGTATTATTAATACTGTTTTATTAAAAGCAAGAAGTGTAATAACTCTCCTTTTGAGGAGGGTTTTTTAATTTGAGAGATTTATGAGCAACAATAAATTATTGGTTACGAAACAAGGATTGGAAGCACTTAAAAAAGAGCTTGCTGTTTTGGTGGACGAAAAAAGACCAAGACTCGTTGATCGACTTTCAAATGCAAGACAACAGGGGGATTTGGCGGAAAATAGTGATTACCAAAACGCTAAAGACGAACTCGAATTTTTGGACGGGAGAATTGACGAGCTTCAGAATGTAATCAAAAATTCTGTAATAATCAGTGGAGATTCTTCAACAAAGGGACATGTTGGTGTGGGAACAAAAGTTAAAGTGCACGTCAATGGCCAAGAGAGTGTTTTTGAAATTGTTGGCGAATGGGAAGCAGATCCTGTTTTGAAGAAAATTTCACATACATCACCTTTGGGACAGGCATTGATGGGTAAGAGTGTTGGGGAGAAGATTGAGGTCGAAGCCCCGGCGGGAAAACTTCACTACGAAATAGTATCGATCGATTAAACTAACGAATTCACAGCTTCCGTTTTTTGCTATATACTACATTAAGAATTCTTTGTGACAAGTTATGCAAAGAAAGATTGGTTATGGCAGAACAAAAACTTGAAGAAATCAGAAAAATTCGTTTAGAGAAAATTAAAAAACTTATCGATTTGGGGATTAATCCTTATCCTTCGAAACCCAAAGAGGAACCGATTGATATTGAAGTTGCCAGAGACAAGGCGGATGGGGAAGTCTCGGTGTGCGGCAGGATAATGTCAATCCGTGGTCATGGCGAAATGTCTTTCTTTGATCTCAAAGACGAAACCGGAAAAATCCAGCTTTGGTTTCAGAAGGCTGTTATAAAGGATGCTTACGGCATTTTGGAACTTCTTGATGTCGGAGATATTATTTTTGCAAAAGGTTCAATTACTAAGACAAAAGCTGGTGAAATCAGCATAAACGTTTCTGATTTTCAGCTTCTGGCAAAATCAATTAGACCATTGCCGTCGACATGGTTTGGGTTAAAGGACATCGAAGACCGTTACAGGAAAAGATACCTCGACCTGCTTTTGAATGACGATGTCCGAAAGAGATTTAACACCAGGACAAAGTTGGTTAGAGAACTTCGAAGCTACCTTGACGGACTTGGTTATTGGGAGGTGGAAACACCAGTATTGCAACCTCTCTACGGAGGGGCAAATGCAAAACCTTTTAAAACTCACCATATCAGCTTGGACCATGACTTCTATCTTCGTATTGCTGATGAATTGTATTTGAAAAGATTGATTATCGGCGGATATAAAAAAGTCTACGAGATAAATAAAGATTTTAGAAACGAAGGAATAGATCAGACTCATAGCCCCGAGTTTACGATGATTGAATATTATGAAAGCTTTGCCGATTATCAGAAAGTTATGGATGTAACCGAAGGACTATTTAAACACCTTGCCGAGAAAGTATTGGGTGACATGAAGATTAAAGTTGGGGAGAAAGAAATCGACATCGGTGAAAAGTGGCCAAGGGTCACAATGATTGAAATTATCAAACAAAAATTAAATCTTGATGTCGAAAAAGAAGATGAAAAAGCGCTGATAGATTTTTGCAAGAAAAACGAAATAGAGCTTTTGGGAGGAGAAACAAAAGGACAGCTTATTTATTCGATTTTTGAACACAGAGTAGCGGATCTTTTAGATGGTCCGATTTGGATTATCGACTATCCGAAGGATGTAAGCCCTCTGTCAAAAGACCATAGGGATAAAAAAGGTTGGGTTGAAAGATTTGAAGGGTATATCGGAGGGAAAGAAATTTGTGACGGTTGGAGTGAGTTAACCGATCCGACAGAACAACGAGCACGTTTTGAAGGCGATGAAAAACTTGCACGTGCTGATAAAGATGAAGCCCAAAAAGTCGACGAGGATTTTCTTGAGGCTATGGAATACGGAATGCCGCCTCTTGGGGGGATTGGGATTGGAATTGACAGACTGACCATGTTTTTTACGAATACTTGGGCAATAAAAGAAACGATTCTTTTCCCGACTCTTCGCCCTCATGACTAAGAGAGGACGGGAGAGTTTATAATTAAAAAATGTCTGAAGTTACAGAAAAAAAAGTATTTAGAGCAGGGGTGGTTATTGGAAATTTCAAACACCCCATAGGTCTTTCTGGTAGTTCTTTAACGGAAGAAGAAGCTCAAAAGAAGGCTGCAGAAGAAGAGATAGAATATAACAAATTAGGAATTGAAGCGAAAGGTGTGGTAGTAGAGGATACACATCCTCCCAAGTGGCTAAATAATCAAAATGTTGGACATTAAATATATTCGCGAAAATACGGAAAGTGTTAAAAAAGGTGTTTTGGCAAAAGGCTTTGATGTGACACTTGTTGATAAAGTCATAAAACTTGACGAAGAGAAAAGAAAACTCCAATCTGAAATAGAGAATCTTCGTGCGGAAAGAAACAAAGTTGCAAAAGAGAAAAATATCGAGAGGGGGAAAAAGATTAAAGGAGAACTTCAAGAAAAGGAGCCTGGTTTGGAAAAACTTGAAGGAGAGCTGAATGAAGTTCTTAACCAGATTCCAAATTTACCGTCGGACAAGGCACCTGTTGGCAGCGGAGAAAAACAGAATGTTGAAGTAAGAAAATGGGGAGAGCCCAAGAAATTCGACTTCACTCCAAAAGACCATTTGGAATTGGGGACAAAACTGGGGATATTGGATTTCGAGACCGGCGCGAAAGTAACGGGATCACAATTTTATTTTTTGTACGGAGATGGGGCACTTTTGGAACTTGCATTAGTCAGTTATGCGTTTGAACTTCTTTCTAAAGAAGGCTTTCTCCCTGTTATAACTCCGGATTTGGCAAAATCGAGATTTTATTTGGGAACAGGATATATGCCGAAAGGAAATGAAGCACAGACTTATACGATCGAAAACGAAGACCTTGGATTGATTGCAACGGCCGAAGTTACCCTGGCGGGAAGCCACGCAGATGAAATCATCCCGGAAGGGGATTTGCCGCTTAAATATATCGGTTATACTCATTGTTTCCGCCAGGAAGCGGGAGCTTATGGGAAATATTCCAAAGGAATGTATAGGGTTCACCAGTTTACTAAAGCAGAAATGTTCATCTACTGTACTCCGGGAGAATCGGATAAATATCACCAGTATATTTTGGAAATGGAAGAGAAAATATATCAGGGGTTGGGACTTCCGTACAGAGTTTTGGAGATGTGTACGGGTGATTTGGGAGCAATGGCAGCGAGGAAGTATGACATTGAAGCATGGATGCCGGGACGTGGTGATTATGGTGAGGTAACTTCGACGTCAAACTGCACCGATTACCAGGCAAGAAATTTAAATATCAAATATCGGAAGAAAGACGGAAAGACGGAGTTTTTACATATGTTAAACGGAACGGCAATCGCAACTTCAAGAACCCCATTGGCAATTATGGAGAATTATCAAAATGGTGATGGAAGCATTACCGTTCCTGAGGTATTAAGAAAGTGGATAGGTAAAGAAAAAATGGAAGTACGCGTAAAATAACTCCAATATTTTCAACGACGTTGTTTTGTTTGCATTTGCGAATCAGCTGCCGCAAGAATTTGGTATAGAGTTACACTTCCTGGTATAGCTACTGCCACAACTGGATTAACTAACGCAACACCTGCTGTTACAACTGCACCCACAACAGCCTTTTTAATATGCCCATTCCTTTCCGCTTTATGGTCCTTCCCCAACTGTATATAGTGATCCTGTTCTCTGCTCATATGTCTGAATTATATATTTTTATTACTAAAATGTCATTTTTCTATCTTGTAGCCTAAGGAGTTTATTATTTTGGATATATTATTTGGATCGTGTTTGACAAGGTCCGCAATTTCGAGGGTTTGTTTGGCATACGAGCATTTGCAATTGATTCCGGCATCTTCCATTTCGGACTCGATAAGCATTGCGCAGCTTGGGCAATCCATTCCTGAAATTTTGTATGTTTTTGTGTTTTTTGCCATTTGTTTATTATTCAACCACGTTAAACGCACCTGTGTACATTCCCATGCTGCAGGAATATGCAAGACGGCCGAGTTTATTGGGAGTAAATTCAATGACTTCTTCTCCCGTTGCAGGAAGAACCTTACTGATATTTAAAGAAGGGATGGTGAATGCTCTCGAACAACTATAAATATTATCGGTAATAATTTTTAAGCGTACAGTTATCCCCAGTTTAAGAGTATTGATATCCGATTTATAACCATTATTTAAAACCGTAATTGTTACTTCTTGGTAACCCTTCTCCGTTTTTGAAACCCGGATTTCCTGATTTTTAGACTTTCCCGTTGCCACTGCCCAATAGTTTTGTAAAGTGTGCACTGACCCAAACAATCCCATCGCGCTATTTAACGAAACAACGGCAAAGATCAGAATAATCGCCGCAGAAACATAATTGAAGACTTTATATTTTATTAATTTGGAGAGCGATATTCCTAAGACAAAAAATACAGGTGAAGTTCCGAGTGTAAATGCCAACATAATGAGTGCCGATTGAACCGGATTTGCAGATCCGAGCGCCACTATCATCATCGCTTGGGTTACACCGCAGGGCATAAGAATTGTAAGAAATCCGAGGATTATCGGTGCAAAAAGGTTTCGTTTTTCAGATTGGTTTTTAGCGTATCGGTAAACGAATTTTGGCGGTTGTATTACAAAATATCTGAAAATGGGGTGTAGGTTTAGTATTCTTCCCGCGGTTGCAATCAAGAATACCCCTATCATTATTTGGATAATGGCGGAGATTTTAGGAGAGATGGTAATATATGAACCTAAAAAGCCCAACAAAAACCCCAAAATAGTATAGGCAAAAATTTTTGCAGCAAGAAATGCCCCCACCAGAAGCTTGTTGCTTTTTTGATTACTGTTTCCTGATATCGCTGAAGTTAGAAGTCCTCCTTGCACGGCTACACACGAGATTCCACCCGAAGTCAAACCTGTAATAAATGCTAACCAAACAGTTTCCATGAATATTGACAATAAGTCGATCTTAGATTAAGATAATATATCCCCCTGGGGGGGATTAAGTCAAGAGGTGAAAATTATGACAAGAGGTATTCCAAGAAATAAAACGGTTCAGGGAAAAATTACCCATCGTTACAAAATAGCGTCGGGTCATTTAAAGAAGGTCGTAAAAATGATTGAAAGTGGCGAGTATTGTATTGATGTCATTCATCAATCACTGGCCGTACAGGCGGCACTTCGAAAAGCGGATGAGTTGGTATTGAAAAACCATCTTGAGACCTGCGTTTCCGACGATATTAAAAAGGGAAATAGTAAGATGGCAATTGATGAAATAATGCGGGTTTTTGAGAAGAAATAATATTTTCCCTTTAAAAATATGAGTATGGACAAAATATTGGTAATATTTTTTGCTCTTCTATTAATTGGTTTTATAATCTGGTTCTTTTTTGGTGAAAAAAATAAAGCAGTCGAAGCAGAAGAATACCTTAACGTTATGGTCAGTGGAGGTTATAACCCCAAAATCATAAAAATCAAAAAGGGTGTAGAGACAAGGTTGTTACTTAAGAGAACGGATCCAAATCCTTGTTTGGACGAATTTATTATTTCCGACCTTAAAGTAAAAAGATACTTGCCTTTGAATAAAGAAATTGAAATTGTGTTAAAGCCAACCGAAGTGGGAGAGTTTGAATTCCATTGTGGAATGAATATGTATCATGGAAAGCTTGTCGTTGAGTAAAAACAATTCAGAAAAAAAATCCTTTCCCGTTATTGGGATGCATTGTGCTTCTTGTGCAAGATTAATCGAGAAAAAGCTTCAAAAAATTCCGGGCGTTTCTTCGGTCTCGGTAAATTACGCAAGTGAGCAGGCAGTAGTGGAAACAAACGGCAAGGTTGAAAACGCCCAATTATTGGATGCCGTAGAGAATGCCGGCTACAAGGCACTAATGGTTTTCGGGAGTGACCAACAAACAAAAAACGCAATCGGAAATGACCTGAAAGTTTTAGAAGAAATTAAAGACAAAGAGAAGAAAAAACAACTAAATGTTCTGAAAAGAAAAGTGATCGTTTCGTCCATCATCGGTTTAATTGTTCTTTTTGCCAGTTTTCCAAAGTGGTTTCCGTTTTTTCCAATTCTTCCGCCGGTATTGTTATTACTGCTTGCAAGCATCGTTCAATTTTGGGCGGGAAGAGAATTTTATCTGGCAACACTTTCTGGTCTCCGTAATCGTACGGCGAGTATGGATACTTTAATTGCAATCGGAACCTCGGCGGCTTACGGATTTTCGGCTTTTGGATTATTGTTTCCCGGACTGTTTCGGGAACTTAAGATACCTGAGATAATGTATTTTGACACTGCAGCAATAATTATTGCCCTGATTCTCCTCGGGAGATATTTTGAAACAAAAGCAAAAGTGCATACTTCAGATGCAATTAAAAAGCTACTTGGACTGCAAGCAAAAACTGCGAGAGTTGTGAAAGACGGTTTGGAAGAAGATGTCCCGATTGAACATGTTGTTGTCGGTGACATTGTCCGTGTCCGTCCAGGTCAAAAAATCCCTGTAGATGGAATTGTCATTGAAGGGGAAAGTTCGATTGACGAATCGATGGTAACGGGGGAATCGATGTTTGTTGAAAAAAAGACCGGAGACAGGGTGGTCGGCGCAACATTGAACAAATCTGGAACATTTCTGTTTAAGGCAACGAATATTGGTAGCGATACCGTTCTTTCAAATATTGTAAGGATGGTGACGGAAGCGCAAAGTTCCAAAGCGCCGATACAAAGACTTGCTGATGTAATTTCAAGTTATTTTGTTCCGGTAGTTTTAATTTTGGCAATTATTACGTTTGTTGTCTGGTATGTTGTTGGACCAGCCGGTTATTCTTTCAGTTTCGCTTTTACGAATATGATCGCGGTACTTGTCATTGCATGTCCTTGTGCATTGGGTTTGGCAACACCGACGGCCATCATGGTTGGAGTGGGGAAAGGGGCGGAATATGGAATTTTGATTAAAGATGCGGAAAGTTTGGAAATCGTCAATGAAATTAAGACAGTCGTTTTTGACAAAACCGGAACACTGACTCAAGGAATGCCTTCGGTTACGGATATAATTCCCGTTCCGAGCCCGGAACCTTTAGATGTAAATAACCTTTTAAAAATAGCTGCTTCAGTGGAAAAAGGATCTGAACACCCATTGGGAGAGGCGGTAGTTCGTAAGTCAAAAGAGGAAAATATCGGTTTGGGCAAGGTAACGGGTTTTCGGGCTTTATCGGGGAAGGGTGTTGAAGGGTCCGTCGGAAAGAAGAAATATATATTTGGGAATAGACTAATGATCAAAGAACGGAAGATAAAAGTAACAAATGAAGTTGAGAATAAAATAAAAAGTTTGGAGAACGAGGGAAAAACGGTAATGCTATTGGCAAGTAGCACTTCTTTATTGGGAGCGGTGGCTGTTGCCGATACACTTAAATCAAGCGCAAAAGAGACAATCGAAAAACTGGTCGACAAAGAGATTTCTGTTTGGATGATAACGGGTGATAACGAAAGAACTGCTCAAGCAATTGCGAAAAAAGCGGGAATCGGAAATGTTATAGCTGGGGTGTTACCTTCCGGTAAAGTAGAAAAAATTAAAGAACTTCAAAAAAACATGGAGAGGAATAGCAAGATTGCATTTGTAGGTGACGGAATTAATGACGCGCCTGCAATAGCAGCAGCAGATATCGGCTTTGCAATTGGGACCGGAACCGATGTGGCAATGGAGACCGCAGGAATCACACTACTTAACAAAAATTTGAAAAGTGTTATGTCAGCAATTGAGCTGTCAAAAAAAACTTTGGCTGTTATTAAACAAAATCTGTTTTGGGCTTTTGGTTATAACGTCCTATTGATTCCCGTCGCGATGGGAATCTTATATCCTTTTGTGGGCATTTTGCTCAATCCGGAAATTGCGGCTTTCGCGATGGCAGCAAGTTCTATCACGGTCGTCGGAAATTCACTAAAGTTAAGGAGAATAAATATATAGTTTCAAATAAATAAAAGAATTAAATTATTGTTCGATGTAATATTTTCTTCCCTTTATTTTTTCCGGTAACAGACTTTCCTTTGTGTATTTTTCATAGCCTTCCCCATAACCCAAATTCTTCATCAATTTTGTTGGAGCATTTAAAATTTTTAAAGGTATCGGTAGATTTCCAAATGTTTCAACATCTTTTAAAGCTCTCATATATGCATCATAAGCAGACCGGTCTTTTTTAGCCGTTGCAAGATAGACAACTCCGGCCGCAAGGTTTTCCTGGCATTCCGGATATCCAACCGTTTCACAGGCTCTGAAGACGGCATTTGCAACGACAAGTGCTGTTGGTACTGCGACGTCTTCTGATGCAAACACAACCATCCTTCTTGCAATATAGAGTGGATCCTGACCAGCCGCAACCATTCTCGCTAAGTAATATAATGCCGCATCGACATTTGAAGCCCTCATCGATTTTATAAAAGCAGAAATTACGTTATAAAATTCATCACCCTGTTTATCAAAAGTGAGTTGTCTTCTCTGAAGAGCCATCTCAATATTTTCGATATTTAAACTCGGTTTAAGACTCAGGCTTTTTGCAATTTCCAACACGTTTAAAGCGACTCTGGCGTCACCGTTTGAAGAATCGATTAAGAAATCTTCCGCTTTCTTTTGAATTTTAATTTTAAGTTCTTTAAGACCACGTGCGATAATTTTTTTAATTTCATCACCCGATAATTTGTTAAGTACAACAACCCTCGATCTTGAAAGAAGAGGCCCGATTACTTCGAAAGAAGGGTTTTCGGTAGTGGCTCCGATTAAAATAATATCGCCTTTTTCAACGTAGGGAAGAAGTTTGTCCTGCTGTGCTTTGTTAAATCGATGAATTTCATCGATAAAAATGATGGGGTTATGAATGGACAGCAGGCGGTTATTTACCGATTCTTTAATTATTTTTTCGATATCTTTGATGGATGTAGAAACTGCAGAGAATTCATAGAATTCTCTTTTAAGTTCACGGGCAATAATTCTTGCAAGAGTAGTTTTGCCGGTTCCTGGAGGGCCCCAAAAGATAAGGGAGGGAAAATACTCTGTTGTTTGGGAATTTTTGAGGAGAATGTTTATAACGCCCTTCTCGCCGACTATTTTTTCCTGCCCGACAAATTCCTTAAGTGTTTTAGGTCTGATTTTTTCCGGTAAGGGAGTGTTGTCCATTAATGAAATTATATCCTAACAAAATCCGAAGTAAAGCAACCGTGAATAAAGTGTGTTTTACGGATAAATGTGGTGTTATACTTGATTCGTCTAAGTAAAATTTACAGGATATGGGAATTGTGAGTTTTTTTAAGGGCATAACAGTTTTGGAGGAAATCACTTCTCCGGTGAACGGTAAAATCTCCGTAGTTAAAAGTCTGGGGCTTGGAACTTATTTTCAAGTCGGAGACCTTACGCAATCCGGTGGAATCGTATATGAAATCTGGAAAACAACGCTGAAAAAGATTAAGTCGGAAGTTTCCGAACCGGGGAATATTTTAATTTTAGGCCTCGGTGGAGGGAATTGCGCGAAACTTTCGAGAAAGTTGTGGCCTTTTGCCCGTATTACAGGTGTTGATTTTGACAAAGTCATTGTAGATTTGGGTAGAAAATATTTGGGTTTAGGTGATGTAAACGCCGAAGTTGTTGTATCCGATGCTTATGAATTTATTGAAAAGAGTGTTGCTGAAAAGAAAGAGTATGATTTGGTAATTGTCGATCTTTATGTGGGACAGGAATTTCCTATTGTTTTTGAAAACGATGCATTTTTACAAAACATCAACAAAATTCTTTCGAAAAACGGAGTTGTCGTTTTTAATAGACTATATTTTGCCGACAAGAGACCACAAGCAGTTAAGTTTGGAAATAATTTAGAAAAGATTTTCAATAAAGTTGAGTATTTTTACCCCGAGGCGAATGTAATGCTTATTGCCCGAAAATAACAGCAAGAAAGTTGTCCGTGAGGAAATATATTTAATCTCTAAAAATGGGGTTTTGCATGTTGACACTTCCTTCATTTGTGTAAAACAACCTTCCGGAGTTTGTACCAATCTTTATTTGAATGACATCGAATATTTTTTGGCAGAATTTACACTGGTTATTCAAATAGTTTTTAAAAGTTGGATCTACCGTAGAGAGTGAATATGACAGAATAAAAGCAAAAATCAGAAGTCCGGTAACAGTTGTTAATATTTTTAGTCCCGGAGAATCACCAGAAAGGAGATCTAAGCCGATAAAAACAAATATTACAGGCCAAAAACCCGCCAGGTGTAACCAAATTATCCAGGGGATTATGCCAAAATTATTTAAAAGAAGAATTGTTCCGATCGTAATAAAAATCACTCCTCCCAAAATATCGGGGAGTTTTTTTGTGGTAGTATTCGAATTGGACACCTTTTCAGAAATACTTTCTGTCTTCTGATCTTTGTCATTTGCTACGGTCTGCTTATTCACTTTTTTTAAGTATAGCTATTCCCAAGACGATGATGATAACTGCGGGGAAAAACTTAACGACGTATTTTAAATCCATGAAGCCAAAACTTTCCAGAAGAAGAATAACACCGATGATCAGGATTACTATACCGAAAAATCTTCGGGAGTTTATGTTTCTTACGTCCGTTTTAAAGTTTTTTGCGAATTCTTTTGCGGTGTCTTTGATTTCGTCGGCACTTTTTTCGATGTTTTCCTTGGTCAATTCCGATCCGGACGATTCGGAAGGGATTATAAGCCAAAGGATTAAATAAAGAAGTATTCCTCCGCCCCCGAAGACGGTAATAAGGACGAAAATTAGCCTTACGATTGTAGGGTCTATCTGGAAAAATTCTCCAATACCGGCGCACACGCCACCAATAACTCTATCCTTCATTGGCCTGTGTAATTTGGTCGAAGTTATTTTTGCCGAAGTGTCATCGGATTTCTTGGTTTTTGCCATCAGGAGATTATAACCTAAAAAGTTTTCCATGGTCAACTATTTA
>Ga0172379_10002680_pt1 | contig 30769 bp, 38 predicted proteins | sample GrowelOW334metaG_FD_119756 | JGI IMG/M metagenome (GOLD analysis project Ga0172379, IMG submission 119756) | Groundwater microbial communities from an aquifer near a municipal landfill in Southern Ontario, Canada - Groundwater well OW334 metaG | ecosystem: Environmental > Aquatic > Deep...
TAACAGAAAATATGGGAGAACTATTTTATAGAGAGGAAGTTTTACTTCAGAAACTTTTATGTCTTGTAAGGTTCTTATTTGTTTGGGTATAAAAATATTTAGACGAATTGTAATTAACACCAAACCTAAACCAATTAAGGATCCAATTATTGATGGAAATTCTTGACCTAAAGGAACAATAAGCAAAGAAGGTACAACAAAGGCAATTCCTGACCAAATAGCAAAAGGTAAAGCTTCAAGAAAACTTCTTTTTCTATCATTTTGTTGGGAAGTAATAAAGACAAGCATAAAGACAGGAACTAGTAATCCAACTAGATTAAAAAGTGCTGCAAAATATGGTACACCAACAACATTAAGCCCCTCAAACCCTACTCTTATTGGTGTACCTGCTGCACCAAATGCAACAGATGTGGAGTTTCCAAGTAAAGATAAAATAACAGCTGTTAAGGGGGAGGTTCCGAGACTAACTAAAAGTGGGGCGACAATTGTAGATGGTGTACCAAATCCTGCCGTTCCTTCAATAAAATTTTCTAAAAACCAAGCAAGAAGTATTACTTGTACACGGTAATCTTTCAAAAAAGATTCCATAAAAAAGCGGACGTTATCAATTATTTTAATATCTTTTAAAACTTCTAAGAAAAATATTGCACCAAATATAATTACCAAAATATCAAGTGCTACAAATGTCCCTTTTATAATTGAACTTAATAAATAAGTAGGAATCATTTGCCAATAAAAGATTTGTAAAATTAGAATTATTAAAAACATGGCTAAAGTTGCCCAAAGAAGTGGAATTTTCTTCCAAAGAAGAAGAAAAAGAAACAGTAAAAAAGGAAATATTGAAAGAAACGAAATAAAATTAAACTCCATCAGAAATAATTATATTATATTTTCTTCTTTTAGAATAAAATCTTTTGTATAAATTTAAAAACTTGAGTAAGATTTTTAAATTTAACTAAGACCTTTAATTTTAGCAATAATTTCAGTTGATGAAGTTGGATTTAAAAAATCAGGCACAATTCTTTCTACTTTTCTAAAATTAATCCCTAAATTACTACAAAGTCTGGCCTTTATATCAATTGCTGAATCATCACTATTAATGACAAAAACATCAGGTTTTAATATTCTTAAAACTTCTCCAAAATCAACTTTTCCCTCTCCAATATCTCTATTATTTAAGATTACATAATCAACATCTTTATATGAAGCCACTAAATACGCCCTATTCATTTCTGGATTAATTGGCCTACCTTCTTTTTTAAGTGTTTTTAAAGTTGAGTCTCTTCCTATACCCATAACTACAATTATTTTAGTGTCAGTTGACAGTTCTCCTTTTTCTAAGGCAATATTCTCACCTGTTAAGCGTAGTTGTTCTGTAAAAATAGGGTGTCCAGGTTGGGCAACATCCATACATCCAGTAGCAAAAACAATTATTGAATTAGGATTTTCAGTCTTTATATCGGAGATTTTTTGAATTCCCTCTGGAGTTTCAGAATCAAAAATTATTTCTTTGTATTTTCCTATCCCTTGTTCTTTATTAAACATACAAAGTATTTTAGCAAAAAAATCTATAAATTAAAGTTTAAACTATAAACTATAGTTTAAATTACAAAATGTTTTTATTAAAGAAAAGCTATTGGGAGGTAAAGAAAACAAAAGATAGGGGATATGGTGTGTTTCTCAAGAAAAAAATTACAAAAGGGACAATTATTGGTGATTATCTTGGAAAAGTAATTGAGATTTCTAAATATAATTTAAAAAATGATAAAAATGGACTTTATTTGATGTACTATACAGACAAAGCAGCAATTTATCCAAATCTTAAAAGATCTGGAATTCATCTTCTTAATCATTCTTGTACACCTAATTGTTGGATTTATACATACTCTGGCCATACTTTATTTTTTGCAATTAGAAATATTAAAGTAGGAGAAGAACTTACTATTTCATATCTACTTGCCCCAAAGGATTTAACTTGTAATCCCTGTACCCATAATTGTAAATGTGGGAGTAAGAATTGTACTGGCACAATGCATTTAACTAAAGAAAAATTTAAGAAATGGCAAAAATTTCAAGAAAAAGAAAAGAAAAAAACCAAAATAGCTGGGTTTGTATTTGGAAAAAATCTTTCAAAATTAAAACTATATCCAAAAATAACTCTCAATGATCCAATTTACAAAATAATTAATTACCTTTGAGCATTGTATTGTATCTTTGAAACTTCATCCTCTGCTTCCTGTCTAATTCTAGCTGTTTCTTCGTCTGCAGCCTTTTGTCTTTCATAGGAAGCAAGTTTATCAGCTTCATCTTTTGTTCTTTGTGCCTGCTGATCAATTGCTATTTTTTGTTGTTGTAAATTCGTCATGGTAGATTTTACCCACGTACTAATAATCTACTTACAAAAATTACCAATAATGAACCTGCTACTGCTACTACAAAAGACATTAAATTAAATCCAGTGACACCAACTCCAAAAAACTTTTGTCCTAAGTATCCACCTACAACAGCTCCAATAATTCCTAGGACGATTGATCCCAAAATGCCCCCTTGAGAACTTGGCGCAATAAAGTTAGCAATAGCTCCTGCTATAAGTCCAAAAACAATCCAATAAATTATATTCATATTTTTTCACCCCCTTTTTATAACATACTTTCAAAAAAACATATCTAAAAAACTAATCCTCTTGTTGCTGTTTACCAGACAATATTTTTATTAGTTTAACGATTCCCCAAGCCAAAATAACGTATACAATGATCGCGACTAATGTTGATGGTTCAATAACTGAAGTTGTTTCAATTCCCTGTGTAAATCCTCTACGAAATATTCCTTCAAAGGGTAGAATAAAAATTCTAGTTATACCATAAATTAAACTTACAAAAGTACTTCCCAAACTTGCCCCCATTAACTTAAGAATGAGACGAAAAGCTAATAATATTTCCAATATTCCAAATATAAAATAGACTACATATTCAGTTGTTTGAGAATTAGTTGCCTCTTTTTTACCTGGAGTTACCATGTCAGTACTATCTTCCCTGGTTGTTACAGTTTCTTTTACAATTTCTGCCATATTTCATTCACCCCCTATATATTTTTTACTAATGATTTTATTATTTAATTTCAACCTTTTTAATTATTGTTTCTTTGGGTAAATAGGAAATTAAAGCTTTTTCTACTAAAGTAGTTAAACTTAATTCTTCAATAATAGCTTGAGCCTTAGCATGCTTAATGATGGAGGGATTAATAAAAAGAGTGACTCTTTGTTTATCTATCGTTGTCATACTACATATACTACAACTATTTGTAGTACTTGTCAATAGATTATTTTATAATTAGATTAATTAAGAATGAAGTTGTTTTAAAGCTTCATCAATTAAAAATATTTGATTTTTTCGTAGAAGTGGAAGTTTGTCTTGTGTAAAAAAACCATATTCTGATACTTCAGAGGTTGGAGAAAAGTCACCGCCTATTAAAACTCCTATATAACACATATCTAGTCGGGCAGTATCACGATCTGTGCGTGTTTTAAGAGATTCGTCAATGCTTACGACTAATCCTGATTCTTCTTTAATCTCTCTTTCTAAGGCTTCGCGTGGATGTTCACCAGATTTTAAGTAACCACCAGGCAAACTCCAAGCGTGGGACCTATAAGTATGTTTAAAAAGAAGAATTTCATTTTTATCATTAAAAATAATTCCAGTTACACCTACTAAAAATTGATCTTGAAAAAAACGCATAATAGATAGTTGCAAATTCTTAGGAAGATGAAGGGCCTGATAGATTTTAGCTAGTAGTTTTTTCACAATGCATTTTGATCGTCTGGTTCAACATTTTTACTGTGTTTTAATTTTTCGTTTTCTAGTTCTAATTGGTGTACTCGTTTAGTTAATTCCAAGACTTCATCTTTGTCTTTTTTAATTTCCTTATTCTTACTCCTAAGTTTAAAAGAAATAGAAATTGTGTGTAAAAGATAAAGAATATAAGAAAGAATCAAGCCAATTAGTAATGAACCAACAATTACGTAGAATAGTGGAATATCTTTAAAAACATACATACCTAAATTAACAGAGACTGGCATGAAATTAAATTTCGAGATATATACCAAGATTGAACCAACAATCAAAAATATTATTAATGTAAACATGCAATACTTCATTATACATTATTTTAATAGATAGATTTTTTAAATTATTTAGTTATAATTAAAAAAATATGTCAGAACCCTTTAAGATACAAGAAGTATCACTTGGAAGTGACGTTTCTGATTTGTTTCGTAATTTAGAGAGAATTAAGACTAATAAACCATATGAATATCCTTCTTTGAATCCAAATGGTGATCCATATGCTGATTATCAAACTGCTCAAGAAATTGTAAATGCTTTTGCTAATTCTCATCCAAAAAGTTTAGAAATATTAGATCAAAGAGTTGATGATTTTTATGGAATTAATAAAGACCCAAACAAAGATAAACCACAGATATATACAGAGGTTAAAGAAATAATACAAAAACTTCTTAAAGAAAATAAATAACTTTAGCTATTATCAACGTGAGTATCTGTTTATATGATGTTCTATCACGTTTCCTCTGGTGTACGAACTTCAGGATTGGTTTATATTAAATATCAACTGGCTCGCTTACTGGAACGATTATAGACATGCTAACTGGCAACAGGCAAGCCTATATTTAGAGCAGGTAGCCGAATTAAACGCTGTATACACAAATTAGACCGACCCCCGAAAATGCTTAGACACACATTATCCTCGATTAGATTGATAATACGACCTTTTTTTGATAACCGAATCTTTCAAATCAAGACGTTTCTAGGGGGTGTCTAGCCTGGAAACTTGTTGTTGGTTTATAAAATAAACGACTTCGGAAATCCAAAAATTCGTCATCTTGAAGATTAGACTGATAATACGGACTAATTTAGATATGAGGGTCTTAAAATAACAAACGATTTCGGAAGTGCTTAGCCAGAAAGAAAGTTCCCGAAATGAAAAGGCCTGCCCCACGAACGTTTATGTTGATATTACGGACTTTTTTAGGATAATAAGGCGGTCGAATTATGTCATTTCGGGATGTATCTAGCCTTGCATAACCGAAGCGGAATATGACCCAATAGTTCTATAATTAAATAACAAGGATGAAAAAATTACTTCTACGCAAAAACTATCAAATCCTCTTTCTTTTCTTATTGCTACTAGCCGCTACTTCTTTTCTTCTCTGTAGAAACTGGCAAGATAAATTTACAGCGCCACGCAAAGAAGCTCCTACGGTACAATTTCGCATTGGAAAGGATACAACCCTAACGGCTGTAATCGGCAATCTTCATTACTACGGCTTCATAAAAGACCAGGGGGCTTTCCAGTATGCCCTAGAACATACCAAAGACCCTACCCCAGGCCGAGAGGGGGCGATAAAGATAAATAACAATACTATAGATACCCAAACTATCTACAAAATATCCCAGACTATGAACGCCTGGCAACTATCCGAGGTATTACTTAATGGGGGAACTTTTTCAGATTGTAGTCATGGTTGCCCTGAAAGTATCTTCGACCCAGAGCTACTACCAGGCGGAAACCAAGCGCCTACTCTCCAAGAACGATACGAATGGGTAAAAACATACGAGGATTGTGTTACGGCAATAGGCCATGACGGCGGCCAGCTTTCATCCGAACAGTATTACCAAAGGACAGGAATCAGAAAATGTGTTAGCCCAGATTCGCGCGAGTTTACAGAAGGAAAAGAAGGTTGGGTAAAAGCAGTAGGTGGTTAAATCTATAAACTTGAAGATTTCTTCTAGCTCGTACGAAATAAATCCATTTCGTATCGTCCCAACTTTTCAATCTCTTGGATAAATCTTTCTTTGAGAGAGTACATTAATTCATATTGCTTTGCCAACTTTATTTGTTTTTCCATATCAGGGATTTTATCGCCGTCAGATATTTTTACTGGTATTGGGATCTCGATATCAGAGATTCTACTCTTACCAGCTTTGTTAGAGAATTCGAAGCCTCTTTCTACAGCCTTTTCTTCTAAAACATACTTTACGTAGTGATAATCAATTAAATTTTCCCATTTTGCTTTAAGAACAAGGGGTATTACCTTTTCGGACAACGAAAATGTGCCTTCCCTATAAAAAGCTTTTCCCACCGAACCATCTATATTCCATGTTAAAGTGTCTCTAAAATACTTTACGTTTGGCAACCCACTTTTAACATATCCATAACCTACTGATTCACTTTCTTGCGAAGCACTGTAGACTGGGATATCACCTTTATTTTCATTTACGAACCTTTTGGTAAAGTGGCTACTATTTGTGGGCGTATCTAAATCAAAAATATCTTCTAAATTTATTAATAAAGCCTCTTCTGATATGGGTATGTCGATTGCCGCTTTGTTTACTTGTTCCGCTTTAGAAATTAATACCGTTTTAAGTTTTTCATAAGCCTTATATTTCTTAATGAGTTCTCTCTGCAATACCAGGTCATACTCTCCATTTGAATTTGCGGGGATTTCTATTTCAACCTTTTTTATTATTGCTAAAGGAACTTTCGTAAATTCATTCTTCCCCTTGTCACCACGTCTTCCTTTAGCCTTCTCTCGTAGAATGGGTTGTAGGGCATACTTTAGGTATTGTAAATCTACGTTTACACCTTCCTTTGGAATCAAGACGCCTCTATCACCATTTATTGAGAACTTACCAGATAGTATTTTCAAGAATCCCCCAAAACCATTTGTCGTCCAAGTTAAAAAATCACCATCAAAATCAAAGCTATTAATATAAGTTAATGGTTCTGAATTCGAAGCAGAGTAAACGGGGTATTCACCAGAATTTACAGCGCCATATTCTTTGGTGTATTTAGAATCACCTCGGGTCGGGGTTACAATTTCGGTCAACTTAACACGTATTCTTTTCATAGATTTAGGGCTTAAATTCCTGTAAGCCTTCTATCAATTCATTCATTCTTAGTTTAGTTTCTTCCATCTCTTCGATTAACTGCGCAACCGACAACACCTGTCGTTCTTCCTCAATACCCAATTCTATTTTTTCTTCTTCATTCCACCACCTATCTACCGTCCAACTTTCTTCGGGGATGAACTCATCAATGGGCTGAATTTTGCAACGAAGAGAGTCTGTTTTAAAGGAACTCTTTGCGCCTTTGAATTGATTAAATAGACTAACAGCCTCTACTAAATCGTTTTCTTCTATCGGAAACCTATTAACATCTAATGTCTCACCGATATTTGATACTAGGTAAGTAAAGACTGGTTCGGTTTGAATTGTGGCTTTTCTTTCTGATTCACTTTCGCCATCTTTCTTGGTAATAGCTAATATGTAGGTCTTTTTTGGCGTTGTATAAAACGAGTTAATCGGTAGGGAAATTATTCCATCAATAAAACACTCATTTTTAATAAACTGGCGAAGTTTTTTATCATTTAATCTATGCAAAATACCGTCTGGGATTACTACGAATGCCTTTTTGCCTGGTTTAAGACTTCTTATAATCCATTCCATAAATAGGCCTTCTACCCCGATAGCGTTCACCTGGTAGAAGCTGTTAAATCGCGAGTCGTTTTTAATTGCCTCTTTATAATTACTACTTCCGCTAGTTACGTATGGTGGATTCGTAAGTATTAAATCGTATTTATCTTTCTCTGTTTTTTGCAAAGTACCTAAAATAGTCGTATTCAAGAGTTTAAAAGTTGAATTGAAGACCTTTGCAAATTCATGAGACATGGTCGGATTTTGAACCAAAAGCTCTGACAAAAATATCAGCATATTTGCTTTAGCTAATATAATCGTGAGTTGCTCTTCTTTTTCGAACCCCTTATCAAATCCCGAAAGATTGTACTTTGGCTTTAATTGATTTCCTTTAATTTGATAGTAGGCATTAAGACCATTTGCTTTAACCTTTATGGGTTCCAATAAAAATCCGCCAACACCGCAGGCTGGGTCGCATATTTCCGCCCCATCTTCGAGTTTGTCTATATCTGAAATTTCGATAATTGCGTCAATTATATTTCTGGGGGTAAAAAACTGACCCCAGTTTTTCTTACTAATACTTTCCTTCATGAAGCTTTCAAAGACCTTCGATTTAAAATTTGGGTCAATGTTCTTCAACTCTCCAAAATCAGAAAACTTTTTAAGAATTTTATAAAAAACCTTACTATGTTCTGGTACATTTGGATTTAGAACCGTCCCGTTAATGATCGTCGTAAAATCCTCGGTGCTAGCTGGGAACATTGCTTTTAGATAAGGTCTAACGTTTTCCGTATAGTTTTTAAAGGCTTTTTCTGGGGAAAGACTAAAGATATGTGTAAAATTTACCTTATTCCCTTTATCGTCCTCGTCTAGGATATTTAGGTCGCTTAAATACTTGAATATAAATAATTCCAAAAATGTATAAAGACATCTCTCTGGGGTTGCGCCACTTACAGACCAAACATCTTGCCAAATTTGTTTTGCAAGTCCTGCTGGGTCAATCGTAACAGTAGGTAGAATCGTAGAATTTGCTTCTGACAGGTGTCTTCTTAATAATTCAATGCTCGTAAGCATTAATTTAGTTTTCGGAGCCAGATTATTGAAATTAATTTCATCGGTGCGTTGGTCTACAATAAACTCTTTCACAAACGGGTGATCTTCCTCGTCAGTTATATAAGTAAAACTTCTTTTAGTGCCCTGTGGGTCTACATATTCGTTTCCTGCGTTTGTTTGTCGGGGATTAAACCAAATAAATGAAGTGTTATCGGTTGCTACGCCAATTTCTGCACCAAGAACTTGACTTAGATCATTGCATTGACGTACAGAAGAAATTTTATCGCCGTCGGATTGAAATTTACCAGAATCTTTATACTCTACAACAGCAATTACTCGTATTTTAGATTTATTTCTCCTATCCACCAACAGAGCGTCAGGTTTTCTATTCGAATAACTCTCATAATTCTTTTCGGGAATTATCTTATACTGTTTTAGTTGGTTAAGGGTTACACTGCCGATACTATAAAATTCGTAATTTCCGACCTTCAACCCACCATCGGCTAACCCCTTCTGATTCAATTCCTCGCTCATATTTCTATTATAGTGGAAACGAATCGAAAAGAAAATAGGCCTCAAAAGGGAAACAACTCATCAGCCTTTATCTTTAGAGCCCTAGCCAGGCGCTCTAAATTTATAAGAGAAGGGTTCCTTAATCCTCGCTCTATCTGGCCGATATATGTAAAGTGCATACCCGCCAGGTCTGCAAGCCCTTCCTGCGTAAGGCCTTTTGCCTCTCTAATCTTTCGAAGATGTTTGCCAAATTTGGCTCTAATGTCTTCCATGTATATATGGTCTCTAAAGGAAGACTATGTATCCAGAGACGATAAGTCTCATTTGTGATATAATGATGACGATAAGCCTTAATATGGATAAAACTAAAGCATGGTATAGAAATTCGCTTGTTATTGCGGCAAGCCTAATACTCTTCTTCCCTATTGGCCTTATATGGATGTGGACTTTAGCCACCTGGGGGAAAATTACTAAAATTATTATCTCTAGTATTTTTGTAATCCTCTTTATTATCGGTATAGCTAACGCTGGTTCTATGCCTTCCACGGGAACTACAGAGGCTATCCCCGCGCAACCTACCGCAACAGAGAAAAAAGATAGTAAACCAACGGAAGCACCAAAATCAGCCGAAAAAGTAAAGGTCGAAGTATTTAGCCAGATTGTCAAAAAAGTAGATAAGAAATATCGCTACTTCTTCGATATTAGGAATAACGATACGAGAAACTTCGAAGGCGAGGTTACTGTAAGCCTCTACAACGCCAAACAAAGCTCTCCGCTAGGCAAAGATACCTTTACTACCAACCGTGCCATAGAGCCTGGCCTGGGTAATTCCGTTTACATCGATATAAATTCAGGGCCAGTAAGCGTACATGGCGAATATGGAATAACAAAATTTAAGTATGTTGTGAAGGCAAACGGCAATGAGGTAAATAGCGGTGAAGGTATAATCTCCGAAAAGTTTGAAAATCTAGGCTACTAACACTTCGTAGAAGTAATCTCCAAGTCTCTTTTTGTCCCATAAACGGCTATAATTGTGGGTATATACGAATAAGAATATGAAGACAGTTAGACATATTTTTAATGACGACTTTTATAAAATTTCAGCCGTCTTACTTTCTAAGAAGTTTTCAACGCTTGAAACGACTTTAAAAAGCAAATTTGATGAAGCTGGACTTGTAATTCCTGAAAAAGGTTTTGCAAACGAAAGCGAGTATAGGGAATGGCTAAAAAAGGCTATGGATTTACCTACAAACCCTGGGAAATTCATCGAAGACATTCTTTTAGCTTTTAATCTAGATGTAAAAAATGAATTCTTTCGTAATTGCGTCGCTAGTCGACTTTTCTTTTTAAAAATGCCCTGGGAAGAGTCTATATATCCCCAAACCTACATTACCTTGACTACAAGAAACAGCGGAAAAGAAAGAGGATTATGGGTAGAAATCAAACCCTGGACGAAAAAAGAAGATTACATTGAACTTTGGAGTACAATCAAAAACCTTCAAAAATCGTTAATTGGCTACCGTAGTAAGGAAAAGTTTCAGAAAACGTTCGCTAGGGATTTCGAAGTTTATCAACTTTACCTTGAAACGGAACAGGGTATTGAATCCGATAAAGTAAGTTTTGATATTGTAATGAATAAAATGTCGGATAACCCTAAATATCATTCCCTTGCCAAGAAATTTAAGGGCGATAACATCGACGAACAGGTCAGACAAATTAACAGTCGATTTGATGATCTTCTTAAAGACGTAAACATTTTATAACGTTTAAACGACCTGTTTAAAACTTTTTTAAAGTAATTCCATATCTGCCATCATGTGGTTGATATGGATAAAAATACAGATACACGCGCCACATGGCGCACGGATAGTTTATATCTTTCCGCCTTCCTTCTTGTCAGAGGTCTTTCTTTATCCACTATAGAAAGACTTTCGAACAAAAAATCCCTATTTGTTTTTGTAGATTCCCCAAACCGCGAAGTGTGGCTCGACCAATACAACTTCTCACCCGAAAATTCCTCGGACTGCCTTATCGACGCTAGAAAGTTTATTTCTGCAATCAAATCGCTAAAAGAAAAGTTGTACCAAAACGATTTCTAACTATGATAAGCCGAGAATTAATTTTAGAACTACAGCAGATATTAAAAGAAGAGTTTGAACTCGACCTACCGTATCCAAAGGTCGTACTAATTGGTAATTTTCTTTTATCTTATTTTGAAGCCTTACTCTCTATCGAGGCAAATACGAATAAAAATAAATATGGCAACTAGACGGATGTTACATAACAAAATTTCGACTTCCTTACAGGTAAACAGGTTATCCTTGGAAGCTCAATTACTCTTTACTTGGTTGATATCCCACGCTGACGACGAGGGTAGGCTTAAAGGTGAACCAGAGTACGTAAAGGCTACTGTAGTACCTATGAAAGAAAGTTGGACTTTTAAGGACGTTGCGGGGTACTTAGACGAAATTAAAGAACAAGGACTTATTTATTATTGGCAAGATAGCGACCGTATGGTTATTCAGTTTGTGAAATGGGACGAACATCAACTTATTCGAAGCGATAGATTCAAACCATCACCCCTACCCCCTTACCAAGAAAGACAAAACAACCGTACGGCAACCAATCGACAACCAACTGACAACCAACCGACAGCACAAGCGAAAGTAAATGAAGATAGTAAAAAAGAAGTTGAAAACAGCGAAGCGAACGATGTCGCTGGTAAATCTTTAAAATCAATTAGAACCATCTTAAACGAAAAGAGCTTCTCTAGCCCAATAGAAATTGAGGTAACAAATAGACACCAGGAAGCGGCTTACTATGCTTGGAAAACACTCGAACCAGATAATAAACCTGCTTTGCAAACTACGTATCTTAACGCTGTACGAAAAGGTCTTGGGGCAGATAAAATTCGTCAATTTGTTAGTGAAATTAAACAAGACCGTACGATTAAAAACCCAGGTAAGATATTTAACAAAAAGGTTTCTGATTATTGTAAACTAAAAGAAGACGATAAGTCTTAAATGAGTATGAAAAGCGTAACTATAGAGCGAGTATCGAGCAAAGAGCAAGACGAAACGGGCTATTCTTTACCAGCACAACAGAAGTTGTTGGCAAACTACGCCGCAGGAAAAGGCTTTTCTATTGCCAAGCCGTTCACCATTACGGAATCAGCTAGCGGAAAAAAGCAAAGGGAAATCTTTAACGACGCTTTCGACTATGTAAAGAAAAACAATATAAAGATAATAATTGTCGAAAAAGCAGACAGATTTACTAGAAATTTTAAGGACTCCGTCGATTTATGGACGTGGCTAGATGAAGACGAAGAAAGACAGCTTCATTCCGTAAAAGACTCGCTAGTCTTACACAAAAATTCTCGATCCCAAGAAAAGCTAAACTGGGATATAAGAATTGTCTTCGCCAAGAATTATGTAGACAATCTGTCAGAAGAGGTCAGAAAGGGGCAGAAGGAAAAATTAGCCCAGGGCTGGCTACCAACTAGGCCGCCAGTCGGCTACATTACTGTTGGCGATAAGGGTCATAAAACCCATGTTATAGATGAAAAAACTTCGCCGTTAGTCAAAAGGATGTTTAAGCTCTACGCGACTGGCGAGTATTCGTTGATTAAGCTAACCAAAATAATGGAAGACGAGGGCTTGCGTAACTCCCAAAACAATAAAATAGTTAAAAGTAGAATCCATCAATACCTGACCGATCCGTTTTACATAAAGCAAAATCGCTGGAATGACATACTTTACCCAGGCAAGCAGGAACAATTTGTAGACGACGATTTATTTGAAAAAGTACAAACGGTGTTAAAAAGTAAAACCACACCGAAATACCGAACACACTTCCACCTCTTTAAATCCCTAATGAAATGTAAAGAATGTGGAGGCTCTATCACCTGGGAAATCCATAAAGGCATTGTCTACGGCCATTGTAACCACTATAGAAATTGTTCCCAAAAAACATGGTCGGTAGAAAACGAGGTGGAACAGCAAATTATTGCAAACTTAAAAAATCTAGAGGTAAAAAGTCCGCACCTTGCGGAATGGATTAAAAAAGCATTAAAAGAAAGCCACAAAGACGAAATTGAATACCATTCTTCTTCTGTTGGCGAGTTAAGCAAAAGACACGACATTTATAAAAATCGCCTTGACAAAATTTACGAAGATAAATTGGATGGAAAAATTACAGAATCAGACTACGACAGAAGGTTTGCCGAGTATAGTAAAGAACTTAAACAGTTAGATAAAAAGTTGGGTAAACTTGGTGAGTCAACGGTTAGATACTTCGAGGTAAGTAATAACTTCTACGACGTCTCACAGCGCGCCAGAGACATATATAAGGGGGCGAAGACCTTAGAAAGCAAGCGAAGCCTAATAAAGCAAATCTTTAGAAATTTAACCCTAGACGAAGGTAAGCTTGGCTTTGAATATACCGAAGAATACCAACTTTTATACGAAGCTGTAAAGAAAACCAATAGTTCGAAAAAGCTAAAAACGATAGTTAAAGGGTTAGAAAATTTCGAACCATCAAAAAAGATTGATAATACGACCCAAAACGAGGCTTATTTGCTTGCTCGTCCTATTCTGCTCCTCGGGTAGGATTCGAACCTACAACCTTATTCTTAACAGGAATCTGCTCTGCCGTTGAGCTACCGAGGATTATATTTGTAAAGAACGAGGTTATTATATCAATTAAGCTGATCTTTTGAAACAATGTTATAATAATTTTTCATATGTGGTTAAGAGAAGAACTAGATAATCTTAAAAAAACAGGGCTTTATAACAACATTTTAACAATTGATAGTCCAATTGGGGGAGAGGTAGTGATTGATGGTAAAAGACTTCTAAATTTTTGTTCTAACAACTATTTGGGTCTTGCTAACAACTCACGTTTAAAAAAAGCGGCAATTACAGCAATAAATATGTATGGTGTTGGTCCTGCTGCAGTTAGAACAATTGCAGGAACAACAACACTACATAAAAAACTTGAAAGTGATTTAGCAAAATTTAAAAAGTGCGAAGCGGTTATCACTTTTCAAAGTGGTTTTATTGCAAATTTAGCTACAATTCCAGCTCTAGTAGGTGAAGGAGATTTAATTTTTTCAGATGAACTTAATCATGCTAGTATTATTGATGGTTGCAGACTATCCAGAGCTGAAGTCATCCGTTATAAACATATAGATACTGTTAATTTAGAATCTTTACTTAAAAAAGCACCAAAAATATTAAAAAAATTAGTTATTACTGATGGAGTATTTTCAATGGATGGAGATATTGCACCACTAGATAAAATTTATAAAATAACTTCAAAATATGGAGCACTTTTAATGGTTGATGATGCACATGGTGAAGGAGTATTGGGTAGAAATGGTAGAGGAATTGTTGATCATTTTAATCTTCATAGAAAAATTGATGTTGAAGTTGGAACAATGAGTAAAGCCTTTGGAGTTGTTGGAGGTTTAGTTGCTGGTAAAAGTGAAATTATAGAATGGTTAACTCAGCGTGCAAGACCATTTCTTTTTTCTTCAGCTATGACAATTCCTGATGTCGGAGCTTGTATTGAAGCCGTAAAAATTTTAGGAAGTTCTGGCGTCTTAGTTAAAAAACTTTGGAGCAATGCAGACTATTTAAGGAAAGGTTTAAGTAAATTAGGGTTTGATACTGGTAAAAGCCAAACTCCCATAATTCCATTAATGTTAGGAGAAGTTACTTTGGCAAAAGAATTTAGTAATTTGCTTTTTGAAAATGGAGTATTTGCAAAAGCAATTGGCTATCCAACAGTTCCGGAAGGAAAGGCCAGGGTTAGAATAATGAATACCGCGGTTCACACCAAAAAAGACCTTGATAAAGCTCTTTTTGTTTTTGAAAAAGTAGGTAAAACTTTAAAAGTAATTTAACATCTGACATCTTTGCCACAATGCTGACAATTTGATATTAGTTGTCCAGATGGTCTTCTATTAGTTGCACCACAACTAGGACAAGGAAATTCTAAAGTTCCATATTCATCTTCTCCTGAAAAAATATATATTGATGAGCTTGATTCAACCAAGTTCGAAAAAGATACTCCTATTGCGCAACTTATTGAATTTTTTCCTAAAAATTCCGATTTTTTCATTTCCTCAATTATTTGTTGGTGTGGAATCCCCATTCTTATTTGGTCTACAAAATATTTTGCTTTTTGAAGTGATGTTTTTGAACTTGTCTCAAAATTGGTTTCTTCTTTTGATTTTCTTTTTACCCAATTTAATATTTTAAAAATATTATCTTCCGAATCAGGTAAGGTATAGAGAGTTTTTCTTTTATAATTAGGGTTTTTAATTTCTGTATCAAATAAAATTACGCTATTTAGAATTACCTTTTCTTTATTTTGGGTATATGCAATTTTATGAATTATTATTTTTGAACATGGGTATTTTCCCTCCAATGAAGGGCTTATCCAAAGGGCCAAACCTTCCTCGTTTCTTATTGCCCAATCTTCTAAATTTCTAGCAACATCTTTTTCAACTCCTTCTTCTATAAAATCTAATACTGGCCTTTTTGTATTAGGATCGGTTAGTTTATTGTTTTCAATTGTAAAATGGTATGTATCTGGTTCACGATTAGTTTCTTTTGAAATTGAGATAAATTCAGATAGAAGACTCTTTGAATTAGTATTATTCCAAGTTTTTGAAAATCTTTTTAAAGTATTTGTGGTTAATTCTTGATAACTCATATTTTCCTGCTCGGGTTTCTAAGTTGGGTTCTGGGTTTACAGTAGCGGCACTCCCACGGAAATCAACCGTGATTCACCAAATTTATTAACACATTACAGTTTATGTTACACTTTTTGTAAAGGGGTAATTTGAAGTAAAAAAGGGGGTGAATGAAGGATATGAAGAAAAAGGATTTAGCTAAACTTTCAAAACTTTTAATGACAGGAGCTTTGGTTGGAGTAGTACTTTCCTTTATTGGTTATTTTGGATTGGATATTTGGCTTGCATCAACTCAATGGTTATTAGTTTCTGCGGTAATGGCGCTTTTCGGAGTTTATCTGAAGCTGACTTGAGGCTAGCGGTAATCATGCGGAGAATATACGGTAATTACCTTTAAACTTGACATTTATTAGTGGTTAGGAGTATTTTTAGGGCACATGAAATCTAGCAGGAAAGACATTGTTATTGGTTTTATATTAATCATTGCCTTAATAGGTGGAGCTTTCTTCTATAAAAATTTAAAAACTCCAAAAATACTTTCAACTCCAACCCCATCAACTATAAAATCTAAAATTGAAGGACTATTTAATTATGTTATTCCTGATGATTTAGATTCAATTGAACTTAAAGATGTTAGTGGGGGAATATATAGAGGAATTGCTGCAAGAAAATTTGAAAAGGGAACTTTTACAATTACAGTATTAGTTGATCTACCAGATTTATCTTCAAACGAATTTTATGAAGGATGGATATCTTCAGGTGATAAGTTTATTTCAATTGGGAAATTAAGAATTGCTAAGGGTGGATTTTTAGTTGATTTCACTTCAAATATTGATTATTCTTCTTATAATAAAGTTATTGTTACCAAAGAAAAGGTTAACGACAATAAACCCGAGAGCTTAATTCTTGAAGGATCTTTTTAAAACTTTTCACTTGAGGTAAGATTATATTAATGAAAAATTTTACTTTCATTTTAGTACTTGGAATACTTTTCATTTCTTTTGCTATTTTTTTTCTTAATATTTATATTAAGGGGGTGGGTAGGTAAATGCAGATTACAATATATTCAACCACAACATGTCCTTATTGCAAAATGTTAAAGAATTATTTAATTGATAAAAATGTATCTTTTACTGAAAAGTTAGTAGATCAAGATGATTTAATTAGAAATGAGATGGCAGCTGAGTCGGGAGGGTTTTTAGGTGTTCCTTTTACTGTTGTTACTAAAGATGATAATACAAAAGAAACCATAATAGGATTTGATAAAGGTAAAATAGATTCGATTATTTAAATGATATTTGTAAATTTTAAAACCTATGAAAGTGGAACTGGTGGGAAAGCTTTATTGCTTTCAAAAATTATTGAGGAAGTTTCAAAAGAAACTGGAGTTAAAATTATTCCAGTAGTTCAATCTTCAGATATAAGAGAAATTGTTTCAACTGTTTCTATTGAAGTTTGGACACAAAAAATTGACCCCGTTGAGTTTGGTGCTCACACAGGATCGATTATTCCAGAAGCTGTTTTTGAAGATGGGGCAATTGGAACATTTTTAAATCATTCAGAGAATAGATTTAATGATTTTGAAATATTAGCCAAGGCTCATGATAGAGCTAAAGAGGTTGGGCTTAAAACTTTAATTTTTGCTAAAGACTTGGAAGAATTAACAAAGGTTAGTTCTTTAAAACCTGATTACATTTCCTACGAACCACCAGAATTAATTGGAAGCACTGATATATCAGTTGCAACAGCCAAACCTGAAATTATTCAAAAAGCTTCTGTAATATCAAAACAGGTTGGGATCCCTTTAATTGTTGGTGCTGGGGTACATTCCTTCCAAGATGTTAAAAAATGTTTAGAATTAGGGGCTGTTGGTATTGCTGTAGCATCAGACGTTATGAATGCAGAAGATCCTAGAAAAGAGCTTTTGGATTTAGTGGAAGGATATAGATAAATAATATGAAAATTTTTACAGGATCAGATCATAGAGGATATCTCTTAAAAGAAAAGATAAATTCTTGGGTTTTTGATTTAGGCTACACTTTTGAAGATGTTGGAGCTTTAATAATTGATCCATTTGATGATTTTACAAAATATGTAAGTGAAGTTGCATCATTGGTTGCAAACACAAAAGGTTCAAGAGGGGTGGTTCTTTGTGGAAGCGGGGTAGGAGCTGATATTTTGGCTAATAAATTTGATGGAATTAGGGCTTCAATTGGAAAAGATAAAAACCAAATTAAAAAAGGTAGAAGTGATGATGATATGAATGTTTTAGTCTTAGCTGCAGATTTTACTAAAGATGAAGAAGCAAAAGAGATATTAAAAGCGTTTTTAGATACAAAATTTAAAAGTAAAAGTAGATACAAAAGAAGGCTCAAAGAAATAGAAAAAATAGAAGCGAATAATTAAATGTTTAATCTGCCTAAAATTACGGAACTTGATATTTCAAATAAAAAAGTAATACTTCGACTTGATTTGGATTTAAAAGAATTTGATCCAAATGATTTAAGAATTAGGGCTTCAATTAAAACACTTGATTTTTTAAAAGAAAAAAACTGTCAAATTATAATAATCGCTCATAGGGGTAGGCCCGATGGAAAATTTGATGAAGATTTAAGTTTTAAAGAATTTCAGGACTACTTTAATAAATGGAATGCCAGGGTAGAAGAAAACTTAAGGTTTGATAAAGGTGAAGAAGAGAATAATTTAGAATTTGCAAAAAAATTAGCTACATTAGGTGAAGTTTTTATAAATGAAGCTTTTGCAAGTTCTCATAGAAATCATGCTTCAATTGTTGGTCTTCCAAAACTTTTGCCTCATGCATTTGGATTTAGGTTTATCGAGGAAGTAGAAAATTTAAGCAAAGTTTTTGATAATCCTAAAAGGCCCGTTGTTACACTTTTAAGCGGTCTTAAAGAGGATAAATTAAAATATTTAGACGGATTAGAAGCTATTTCTGACAAAGTTTTAGTAGGAGGAAGACTACCTGATCTTTTAGGAGATAATACTTTAAGTGTCAGAAACCAAGAGGGTAAAGTTATAATTGGAAATTTAGTAATGGATAAAGAAGATATAACAGTTAATACCATTGAAAGATTTGAAAAAGAAATTATAGGTGCTGGAACAATACTCCTTTCAGGACCTTTAGGTAAGTTTGAGGAAGAAGGTCATAGACAGGGGACTGAGAGGATCTTTAAAGCAATTGCCTCTTTACCTTCTTTTAAAGTTACTGGTGGTGGAGAAACTGAAAAAGCAATTAGTTTACTTAAAATCGATGACAAGTTCAATTGGATTTCAGTAGGTGGTGGGGCAATGCTCGAATTTTTAGTAAATAAAACATTACCTGGAATTAAAACCTTTGATAATTGACATGTTATTATTAATTGGTAGGGAAAGAAGGTGATAAATTAAATGAAATTAAAAACAATTTCAAAATGGTTGGTTTTAATAGGTGCAGTAGAAATAGGATTAATGGGTATTATGAGTTTTGATCTAATAGGAAGTTTATTAGGTAGCTGGCCATTAATAGTGAGAATAGTTTATGTCTTAATTGGTTTTGCTGGTTTTTGGGGAATCTATGCGACTCTTACAAATAAGAAGAAAAGATAAACCAATAGATATTCTCATATAAATTTAACTATACGCGATGGATTTTCTTTGATTTAAAAGATATTATGTATATATACTGCCCGTGGTAAGAAAGACTTGCCATAGGGTTTATGACTATGGTAAAAGTTGGAATAAATGGTTTTGGTAGAATTGGAAGATTAGCTTTCAGAATTGGTGTTACTAAACACTCGGACGAATTGACTTTTGCAGCAATAAACACTTCAGGAAGTATGCCTCCATCAGGTTGGGCACAACTAGTCAATTTTGATACTATGTACAGAAAATTTGAATATGAAGTTAAAAGTAATGAAACTTCTATTTCAATTCCAGAAAGGGGAATAAGTGTCCCAATTTTAGCAGAAAAAGATCCTGGTTTAATTCCCTGGGGAAAATATGGTGTCGAAGTTGTAATTGAAGCAACTGGAAAATTTACTTCTGAAGAAGATGCCAAAAAACATGCATTAGGAGGAGCTAAAAGAGTGGTTATTTCAGCTCCTGCAAAAGGAGATAATGTGGGAACTTATGTGATAGGAGTTAATGAAACAAGTAAAGATGCTGTGGTTTTATCAAACGCTAGTTGCACTACAAATTGTGTCGCTCCTGTTGCTGCTGTAATGAATGCAAAATTTGGAATTGAAAAAGCAATGATGACTACAGTTCATAGTTATACGGATGACCAAAATTTGCAAGATGGATCACACAAAGATTTAAGGCGTGCAAGGGCAGCTGCTTGTAATATAGTTCCAACAACAACTGGGGCAGCAATTGCAACAACTGAAACTATACCAGATCTTAAAGGAATCTTTGACGGAATGGCTTTAAGGGTTCCAGTTGCAACCGGATCCATAACTGATTTTACTTTTCTTTTAAAGAAAAGTGTGACAGTAGAAGAGGTAAATAATGCATTTAAAGAAGCATCAACAAATCTCATATATAAGGATATTTTGGCTGTTTCTGAGGGATTTTTAGTATCATCAGATATTATAGGAAGAAGTGAATCGGCAATTGTTGATTTGCCATTAACGCAAGTAGTTGCAGGAAATATGGTTAAGGTTTTTGCATGGTATGACAACGAATGGGGGTATGCAAACCGTTTAGTAGAACAGGTAATTAGAGTAGGAAGAACACTAGATGGTGAAATAGCTCCAACTGACCCATTAACCCTAAGTCATACAAATGGATAAATCTAAAAATAAAAAAAAGATAAAACAAATTAGTTATTTTGGTTTTGCAGATGCAGCTCCAAATGATCCACTTTATAAAGAAGCTTTTGAAGTTGCTAAATATATGGCTGAAAAAGGTTTTGTTGCAATAAATGGAGGCGGTCCCGGAACAATGAGAGCAGTTTCAGAAGGAGCTAAGGCTGGTAAAGGAACTGCTGTTGGAGTTACTTTTTATCCTAAGGATATTACAAATTTTGAAGGAAGAGATCCTGAAAATCCAATGGATATGGAAATAAAATGCCCAAATTATTTAGAAAGAACCTTAAAACTTTTAGAATTAGGTGATGTATATGTCTTTTTTAGAGGCGGGACAGGAACAATTTCTGAATTTGGTATGGCGTGGGGCTTAGCTAGACTTTATTTTGGTCACCACAAACCCTTAATTTTATTTGGAGATTATTGGAACAATATTATCAAAAGTTTTATAGATAATATGAGAATAAGATCGGAAGACTTAAAAGTTTATAAAGTTGTTAATAGTCCAGAAGAAATTATTGATGCTATTGAATACTTTGATAGGGTGTTAACTGAAAACAAAGTTATTCATAATGATGAAAAAGCGTTTCAGATATAAATTTTTGTTTATTTTTATATTTAATATTCATGAAATACACAATTGAAGACTTAGAAAAAATTGCTATAGAAGTTAGAGAAGACATTGTTAAAATGATTCTAAAAGCAGGTGCAGGGCATCCTGCAGGATCTTTAGGTATGGTTGAAGTCTTTGTGGCACTTTATTATGCCATTTTAAATCATGATCCTAAAAATCCCAATTGGGAAGATAGGGATAGATTAATTTTATCAAATGGCCATATTTGTCCCGCTCGTTATGCAGTAATGGCACATGCAGGCTATTTTGAACATAAAGAACTTTTAAAGTTTGGTGGGTTTGGTAGAATTTTACAAGGTCATCCCGACAAAAGATTTTTACCTTCTCTTGAGACAACTTCGGGACCATTAGGCTGTGGGCTTGCTCAAGGATGTGGTATTGCCATGGGGGCTAAAATGGATAAAAAAAGATTTAGAACTTTTGTGATAACTTCAGATGGGGAACATGATGAAGGAAATCATTGGGAGGCTGTTGCTTTTGCTGGGAAAAATAATTTAAGTAATTTAACTTTAATTGTTGATAGAAATAATATTCAAATTGATGGATTTACTGAAAATGTAATGCCACTTGAACCTCTGGCCGATAAATATAAAGCTTTTGGATGGTCAACTTTGGAGGTTGATGGTCACAATTTTTCTGAAATTGTTAATGCGGCAAATAAAGCTCGTGCAATTTATGAAAACCCAACAGTAATTATAGCTAGAACTATTCCAGGTAAAGGGGTTCCTTTTATGGAAAGTAATCCTAATTGGCATGCAAAAGCACCAAATTCAGATGAAGCAAGGCAAGCAATTATTGATATTAGAACAATGCAGGGAAAGATTAAAAGTTATGGTGAATAAACAAAGTTTGATATTTCATACTAGAAATTAAATATGATTAATAAAAAATTAAATTTATCAGATCAATTATTTAAAAAAGATATTGAGAAAAAATTCATGAGGGATGGATTTGGTGAAGGATTATTGGAAGCGGGGGAAAAGGATTCTAGAATTGTTGTTTTAACTGCTGATTTAAAAGAATCAACTAGGGTTAATCTTTTTGCCAATACTTTTCCTGAAAGATTTATTGAAGTAGGTGTAGCAGAACAGGCAATGGTAACAATTGCTTCAGGACTTGCTAATTATGGAAAAATTCCATTTTGCAGTTCATATGCCGTCTTTAGCCCAGGAAGAAATTGGGAACAGATTAGGACAACAATCGGAATAGATAATTATCCTGTAAAAATAATTGGAGCTCAGTCAGGATTAAATATTGGTCATTATGGAGTGACACATCAGGGCTTAGAAGACATTGCTCTTACTCGTGTTATTCCAAACATGAATGTTATTGTTCCAAGTGATTATGAGGAAGCAAAAAAGGCAACTTTAGAGATTGCAAAAGATAATAAACCTTACTACATGAGACTTCCTAGAATTGATAGTCCTGTCTATACCACAGACAAAACTCCATTTAAGATTGGAAAGGCTAATATTTTGACTGAAAGTAAAAGACCTGAAGTAACAATTATTGCGACAGGATTAATGGTTTATAAAGCGCTATTAGCATATAAAGAATTAGAAAAAAATGGAATAGAAACAATTGTAGTAAATATAGCAACAATTAAACCTTTAGATGAAGAAACAATTGTAAGATCAGTAAAATTAACAGGAGCTGTTGTTACCATTGAGGAACATCAAGTAATTGGGGGTTTAGGATCCTCGGTATCAGAGGTGTTATCTAAAAACTTTCCTGTACCAATTGAAATACTGGGAGTAAAAGATAGGTTTGGACAATCAGGAACTCCAAAAGAGTTATTTGAAGAATATAATTTGACCAAGGAAGACATTATTAAAGCCGTTAAAAAAGTTATTGCTCGTAAAAATTGTTAGTTTATAAATTTCAACGTAGAAATTATTTGGTGAACTAAATCAGAATTATTTTTGTGAAATTCGGTGACTATAGAAAAATTTGGTGCTTTGTTTAATTCTGAAAAATTGTATAAATTGTGCATTCTGTTATTGAATTTATCAGTTTCAGAATAAATGCTTACTTTTTTTCCATCTATGTAACCATATTCAGCTTCTGATTTTTGATAAATATATTGAGTTCCGTAATATCCCTCTGGGTTAATTGAAATTTCCACATCGTTTTTGCTCAGTAAAATATAGCTTGGAATTAATCCTGTATATTTAGAGGGCGGTAAGTCATCCTCTGATCCATTTCCAATTTCTAATTTGAAGTCTTTGGGATACCTAATCGAGAATGAATACCCCTTGTTACTATATGTTTTCCAGTCACCTATTGATATAGGTGAGGTAATTGGTGTGTTTTTTATTGAAACTTTGTTAGTTTGCTCTTTTGGTTTGAAATAAAAGAAAAATAATACAAACAAAACTAGTACTAAAACTAATAAAATTGTAAAAAAGTTTTTATTTTGTTTAATGGGGGTTTCTTTTTTAGACATATGTTACATATAATATATATCATATGAAAGAAACTGTCCAGAAAATTTTGACGTCTAATAAAGGTATTTTAGCTGCAGATGAATCAACAAATACAATTACAAAAAGATTTTTATCATTAGGTTTAACTTCAACTCCAGAACTTAATAAAAAATATAGAGAAGTGCTTTTTTCAACCCCAGACCTTGAAAAATATATAAGTGGGGTGATTCTATTTGATGAAACAATTAGACAGGGATTAGGTCAAATACTAAGCCAAAAAGGAATATTAATAGGTATCAAGGTTGATGGGGGTTTAGAAAACTTTAATAATACAGAAGAACAAATTACAAAAGGGTTGGATGGTTTGTCAGTTAGGCTTGATGAATATAAAAAAATGGGTGCAACTTTTACTAAATGGAGGGGAGTAATTAAAATTTCAGATATTTTTCCAACAGATCAATTTTTAGATGAAACCTTAGGAAGAATGGTCAAATATGCAAAATTAGTTCAGGAAAAGGAGATGATTCCAATAGTTGAACCTGAAATACTTTTAGATGGAAATCATACAACAACAAGATGCGGAGAGATAACTGGTAAAACATTAAAAAGATTATTTGAACTACTTTTAAAAGAAGGGGTTGATTTGACTAAAATAATTTTAAAGGTAAATATGGTTTTACCTGGAAAAGATAGCGGAATTACAGCAGCTCCATTAGAGGTTGCTGGTGCAACATTAAGAATATTAAATTTATCTGTTCCTAAAGAAATTCCAGGCATTGTTTTTCTTTCTGGTGGACAAACTCCTGATCAAGCAACAAATAATTTAAATGAAATAGTTAAAACCAAGGGAGATTCTCCTTGGGATATTTCATTTTCATACGGCAGGGCTTTACAAGAAGAAGCGATGAAGACCTGGGGTGGAAAAGATGAAAATAAACTTAATGCTCAAGAAGTTTTTACAAAAAGACTTCAAATTGTTTCTAAGGCTAGGATGGGAGAACTTTAGATATGAGTAATCTTGATTTACTTTCTGTAGGAGATGCTAATTTAGATGCATTTATTACACCTTCTGAATCAGAATCTCTTTGTGATATTAACACTAAAGAGTGTCTAATTGCTTTTTCGTATGCAGATAAAATTCCTGTTAAAAATTTAGAATTTTCTGTTGGTGGAAATGCTGCAAATAATTTAGTTGGAACTAAAAGATTAGGAGTTAATTCTGGTGCAGTACTAACTTTAGGGTATGATAGTACAGGAGTCCAAATTATTGAAAAATTAAGGCAAGAGAGTGTTGACTTAACCTATGTTATTCAACAACCTTCAACACTTTCAAACTTTAATGTAGTAATTAGCTATACTGGGGAGCGAACAATTTTTACATATCATGCTCCGAGATCATATGAATTTCCTGTAAACCTGCCTAAGGTTCCCTGGATGTATTTAACTTCGATGGGAGAATCTTTTAAACCTTTCTATAATCATATAACTGAGTGGTTAGTTAAAAATCCAGAAACAAAGCTTGCCTTTAATCCAGGAACCTGGCAATTAAGAGGCGGAATTGATGCAATTGGAAATGTATTTAAACTTTCTACTTTGGTTTTTGTAAATAAACAAGAAGCAGAGAAGCTAACAAATTTCGAAGCTAAAGGGGAAGTAACTAAAGAACTTTTAATGGCTCTTTCTGGCTTGGGACCTAAAATTGCTGTTATTACAGATGGTGGAAACGGATCATTTGTTTTTGATGGTAATAGATTTTTACACTGTGGAATTTTGCCAGTTGATGCATATGAAAGGACAGGTGCGGGAGATGCTTTTGGATCAGGATTTTTAAGCGCGATAATTGAAAATAAAACTATAGAAGAAGCGCTAGTTTGGGGAACCGTAAACTCGGCTTCAGTTATTGGTTATACTGGTGCTCAAAAAGGATTATTAACAAAAGACGATATGACAACATGGGTCGATAGGGCAAAATCTTCAGGAGTTATGGTTGAGGAGATGTAATAGGTTTAACTTCAATAAATTTAAAAGTGGATAGGATTTGTTTTATAATTGTCTCGTTTTTCGTAAAAGATGGGGAATGTCCACTCCCAGTGGTGGATTCAATTTTAATTGAAGATATTGAATCTGGAATTGGTCCTTCTTTCGCAGTATTTATTGTCTCAATTTCCGTTACTAATCTACGTACACAATAACCAGTTTGACCTAATTGGGAATCGATAACTAATATTTCAGCTACTGTTTGTGCATCACTGGTACATGGTTTATTTGTTGTTGTATCATTCCATTTTATTGTAATTTTTGCACCTTCTTTATTCTCCATGCTTGTTTGGTTTTGTTGTTCAGAAATTGTCCATTCATTTGGATATTTAAAAGATATTTGGTCTTTTGTATATGTTTTCCAGTCTAAAGTTGGATCTATGGTTGGTGATGGTTTTGTTGATGCAGCTGGAGTTGGAGTTATTTGTAATTTTGATATTTCTTTAACTAGTTTTTGTGTTTGATATGCAAAAAGGCCTGCAATTAAACTTGAGATAATTAATAAGATTGAAAGAAGAATGATTAAAAAATTACCACCTTTGTTTTTTGAAGGTTCTAATGGTTTAATTAAATCAGTTTTTGATTCTGTTTGAATAGGCATTGTTGGTGGTGGATTATCTTCAGAAAATTTCTGTTCCATGCTTTAATAATAACACAGGAAATGTTAAATTTAATGTATGAAAGTTTTTGTAACTAGAAAAATTCCAGGAGACTCACTTGAACAACTTAAAAAGAATAATTTTGAAGTTACTCTTTCAGAATTTGATAGACCTTTAACCTCTGAAGAATTATTAGAAAAATCAAAAGGAGTTGACGCACTTCTTTGCCTTTTAACAGACAAAATTGATGGTGATTTAATGGATGCAATTGGACCACAACTTAAAATTATTAGTAATTATGCAGTCGGTTTTGACAATATAAACATTGCTGATGCAACTGATCGTGGAATTGTTGTTACTAATACTTCTTGTGTAGAAGTAGATGAAGCAGTAGCTGAACATACTTGGGCATTAATTGCATCCTTAACCAGAAGAATTGTTGAGGCAGATGAAGCAACCAGAAGGGGAGCTTTTAAGGGTTGGGAACCAGATATATTTTTAGGCACTTCTTTAATAGGAAAAACCTTAGGAATTATTGGTTTAGGAGGAATTGGGACAATGGTAGCAAGACGAGCATTGGGGTACAAAATGAATGTTATTTATAACAAAAGAAAAAGAGATGAAGAGGCAGAAAAAAATCTAGGTGTTAAATATTCCGACTTAGATACACTTTTTAAAGAAAGTGATGTAGTTACACTTCATGTTCCATTAACAGATGAAACTAGGCACATGATTAACAAAGAAACACTTAATAAAATGAAAAAAGGAAGCTTTTTAATTAATACTGCCAGAGGACAGGTTGTTGATGAACACTCTTTGGTTGAAAGTTTAAAGGATGGACATTTAACTGGTGCTGCATTAGATGTATTTGATAATGAACCAAATATAGATCCAGAACTTATTGGTATGCCAAATGTTATTACAACCCCACATATTGCGTCTGCAACACATGAAGCAAGAGAAGCAATGGGAAAATTGGCTGTTTCGGCAATTTTAGAAACTTTTTCTTCTAAGGAACCTATTAATATTGTTAATAAAGAAGTTTGGGAAAAAAGAAGAAAATGATATTTTCAAGAGGAAAGGATGCTGATTTTGAAGATGAAGTTGAGGAAGAAGAGATTCCTAAGAGAAAGTTTAGAGATTTAAGACCAGAAAACCGTAGGGCTCGCAAAGAACCCCCCAAGCCTTGGGGTAAAAAAGAAAGATTAATTGTTTTAATAGTTCTATTGGTTACAGTATTAACTTCAGGGATATTGGCTTTAACAGCAAGAAATTTTAAATTACCAAATTTTCCCAAAATTGGAATTCCTGATCTTTCTAATTTTAATATTTTTAAAGAGCAGGTAATAGTTGTGGGGAATAAAGGAGCAAAGGTAAATTTAGCTAAAATTGAAAATACCAAAAAACAGTTTAAAAGTTTAACTGATGATTATTCAGGAATTTATGCATTTTATATCTATGATTTAAATGGAAATTATTTTTATGGAGAAAATTATCAAGAAAAAATGCAAGCAGCATCATTAATTAAACTTCCTGTAATTTATTTAACATATTTGGAAAGTCAAAAAGGAAACTTGGATCTAAATGAATATAAACCTTACTTAGAAGCAATGGGTAAAAGGTCAGATAATCAAGCTTTTACAAAAATGGTTTCTATTTTAGGTAAAGAAAAAATTAATAAAGCAATAATTGATCTTGGAATGAGTAAAACATCTTTAGAGGAAAATATTACAACACCTGAGGATATTGGTTTGTTTTTTAAGAAATTAAAAAATTATGAAATTTTAAATAAAGAGAATACAGATGAATTTCTAGAATTTTTAACTGATACTTCTTTTGAAGAATGGCTAAGGCCAGGAATACCATCTGAAATTAGACTTGCCCATAAATATGGTAGAGAAGTGCATGCAGTAAATGATGCTGGGATAGTTTTTAGTGATAAGCCGTTCGTTCTTGTAATAATGACTGATGGGGTAGTAGAAAGTGAAGCTGATAAAATATTTCCAGAACTTAGTAAATTATTGTATAATGATCAAACAAATGAAGAAACCAATTGAATATTTAAAGGAGTCTTGGACTATTTACACTAAAAGAGAAAATTTTCTATTTTTCTCAAAAGTTATGGCTATTATTGTAATTATTTCCACTGGTTTTAATTATTTAATTAACTATTTATACCCAGTAAATATTTGGAAAGATTTTAGATTTGATGATACACCAATGCTTATTGGTTTTATTATTTTAACCCTTATTTCAATAATAATTGGTTTTTGGTTTAGGATTACAACCTATATGTTAGTTTTAACCAAACCAACAAACGAAATAAAAAATATCTTTAAAGACTGCCTAAAAAGTATTTGGAAATTTTTCTTAATTTCTCTAGTAATTGGAGTCTTGATATTTTTAGGAAGTTTACTATTAATTATTCCAGGAATTATCTTTGCTGTTTGGTTTTCGTTCTCAATCTTTTTGATTTTAGATAAAAATTTGAAAATTAGAGATTCTTTATTAAAAAGTAGGGCATTAGTTAAGGGAAAGTTTTTTAAAATTTTGGGTAGATTCTTTGTTTTTATTTTTGTGATCTTATTAATTGAGACAATATTGAGTTCAATTCCATATATGGGGTCAATGTTAATAAGTTTCTTAGCTCCTCTTTTTATACTTCCTTTTTATTTACTTTATAAAGATCTACTCGCTAGTAGTTGAGGGTGCTGGTTCTAAAATTTTAGGGCAAGATAGTTGTTTTTCTTCTAAAAACCATTCCATTCTGCTGAAACATTCTTTTTTTATTAGCCCTTCCGGTGGAACCCAGTCAATAGAAGCTTTGTTATCAAGTAGACTTCTTGTTATCTTATTCCAAATTGGTGCAGCTCCTGTTATTCCCGAGGCAATTCTACTCATTGGTGTTCCTTCATTATTTCCCACCCAAACAGCAACTAAATAATCTTTATTAAACCCAATTGTTAAATTGTCTTTTAGGTCATTACTGGTTCCAGTTTTAACTGCAACTTCAGGGTGATTTGGAATAACCAACATGGAATTTAATCCAAACGCTGGAGATCTTGCGATATTGTCCTTAAGTACATCTATTAATAAAAACGCAACTCTAGAGTCAAGAACTTTTAAATCTTCAATATTAAATCTACTCTCCTTTTGAAATAAGAAATTATCTTTGTAATTTTTAACTTCAGTAATTACTTTAATTTCATTTTTAATTCCCATATTTGCAATAACAGAATAAACTTGGGCTAAATCTATTAGTTTTACTTCTCCTCCTCCAAGTGTTAATGAAAGACCAAATCTTGATCTATCGGTCCAGGTAGTAATTCCCATTTTTTCACCCAAATCAATCATCTTACTAACTCCATATGAAGCTAAAATTTTAACAGCGGGTATATTTCTAGATTCAGCTAGTGCTGATCTTATTGAAATTTTACCTCTATAATTTCCATCATAGTTTTTGGGAGTATAAGGAGGAAGTCCTGATACAGAAAAAGTAATTGGAGAATCATCAATGGTTGAAGCTAAAGTTAATCCATTCGTTAGAGCTTGGGCGTAGTTTATTATTTTTATAGAAGAACCAGGTTGTCTTAATCTAGTTGTGACATTTACATTTCCGCCATTTTTTGTATCAAAGTAATCTTTGCTTCCAACCATGGCTAGTACCTCACCATTTTTTGGATCAACTACTAAAACAGCTGCATTTCCTACATTTAAATTTTTAAGTTTTTCTAGCTCTTCCTTAACTACTTTTTCAGCCATTTCCTGAATCTTAAGGTCAAGAGTAGTTGTAACAATTAAACCTCCTTTTAAAACCATTTCTTCGCCATATTCATCAATAAGTTTTTCCCTAACATACATAACAAAATGAGGAGCTTTGATATCAGTTTTGTTGGGAGCAAAACTAATTCTTTCTGATGAGGAAATCTCTTCCTCTTCGGAAGTTATAAACTTGTTAATTCTCATTAAATGCAAGACTTCTCTTTGTCTTGAAAAAGTTAGATCAGGGTTTGGTCCAAATGGGGAATATCTAGTAGGACTTTGAGGAAGACCAGCTAAAAGTGCCGACTCTGAAAGAGTCAGACTTCCAACATCTTTTCCAAAATATAATCTAGCAGCTTCTTGTATTCCATATGCAGTGCCTCCATAAGAAACTTCATTTAGGTACATTTCCAATATTTGGTCTTTAGAAAAATTTAATTCAACACCAATTGATAAAATTAATTCTCTTAATTTTCTAACATATGTTTTTTCAGATGATAAAAGTGCGTTTTTAACAAGCTGTTGAGTTATGGTTGAGCCACCGTTAAGTTTTCCTTCCTTAAGATTTTTAATTGAAGCCCTAATTATTCCTCTAATTGAAAATCCGGGATGTTGATAAAATTCAGCATCTTCTGCGGCTAGGGTTGCAAGTCGAGTGTTTTCAGGAATTTGGGATAAAGTTACTGGGGTTCTATTTTTATCTTTATAGATGGTATATAAAAGTTCACCGTTTCTGTCATATATTTTTGTAGA
>Ga0172379_10002681_pt1 | contig 30768 bp, 31 predicted proteins | sample GrowelOW334metaG_FD_119756 | JGI IMG/M metagenome (GOLD analysis project Ga0172379, IMG submission 119756) | Groundwater microbial communities from an aquifer near a municipal landfill in Southern Ontario, Canada - Groundwater well OW334 metaG | ecosystem: Environmental > Aquatic > Deep...
ATAATGATTGCTTGGATTTCCGCGCTGAAGTCCGGCGTGACGATTTCCGGGTTTTCTTCCAAAATCGTCAGGATTAAATTGATGCCGAATTTCAAATGCAGGCTTTCGTCGCGCACCACCCAGTCAATCAGTGAACCGAAATTGCGCAATTGCTGGCGCTGGCGGAAGCTCAAGGCTACCATAAATCCACTATAGAACCAAATGCCTTCCATGACAATATTGTAGGCGGTCAGGTTGCGGACAAAGTCTTTCTTGCCCTCGGGCGTGGAGACATCCAAGCTGGTTTCCGACATGCGTTTTAAATATTCGGTGATAAAGTCCTCTTTGGCTTTAATGGATGGCGCCTCCAAGTGTTGTTGGAAAATTTTCTTGCGGTCCAAGGGAAAAGTTTCCAAAACATATTCAAAGGCCAGGCAGTGGTTGGCCTCTTCCCACATTTGCTTGGCTAAATACAAGTGGGCTTCCGGCGCCTTGAGATAAGGATAAACGCCGAGCGCCAGAGTGCGGTTGACAATCAATTCCGCCGGGTTGAAGAAGCTCATCAGAAAGCTGACGGCGTGGCGCTCGTCTTCGGTCATTTTTTTCCAGTCTTCCAAGTCTTCGCCCAGAGCGATTTCGTGCGGGAACCAAGTGTTGGCCACGGCTTGATTGTATAAGTCATAAGCCCAAGGATACTTGATGGGCCGTAATTGCATGTCTTCGTTTAAAGGTTTGCCTAATATCATATAGATAATCAGTCCGTAAAGTTTATAAAGTTGAAAGTTTATAAAGTTTCTGGGCTTGATGATTAATTTTTTAATTTAAGGTGTTTCTTACTGACAGCTGTCGCAGAGCAGGCGCTCTTGCGGGTCTATGGGACAAGTTTGATTTTGGCTCGGCACGGTTTGCGCCACGGCGACAGGCGCGGCTATTTTTTCAGCCATTAAAACGCCGAAGCCTTTTTTGCCGATAGCGCTGGACTTATTAACGCTGACAGTGCTTTGCTCGGCGGTGTGGCGCGGTTTCATATGGAGATAGTAGGTGGTTTTAAGGCCCTTTTCCCAGGCGCTGATATACAACTGCATAATTTCATCTGTGTCTCTGGTGGTTAAATACATATTGCGGCTGATGGCTTGGTCCACCCATTTTTGCGCCCGAGCCGCCACCTCTACAAAGGCTCGCGGGTCAACGGAAAAAGAATCTTTGTGAATTTGTTTGATGTCGGCGGGGATATCCTCTAAGTTGCTCAAGTCGCCCTGGGCTTCCAAAATAGCGTTGCGAGTTTTTTCCCACAGACCTAATTTTTTTAAGCGCTTAACTAAGTTGTTGTTCAATTCCAGATATTTGCCGGACAGCGTGTTGCGGCTGAAAATTTGAGCGAAGCGCGGGTCAATGCCGGTGGAAGTGCCGGCAATCAATCCGATATTGGCGGTGGGGGCGATAGCTAACAGCGTGGAATTGCGCATGCCTTGCTTGACCTTGGCGCGCAGAATATCCCAATCATTTTTACTGACGGCGCGGTTGACGGTCAGTTGGCGTCCGCGATTGGCTTCCAAACGCGCCAGAGTATCAAAGGGGACGTAGCCCTGCGACCAGAGCGAGCCGGCGAAGTTGGGATAGCTGCCTTTTTCCTTGGCCAGGGCGGTACTGGCGTCAATGGCGTGATAGCTGATAAATTCCAGCAGGCGGTCGGTCAGTTCATAGGCGGCCTCGCTATCGTAGGCCATGTCCATTTGTTCCAGCAAGTCCGCCAAGCCCATGACGCCCAGGCCGACAGCGCGATTATTTTGGTCAAAGTTTTTGGCTTCGGTGATGGGCGGTTGGTTAATATCCACCAGATTATCCAATTGGCGTACGGCCAGCCGGACGCTGGCTTCCAAGCGCGTCCAGTCTATAACTTGGCTGTCGTTTAAGTGACGCGCCAGATTAATGGACAGGAGATTGCAGACAGCCACATTGTCTTTGTTGGCCGGCAAAGTTATTTCCGTGCATAAATTGGAGCTGTAAATCGGGCCGGTGTTATTGTTGAGGGCGCGCACGTTGACGGCGTCTTTCCATGTCAGCCAAGGGTGGGAAGCGCCCTGCAAGGCCACGATGATGTTGCGGAATTGTTCGTCGGCGCGGATTTTTTGGAAGACGCGCATCTGGCCGGCTTCGGCCTTGGTGACATATTCCTGGTAGCGCCGGCTGAACTCGGCGCCGTAAAGCTCCACCAAGTCCGGGGTTTCCTTGGGGTCAAACAGATACCACCAGTCATGGTTTTGCACGCGCTTCATAAATTCGTCGGACAGCCAGACGGCGGTGTCGGCGGTGCGAGTGCGGCGATAGTCGTCGCCGGCGTTTTGTTTCAAGTCCAGAAAGTCTTGAAAATCCAAATGCCAATTTTCCATATAGAAGCACAGGGCACCCATTTTTTTGCCGGCCCGGGAAATGGCTCTGATGGTGGAGTCAATGATATGCAAAAAAGGAATCGGCCCGGAAGAAAAGGTGTTATTGGTGTTGATGGGCGAGCCGTTGGCGCGCAGTTTGGTCACCGACAGGCCGATGCCGCCGGTGGCTTTGGATAATTTCATAACGTCGGCCACGGTTTTGCCGATATGGCCGATGTCGTCTTCCATATCCAAAATGAAGCAGTTGCTTAAGCGCGGGCTGGCCGTGCCGGCATTGATATTGGTGGAGCCCCCGGCCACATATTCCAGGCGGGACATTTTGGCGTAAAACTGTTTGGCTACCGCCGTGGGATCGGTTTCATTTAAGCTCAAGCCCATGGCCACGCGCATCCAAAAATATTGCGGGGTTTCCAAAAGTTTTTGTCCGGCGCTTTTGGTCAGATAGCGATGTTTCATGGTGGACAGTCCGTTGTAGGTCAGCAGTTCGTCATTGGCCAAGTCCAAAACTGCGGCCAGCTCTTCTAAGTTAAAGACGGATAAATTTGGCGACAGCAATCCGGCAGCGATGCCTTGCTGGATGTAGGCGCTAAAGCGCTGTCGGTGCTGAACGGCCAAATCGTCTTGATTGGTAAAATCTCCCAGCACTTCTTTATAAATAAGTTTTAAGAGCAACCGGGTGGCGATAATGTCAAAGTCGGGGTCGTCTTTGATGTTTTGCACGGTGGCGTTGATGGCGGCTTGGTCCAATTCCTTGGTGGTGATGCCGTCGTAAAGAGTCAGGTGGGTCTCGGTGGCGATTTGGGTGATTTTAGCTTCCATATCCGGCAAACCGGCGCTGGCCACGGCAATGGCCCGGTTAATCTTATCGGCGTCAAACGCTTCGCGCGTCCCGTCGATTTTAGTTATGTATAAAGGCATAGATTAAAGCATTAATAATTAGTAAAACGAAATTTTTTGTAATATCTATATGTAGTGGGTGGCGGGTTAGATATTATACCATATATTGTATTACCATGCTAATGGCGTAAATATTGGCTTTTTGAGGTCTCCGGCTATTTTTGGCCATAGCTTGTGGATAACTAGCGAATATTTTTATAAAATTTAGGTCCCCAAGCTGCGATTTTGATGTCAGGGTTTTCGGGCGATAATCTTGACAGAGCCCCATTCTTAAGTTATGATAGCTCTGATAACAGAGAAACAATGTTATCTTTTTTTGACGGCGTGTGAGCCGGAAATCCCACGCAGCGAATCCGCCAACTGGCGGAGGAGAAATTCAATTTAAAAATTTGGAGCGGTAGTTCAGCTGGTTAGAACGCCTGCCTGTCACGCAGGAGGTCGCGGGTTCGAGTCCCGTTCGCTCCGCAAAAATAAAATCCGAGCAACTGCTCGGATTTTATTTTTGTTGGAACGAAAGCGAGCCAACTGCTTGGCTCGCGTCGGGGCTCGAAAAGCGGAGCGATATTCCGCCAGCAGGCGGAATCGCGAGCTGGGGTCGCGGAAATTGCGAGCGACGGCGAGCAATTATCCGTGACCGAGTCCCTGCCTGTCGGCAGGCAGGCCGTTCGCTCCGCAAAAATAAAACCAACCCTCAAAAGGGTTGGTTTTATTTTTTTGGTAATTTTGGCTAATAGTGCTACAATGTAAAAATATAAATAATAATATTCGAAATATGTTTCATCTGGGTTTGCGGAATTTTTTAAAAATAAAATTGGTTTGGTTTTTGGTTGTGGCGGCGTTTATTTTTTGCGGCGCCTCCATTAATAGCGCGCAGGCTTTTAGCTTTGGCCGCAATCTCGGCATCGGCAGTATCGGCCAAGACGTTAAAGAACTGCAAAAATTTTTAAATGCCAATAGCTATCTTTTAGCCAATGCCGGCGCCGGAGCGCCGGGCCGTGAAACCACTTATTTTGGGTCGATAACCAGAGCCGCTTTAATGAAATTCCAAACAACCAACAAAATAAGTCCGGCTGTTGGATTTTTTGGTCCGATAACCAGAGCTTTATTTAATAAAATAGTTGGCAATCTGGCTCTTGGCGTCCAACCAGTCGTGGAACCAAGCGGCAGTTCTCAGCCAGTTGATCAGAGTGGCGGCCAGTCCGGCATAATTGAAAAGAGCCCCCGTTACGCTATTAGCGGAATGATTACCGGAATTTCCGGAATCATTGTTTTACAAAACAATAATAAGGATGATTGGAGTATAAGCCCCAGAGACAACAGTATTTTTACTTTTCCTACGGCTCTGCTTAACGGTCAAATTTACGCGGTAACCGTCAAAAGCAAACCGGCGGATCATGTTTGTTACATTAACAACGGGACAGGTGTCGTTAATCGCGCCAATGTTGATAATATTAAAATAGCTTGTGGCACTAATCTGTCATATAATCCCTTTACTTTTACTGCGGGCGGAGGGACAGTGACCTATATCCTGACTTATACTGCCGGAGCCAATGGTTCTGTAACCGGCACTACCTCTCAAACAGTTAATTTTGGCGCTAACGGTTCGGCAGTGACAGCGGTTGCCGCCGCTAATTACCATTTTGTGAATTGGAGCGATGGCTCAACCGCCAATCCCCGAACCGACACTATCGTCATAGCCAATAAATCCGTCACGGCCAATTTTGCTATTAATACCTACACCTTGACCTACACCGCCGGAGCCAACGGCTCTTTAACCGGCACTTCTCCGCAAACGGTGAATCATGGTGCTAATGGTTCGGCAGTGACGGCTGTAGCTAATACTCACTATAGTTTTGTTGATTGGAGCGACAGTTCAACCGCTAATCCGAGAACCGACACCAATGTGACGGCTAACAAGTCGGTTACGGCTAATTTTACCATTGATACTTTCACCATTACGTCTTCCGCCGGCGCTAACGGCACCATTAGTCCGCTGGGCGACACCATTAAAGATTACGGCTCCAGCCAGGTTTATACCATTACGGCCGATGATGGTTTTTCTATTCAGGATATTTTTGTTGATTTACAGGGAATCGCGCCAGCCGGTTCTTATGAGTTTCTTGATATTCAAGCCAACCATACCATTAGTGTCACCTTTAGCGGCGGAGCGCAATAATTTTGTAGTAAAAAATAAAAAGAGCCCTGCGCGGGTTCTTTTTTTGTTGAGGTGTTTATGGGAAGTTATTCAAACATCAGCCAGATGATTAACAGGCCGACGACGACTCGGTAAATGGCAAACAGCTTAAAGTCGTGTTTTTGAATATAGCTTAAGAAGAATTTAATCGCCCCCAGCGCTACGACAAAAGACGTTAGAAAGCCGACAGCCAGCAGACCGAAGTCATGACCGGAAAAAGCGCCGGCGGTTTTAAACAAGTCCAATCCGGTGGCGGCCAGCATAGTGGGGATAGCCAAGAGAAAAGAAAACTCCACGATAGCCGTGCGGCTGATGCCCAAAGACAAACCGCCCATAATGGTGGCGGCCGAGCGGGACACACCCGGAATCATGGCCAGCGACTGGCACAGCCCGATAACGAAAGCTTGACGATAGGTGATAATTTTTAAGCTGTCCTCCTGTTTCTGGTCGGGCGCGCGGTCCAAGAGCCAAATGGCCAAACCGCCCAGAATTAAGGCCAGAGCCATGATTAAATTATTGCCGAACAGATAAGTTTTGATAATTTGATAAAAAATCAGGCCCAAGATGCCGGTGGGCACAAAAGCTATCAGTAATTTTTTTAAATTGTCAGTAAAGCCGGTGGTCAGTCGCTGCCAATATAAGACGACCACGGACATAATGGCGCCGAGCTGGATGGCCACTTCAAAAGTTTTGATAAAGTCGCCCGACCCCAAACCCAAGAGCTGGCGCGCCAAATCCAAGTGCGCCGTGGAAGAAATCGGCAGGAATTCTGTGACGCCCTCCACAATGCCCAAGATGATGGAATGCAAGAAGTTCATATAAGAGTAAATTAACACAAGGACGGCAAAAAATAAAGAGTTTGATTTTTAGGATTAAGAATTTTTTATGGTATAATAAAAAATGTTATGGTCAAGGTTACAAAAAAATTAAAAAGTTTTCCGGCCCCGATTTCTTTATTCAGGTTAATGGGGCCGAGTTTTGTTTTGCTGGCTCTCGGTTTGGGTTCGGGGGAATTGATTCTGTGGCCTTACTTGGTGGCCAATTACGGCTTGGGTATTGCTTGGGGGGCGGCTCTGGGTATTACTTTCCAGTATTTTATGAATATGGAGATTGAGCGCTACGCCCTGGTCAAGGGCGAGAGCGTTTTTGTGGGCTTTGCCAAAATTTTTAAGTGGGCGCCTTATTGGTTTATCATTTCCACCTTTATCGGCTTTGGTTTGCCGGGTATTATTGCCTCCAGCGCGCAGATTCTGGCGCATTTATTGGGCTTAAGCGATTTTAAATTGCTGGCCATAGTTTTGCTTTTGCTGATCGGCATCATTTTATCCGTCGGCAAAACCGTTTACGGGATGATGGAAAGAATAACCAAGACCATTATTTTTATCGGCGTGCCCGTGCTGTTTATTTTAACTTTTTATTTGGTGAAAAATAATCACGTCGCCGGTTTGTTTAGGGGTTTGGTCGGCCAAGGCGTCGATTTTAACTGGTTGCCGAGCGGCATCAGCTTAGCCACTTTTTTAGCCGCCTTCGCTTATGCCGGAGCCGGGGGTAATTTAAACCTGACGCAATCCATCTATGTCAAAGAGAAGGGTTACGGCATGGGCAAATATTCCCAAAAAATTTCCGGACTTTTTGCCAAAAGAAACGGGGAACAAAATATCAAATTAAGCGGCGAACCATTTGCGGCCAACGCTCACAATATCGCCAATTTCCATAAATGGTGGCGCCGGATTAACTTGGAGCACCTTTTGGTTTTTTGGCTGGTCGGCTTAACCGCTATGTGCCTGTTGATGCTGTTGTCTTACGTGTCCGCTTACGGGCAGGCCGGCAACGCGCAGGGTATTAATTTTATCATTAATGAAGCGCTGCAAATCGGCCGGCAATTGGCGCCGGTAGTTGGTTCTTGGTTTTTATTGGTGGTGGGCGTGATGTTGTTTCAAACTCAATTAAGCATTATGGATTCCACCTCGCGGATTATGGCGGAGAACTCGGCTCTGAAGCAGATGGAACATCGGCAGACCAATAAAATAAAGTTATCCAAGATTTATTATATTTTTGTCTGGTCGCAAATCGCTTTCGGCGTTTTACTGTTCTCCTTTAATATTTATGAGCCTAAAACCTTAATTGTGGCCGGGGCGGTTATCAATGCCGTGGCCATGTTCGTTCATGTCGGTTTAACTTTGGCGCTCAATCGCCGAGCCTTGAGCGCTCCTTTCCGTCCGCCAGTTTGGCGCCAGCTGATCATGCTGATTATTTTTTTATTTTTTGGTTTGTTTAGCGGTGTTACTTTGTGGAATCAATTTTTTTAAAAAAGTGATATAAAAAATCCGCTGATTAGGGCGGGTTTTTTATTTAGTAAATTGCCTCATCTTCCTCCTCTTCGCCTTCGTCCGGCGGGTTTTCCAGCAGGTCGTTTTGGCTCTCTGCGGGTGGCATCTCCGGGGGCAGTTCTTCAGGGAAAGGCTGATAGGTTGACGGCCGGTCGTCTACCGGGTAATTTTCGGGACTTGGTTCTATCATAATTTTTACCCCGTGAAATAATCCCGCCCCTTGCGGGATTCCAGCGAAGCTGGATTTCACTGGGTGAATTAATAATTAAGGATATTTTAGCATAATTGTTATAAAGAAACAGGGGTTTGACAAAGGCGTCGTCCAGTAGTAGTATACCCTAGGGGGGTGTATCAAAATTTAAAATTTAAAAATCAAAATTTAAAAATAATGAAAAAATATGAGGAATGAACCATTTCAAAACGCTTTGGAGCAGTTGGCGCAAGTTAAAGATTTAATTAAGCTGGACGAAGCTGTTTATAAAAAACTGCAAGAGCCTAAGCGCTTGCTGGAAGAGGATATTACCATAACCATGGATAATGGGGAGTCTAAAACTTTTAAGGCTTATCGCAGTCAGTTCAATGACGCGCGCGGGCCGTTTAAAGGCGGGATTCGTTTCCACCCTGGCGTTAGTGTCAGCGAAGTGAAGGCTTTGAGCGCTTGGATGACTTGGAAAACCGCCGTGGTTAATTTGCCCTTGGGTGGCGGCAAAGGCGGAGTTATTGTTGACCCAAAAATTTTGTCGGCGCGGGAGCTAGAGGCCTTATCCCGAGCTTATATCAGGGCTTTTTATAAATTTTTGGGCCCGACCATTGATGTGCCGGCGCCGGATGTTTACACCACGCCGCAGATTATGGCCTGGATGCTGGACGAATATGAAAAATTAGTCGGTTATCACGCGCCCGGCATGATTACCGGCAAGCCTTTGAGCGTTGGCGGTTCGCGGGGCAGGGGTTACTCCACGGCGCAGGGCGGAGTTTATGTCTTGGAAGAGGCTATGAAAAAATTGAGTTTAGGCCAAGACGCCAAAATCGCTATTCAGGGCTTTGGCAATGCCGGCAGTTTTATGGCTAAATTATTATTTAAAGACGGTTATAAAATTGTGGCGGTTAGCGACTCGGGTGGAGCGGTTTATAACGAGGCCGGTTTGGACGTTGAGGCGATAGACAAACATAAGGCGACCGGCAAGAGTGTGGCTGAGTTTTCCGGCGGACAAAAAGTTGATGATATTTTTTCCGTTGAGGCTGATATTTTGGTGCCGGCCGCTTTGGAAAATTCCATTACCGTTGATAATGTTAATGCCATCAAGGCTAAATTGATTGTGGAACTGGCCAATGGGCCGATAACGCCCGAAGCTGATAAAATTTTAGCGGCCAAAAATATTTTGGTCGTGCCGGATATCTTGGCTAATGCCGGCGGGGTGGCCGTCAGTTATTTTGAACAGGTGCAAAACGCTTATAATTATTATTGGAGCGAGGCGGAAGTTTTGGAGAAATTAAAAATTATCATGACTACGGCTTTCAACGAGGTCTGGGAGCAAAAAGATAAATATCAGACTACTATGAGAATGGGCGCTTACGCTTTGGCGGTCGGACGCGTGGCCGAGGCCATGAAAGATAGGGGCTGAAGCAATTAATAATTAATAATGAAGAATTAAAAATTCAGGAAATAAAAATAATTCGCCTTTCAGCGAATTATTTTTTTATTATTGATTGGTTATAAGGAGGAATCGCCGTGCTCGCCCATATTGAGGCCGTAAGGCTCGTCGGAATTGGAATTTATTTTACAGACCTTGGCGGCATTTCTAAAATTTTTCCAAGCGGTTTTAGTCTCCGCGTTATAAGCTTTGTTGGCGGTCTTTTTGGCTTTGTTGTAATCACTCCAGGCCAGTTTGATGGCCGCGCGCCTTTCTTTGACCACGGGCTTGGCCCAAGCTAGGGTTAAATCGGCTTGGCGCTTGGCCAGAGCCGCGTTGATGGCCGTGTAGTATTTGGTATAAGCCGCGCCGATGGCGGTTTCTCTCGCGACCAAGGCGGTTTTGACGCAATCTAAATCCGCTTGAGCGGTTACCTTGTTATTTCTTTTAACCTTGGGGGTGCTGGTGGAATCATTGTCGGCTCTGGTCAAGGCCGGTAGCATACCGCCAACCAGTAAGAGTGTTAAAAATAAGAGGCTTAGTTTCTTCATATTTTTAAAATTTTTAGCAGCCGTAAAATCGGCTTCGCTTTATTTATGTATATTAGTACAATTATATATAATTTTTGTTACAGCGACAAATTATATAGGTCAACATAAACAACAAAAAGCAGACCGGGATGTCTGTTTTTTTTATTTTTGTGCGCCTGCTAGGAATCGAACCTAGATAACCAGCTTAGAAGGCTGGTGTTCTATCCGTTGAACTACAGGCGCATATATTGAATTGTTATAAAAACTATCGCTGGTTAGCGTAATCAGCCAAACTCCGTTTGGCATCCGTTGCCCTGTTACAGCTTCGCTGAACAGGATGACCGGCTCACACGCCGGCCGAAACTACAGGCGCATGATTTATTAAATACTAAAATAATCTAACAGAAAAGGTCGTTGGTGTCAAAGTTATTTTTTTCGCTTGCCGTGGAAAGCTTTGTAAACATCGCGCAACTGGCGGTCGGTGATGTGGGTATAAACTTGGGTGGTGGTGATGGAGGAGTGGCCGAGCATAGACTGGACGCTTCTGATATCGGCGCCGTTAATCAGTAAATCAGTGGCGTAGGAGTGGCGCAGAGTGTGTGGGGTGACACTTTTCATAATACCGGCGAGGCGGGAATATTTACTGACCAGCCTTTCAATACTGCGGGGCGTAATATGTTCTTCTCCGCCGTAGCTGGCGCGGTCGTGGCCGATAAAGAGATGGGGGTTGGTATCGTGGCGTTTAGCTAAGTATTTTTTGATGTGGTCGCGGGCGCGTTCGGACAGAAACACCACCCGCACCTTTTTGCCTTTCCCGCGGACGCTAAATTCGTCTTTATTCAAGTTGATTTGGTCTTGGGTTAATTTGGCCAGCTCGGAAACGCGCAGGCCGGTGGAGAAAAATAATTCCAACATGGCTTTATCGCGCAGTTTGATAATTTCCGGCTGATTGGTATTAAGGGGCGCGTCCAGTAATTTTTCCAAATCCGAGCCTTCCAGAAAATCCACTTGCCTTTGTTCTTGCTTGGCCAGTTCAATTTTGTCCGGCCCCAAGGTTTTAAAATCGTTTTTAATCAGGTATTTTAAAAAGCCGCGCAGGGCGATTAAGTGATAGTTTTGGGTATTTTTTTTGAGCGCTTCGCCATCGCGGTCGGTGGCGCGCGACAGCATCAAGCGGAATTTATGGACCAGTTCTTTGGAAATTTTTTCCACGCTCGTCACGCCTCGCTCGGCCATAAAATCGGCAAAGCGGTTAAGATAAAAACTATAGTTGGTAATGGTGGCTGGCGACAAGCCCTTGTCCACTTCCAAATATTCCAAAAAATCCAGAATCTTTTTGTCCAGTGTCGTGCTCATATCAATATTGTACGACACAAATTTTTTTTGGGCAAATAAAAAAGGGCAAATAGTTGCCCTTTAAAAATTAAATTTTCTTTGTTTGAACTGTTAATGTGTAGGCTGCCTTGCCGCAAAAGATGCCTATTGAATGGTTGGTCAGCAAACAAATGCCGGTAACTTTTTTACGAAAGGTTGCCAGCGGCATTGGTTCGCCAACCCTTATTTCTCCCATTAATTTTCCGGAAAAGCTTTCTTGAATTTCGTCGCTTGATCTAATCAAGACGACTTTGGTTTCCGGCAAAAAACCGATAAATGATAGCGAAATTAGCTCCATTTTTAACCCCTTGGAATGTTCGAATAGTTATTTTAATTACAATAATTATGTCATATTTTATAAAAAAGTCAATGTTTTAACAGTTTTACCATAGATAGCATTATAGTTTTAGGCTAATTTTAAATAAAATTATCAAATTCAGCATTTTTGTTATGTGCTACGTGATATGTGCCGTGCGCTTTATTGTCTTTTTTATTCTTTTATGTTAGACTAATTTTGTTATTATTAATGTTTTTCCTGGCCTCGGATGCGGACTGAAAACCGTTTCTCGGACACAGGGACTAAAGAAGATGTTAGATAAAAAAGCCAAACAGCGGATTATTAACAAATTCCGCACCCACGAGCACGATACCGGTTCGGCCCAAGTGCAAATCGCCATCCTGACGGAGGAGATTAAAGAGCTGACCGAACATTTGAAAAAGCATAAGCACGATTTCTCTTCCCGCCGAGGGCTTTTGCGCAAGGTCGGAGAACGCCGCCGCTTATTGAAGTATTTACAAAAAGATAATGAAGAAGCTTTCAAGGATTTAGCTACCAAGCTCAAATTGAAAATCGCCAAAAAAATGGTGGAAGACGAGGAGCTAAGAAAACTGGAAGAAGAAGCTTTACTGGCTGAAGCCGCCGGAGATGAAGATTTGGAAGAAGTGGTTGAAGAAACTAACGATAAAACCAAAGAATAAATAAAGGCCGGCTTGTTCCGGCTTTTGTTTTGTAAAAATTAAGGAGGAAAAATATGATCAAACATAAAAATCAACGAGTAGGCGTGTTAGTGGACGTGTCCAACATGTATCACAGCGCCAAGAATCTGTATCACAAGCGCGTCAATTTTAAGGAAGTGTTGCGTACGGCTGTGGCCGGCCGGCAATTGATTCGCGCCACCGCTTACGTTATTAAAACCGAGTTGAAAGAAGGAGTGAATTTTTTTGAAGCTTTAAGCATGCAGGGGTTTGAAGTGAAATTGAAAGATTTACAGATATTTGCCGGCGGCGCCAAGAAAGCCGACTGGGATGTGGGGATTGCTATGGACGCCATTAAACTGGCGCCCAAGGTGGATGCCATTATTTTAGTGTCGGGCGACGGCGATTACGTGCCGCTCGTCAATTATTTGCAAAATACCACCGGTTGTTTGGTGGAAGTCATGGCTTTCAAACAGACCGCCTCGGCGAAATTGCAGGAAGAGGCTGATGATTTTACCAATTTGAGCGAAAACAAAAAGTTTTTATTATAAAAGCACATATCACATAGCACATATCACATAACAAGGTGGATGTTTAAAGTTTTAAGGGTAAAACAGAATTATTTGAGAATAATTTTTATATCTTTATAGCCTGAATTCATAACCCTGTTGCGTGCTGCGTGTTACGTGTTATGTGAATTAATTATTGCTTGGCCGTTAAACAAGTAGCACTATGATTTTTCATAGTCCTGAAGTTTATCGGTCAGGCCAGAAAAAGTATGAATGAAGAAAAGGTTTTTAGCCGTGAATGGCTTGGCCGCACTCTGACAATTAAAACAGGCAAAATGGCCTGGCAAGCTGATGCTTCCGTAACCGTCCAATATGGCGATACGGTGATTTTGGCTGCGGTCGTGGAAGACAAAGAGAACGCCGAAGACAAGGGATTTTTCCCTTTGATGGTGGAATTGGAAGAAAGGCTCTACGCGGCCGGAGTAATTAAAGGCTCTCAATGGATTAAGCGTGAAGGCCGGCCGGCTGATGAGACGGTTTTAAGCCGGCGCATGATTGATCGCGCTATCCGACCGCTGTTTGACCAGACCAGCACTCGCGCCGTTCAGGTCTCGGCCATGGTTATGTCCGTGGATCAAGCCAACGACCACGATATTGTGGCCTTGGTGGCGGCCAGCGCCGTTTTGGCCTTATCGCCGATTAATTGGAACGGTCCGATTGCCGGCGTGCGCGTCGGCCGAGTGGACGGCAAACTGGTGTTTAACCCAACTTACGATGAACGCGAAGCAAGCGACTTGGATTTAATTGTGGCCGGCACCGAGACCAAAACCGTAATGATTGAAGCGGGAGCTAATGAGGTCAACGAGGCCGATATGATTGCCGCCATTGCCGCAGGGCAAAAACAATTGGCTCCGGCCATTGAACTGATTCAGGAATTGCAAAAGGCTTTCGGCGTCAAAAAAACTTTTGTAGCCAAAGCCCAGCGAGCCGCTTTGCCCGATGATGAGCAATCAGCTTTGGAAACAGCTAAAGATTGGCTTAATAAAAATATTCCGGCCATTTTATTTGATAAGGCGCATTACCAGAAAAATGAGCGCAAGGCCGCGGTGCACGTGATTAAGGAAAATTTACTGACCTTCTTGCAGGATAAAAAAATTGAACCGGAAATTATCAATAAAGTTGTCGGGATGCTGGTGGAAGAAATGGTGGAGGCCGAAGTGACCCGCGCCATTTTAAGCGAAGGCAAGCGCGTGGACGGCCGTAAATTGGAGGAAATTCGCGAACTTAAAGCCGAGGTGGCCTTATTGCCTCGTCCGCACGGCAGCGGTTTATTTTCCCGCGGAGAAACGCAGGTCATGTCGGTCGTGACTTTGGGTTCGCCCGGCGACAAGCAGTCTTTGGAAAGCTTGGAGGGACGCAGCGACAAAAATTATATTCATCATTATTATTTCCCGTCTTTTGCCACCGGTGAAGCCAGAGCTAACCGCGGGGGAGCCGGACCGAGAGAAATCGGCCATGGCGCTTTGGCGGAAAAAGCCTTAATGCCGATGTTGCCGGCTAAGGCCGATTTTCCTTATACTATTAGGGTCGTCTCGGAAACTTTAGGCTCCAATGGTTCGTCTTCCATGGCCTCCACTTGCGGTTCATCTTTGGCCTTGATGGATGCCGGCGTGCCGATTAAAAAAGCCGTGGCCGGCGTGGCCATGGGACTCGCATCTAACGAGGATATGAGCCAATGGAAAGTTTTAACCGATATTCAAGACTTGGAAGACGGCGATGGCGGGATGGACTTCAAAATTACCGGCACCGCTGATGGCATTACCGCCATTCAAATGGACACCAAGACTTACGGCCTGACCGAAGATATTGTGAAACAGACTATCACCCAGGGCCGTGAGGCCAGATTGCGGATTTTAGAGGTGATGAAGAAGGCGATTGCCGCGCCGCGACCGGAATTATCGCCCTACGCTCCGCGCATTACCAGCTTTTATATCAACCCCGACAGGATTCGCGAAGTTATCGGCACCGGCGGCAAGATTATCAACGAAATTATTGCCGAATGCGGAGTGTCTATTGATATTGACGACGACGGCTTGGTGGTGGTCTGCGGCATTGACGCCAATCAGGCGGCTCGAGCCGTGGCCTGGATTAAAGATATTGTCCGCGAATTCAAAGTGGGCGAGGTTTTTACCGGCAAAGTCGTAAAATTACTGGACTTCGGCGCTTTTGTCAGTTTGCCGGGAGGCAAAGACGGCATGGTGCATGTCAGCGAATTGGCGCCTTATCGCGTGGCCTCGCCGGACAAATTCGTGAAAGTCGGCGATGAGGTGACGGTGAAGGTCAGGGAGATTGACGATCAGGGACGCATCAATTTAACTATGAAAGGTTTAGCCGAGAATGAACCTTTATGGAAAGATGAAAAAGGCAAAGAGGTCGGCAATAATGGTTTTGGTTTTGATAGAGGAGCGCGCCAAGATCGCGGACCGCGCGATGGCAACCGCGGGGGCTTTAAACGCAGATAAAAATTTATTGGAGGGCAAATAAAAAAATGGGATTATTTAATCCCATTTTTTGTTTGGAAATTTTTTCCAGGAGTAGTTATAAATATACTAGGCATCTGGCAAAACCAGTGAGGGCGCCCTCTTCAATCAGTCGTCGTTGCAATGGTTTAGCGGCTATTTTGGAGAGATTTCTTTTAAGCTGTTTGGCTTCCAGAGCCACGGCATAAGTGATGCAGGCCTCTTCTTTTTCCCCCTCTTTAATAAAGCGGTGTTTTAGCGCTTGTTGGATAAAGTCCTCTTCCGCTTCATTCAGGCAAGAATCGCAAAAAGATAAACAGCTTAAGTGCAAAACGTTTTCTTTTACTTGCGTTTTGATGAGTTGAAACATCTCTTCATCAATTTTTAAGTCATTGCAACCCCAGCCGCCGTTATTGAGAGCCCGTTCTATCAGATTGATTTTTGGAAATAACAGCGGGTCTATCCGAGCGTAGTTTTGCTGCAAGTAGTCAACGGCTTGACGAAGTTCTGTTTGGGTTTGCCGGTCTATTTGTTCTTCAATGATTTCTTTGGCGGAAATAAAGCCGGTTTCCAAAGCTACATAGAAAAAGGTTTCTTTTTTTTCCATTCGCGAAGATGGTTTTTCTCTTTGTTCGTTAAATTTTACCACATAGGATGGATGGATATTAACGTCGAACGGAAAAAGGCAAGCAGTCTGTAAAGCCCGGTCTTTAATTTCGGACAAGACAATTTCATAGCCGATTTCAGTCAATTTAAAATTATTACCTTGACCAAAATCATCAAAAGTCAGTCCGTTGGTGAGCGCCGTATCGATGGTCTGGATAGCTTTAAACAATTCAGGATCGTGGCGATAGCGATGGTCCATTAAGTAGTTGGCGGCTTGGTGTGCTGCCAAACTTTTTTGCTGCAGTTCCTTGTTAGGAAATTTCATAAGATACCCCCTGATTTTTATTTGGTTAAGAAAAGAACAATTGATGTAATATATCTTAGTGGTTTCGTAGTCTTTTGTCAATTTCTCCTTTCGTGGCTAAAATAAAGCTCTTTTTTAGGAGGCTTTTTGTGATATAATGATCAGTATTATGTCATCTAAAATTTTATCTACCGCCATTATCGGCTTGGAAGCCGTGGAGGTGGAAGTGGAAGCTGATATCGGCGGAGGGGAACTGGGCAGTTTTTCCATTGTGGGCTTGCCGGATATGGCGGTCAGCGAAGCCAAGGAGCGAGTCAGAAGCGCCATTAAAAATTCCGGTTTTGAGTTTCCCCGTTTAAAAGTGACGGTCAATCTGGCGCCGGCCAATTTAAAAAAACACGGGCCGGTTTATGATTTACCGATTGCCTTGAGTATTTTGTCGGCTTTGGGAAAAATAAAAATTGTGCCCGAGGTCTTGGCTAAAACTTGGTTTATCGGTGAGCTGGCTTTGGACGGAACCTTGCGCTCGGTGGACGGGGTTTTAGCGGCCGCTGGCAAGGCGCAAGAGTTGGGACTGGAGGCGATGTTCGTGCCGGAGTCTAACGCGCACGAAGCCAAGCTGATAAATAATTTGGAAATATTTGCCGGCGCTAATTTACGGCAGATTACCGACCACTTAAGCGGAAAAAATTTAATAACGCCGACCGCTTTTGAAGCAATTTTATTTGAAGCCAAAAGCGCGCCTTGGGATTTTTCGCAAATTTCCGGCCAAGACCACGCCAAGCGCGCCTTAACTATCGCGGCGGCCGGGGCGCATAATATTTTAATGTCCGGCCCGCCCGGGTCGGGCAAAACCATGCTGGCGCGAGCCCTGCCTTCCATTTTGCCTGACTTAACTTTGGACGAAGCTTTGGAATTAACCAGAATTTACAGCGTGGCCGGCGCTTTGGCCCCGGGACAAGCGGTCATTAACAGCCGGCCCTGGCGCTCGCCCCATCACAGTTCTTCGGTGCCCGCAATTATTGGGGGCGGGACTTGGCCCAAACCCGGCGAAGTCAGCTTGGCGCATCGCGGGGTTTTATTTTTGGACGAATTCGGCGAATTTCCCCGCTCGGTACTGGAAGCTTTGCGCCAGCCTTTGGAAGATGGCGTTTTAACCGTGGCGCGAGCCGCCACCAGTCTGACTTTTCCGGCCAAGTTTATGCTGGTGGCTTCTATGAATCCCTGCCCCTGCGGTTTTTTATATGACCGGGAAAAACCCTGCCGTTGCACGGCCGGCCAAGTGTCGGCTTATCGGCGAAAATTATCCGGGCCGATTTTAGATAGAATTGATTTGTACTTGGAGGTGCCTCGCTTGCCTTTCAAGGAACTGGACACCAAGGGCTTGGTCAGTTCCTGGGAGTTAAAAGAACAAGTGGTTAAGGCTCGCGCTATTCAAGCCGAGCGTTTTGCCCAGACGCCGTTTTTAACCAACGAAGAAATGACCGTGGAAGGCGTGCGCCAATTTTGCCGATTAGACCAAGATACCCGCCATCTGCTGGAGAAGTCAGTAGAACAGCTCCACTTATCGCCCCGCAGTTATTTTCGGGTCTTGAAAGTAGCCAGGACCATCGCCGATTTGGAGGGTCATGACAGTCTGTTGTTGACTGATGTGGCCGAGGCCTTACAGTATCGGCCCGGCCAGAACATTGGTTGAGTCTTGAGCTATTTTTTGGTATAATGAAGATATTAAGCAAATGATATGCCTAAAAAAATATTAGCTTTGAGCCTGCTGTTATCCTTGGTTTTAACCTCCGGTTTTGGCTGTAAAACGGTGTCGCAGGACGTGCAGGAAAAAATGAGGCCGATTACTCTTAATTATTGGCGGGTTTGGGACGGCCAGGACAACTTTGCGCAAATTATCGCCGAATACAACAAAATCCATCCCAACATTACCATCAATTATCGCAAGTTGCGCTATGATGAATATGAGCAAGAGCTGGTTAATGCTTTGGCTGAAGACCGCGGGCCGGATATTTTTTCCATCAACGCCACTTGGGTCAAGCGCTATGCCAATAAAATTACGCCTTTGCCCGCGCAAATTACTATGGCTTATCCCGTGGTGCGCGGCACTCTCAAAAAAGAAACTTTTCCCGAATTGCGCACCAAAAAAAGTTTGACTTTGGCCACTTTAAAATCAGCCTTCTTGGATACGGTTTATAATGATGTTACTTTGGACGCTTACGACAATGTTCTGAAAGCCAATACTAAAAAGATCTATGCCCTGCCGTTGGCGGTTGACACTCTGGGAACTTTTTATAATAAAGATTTACTGAATAATGCCGGCATCGCCGAATTGTCAAATTATTGGAACAAGCAATTTCAAAAAGACGTCAAGACGCTGACCAAGCAAAGCGCCAATGGCGCCATTATCCAAGCCGGCGTGGCTTTGGGCACTGGCGCCAATATTGAGCGGGCCAGCGATATTTTAGCCGCTTTAATGCTGCAAAACGGCACGACGGTGGTTGACGGCCAAGGCCGAGTTTTATTCAGGCAGTACGTCAGGGAGAAAGATTACAACCCCGGCACTGACGCCATTCGTTTTTACACCGATTTCGCCAATCCCACCAAAGATGTTTATAGTTGGAATAAAACCTTGCCTAATTCTTTAGAACTGTTTATTCAGGGCAAGGTGGCTATTATGTTCGGCTATTCTTATGATATACCGATCATTAGAGCGCGCGCGCCCAAGCTTAATTTTGAAGTCAGACCTTTCCCGCAAATTGAAGGACGCAACGATCCTAAGAACGTGGTGGATTATTGGGTGGAAACTGTTTCCAAAAAAAGCCGCAATCCCAGCGAAGCTTGGGATTTTGTCCAGTTCGCGGCCGCCCAGCCCGATATGGCTAAATTATACTTGGACAGCGCCAAGCGGCCAGCGGCTATCAGGAGCTTAATTAAAGACCAGCTGAATGACCCGGATTTGGACGTTTTCGCCCAGCAGTTATTAGTGGCCAATGCTTGGTATCATGGCAATAATTTTCAGATAGCCGACAAGGCGTTTAAAGATATGCTGGACGCCATTGCCGATAATCCCGACAACTTGGATTATGAGGCGAGGATCGCCGAAGGCAAAATAGTCGCCTCGGTCAGCCAATAATTACAAGGGTAATTTATAACTAAAGAAAGCTTGCCGGGAGGCAGGCTTTCGGTTTCTTATGGCCTGGTTTAAATCAAACAAAATTTTCTTGGACAAAGAGAGCGTGGCCGAACAATTGAAGACCACCAGAATTAAGCAAGGCCACCAATTGGAAGATGTGGCCAAGGTTATTAATGTTAATTTGCGTTACTTGAAGGCTATGGAAGAGGGCGACTACGCCATTTTACCGGCCGGCATTTACAGCCTCAATTATTTGCGGGAATACGCCAACTTTTTGGACTTGGATTACGACAAACTGTTGAAAAAATTCAAAGCCGAACAGCGCATTTACCAGTCCCGCGACCAGCTCCATTTATTCGCGCGCCAGACGGTTGACCGGAGGTACTTTGTGGCCGCGCCCAATGTGGTGAAGTATTTATCCATCGCCTTGATCGCTTTGGGCAGTTTAATTTACTTGTGGTTTTTAATCCAAAATACTTTTGTGGCGCCCGATCTGGAAGTTATTTCTCCGGCGCAAGGTTTTATCAGCGGGCGTTCCCGTTTGGTGGTGGCGGGCAAGACCGAAAGAGAAACCGAGATCCTCATCAATGACCGCCAAGCCATTGTCAGCAATGAAGGCGAGTTTAGCGAGGAAATAAATTTGAAGCCGGGTGTTAATACTATTGTGGTGACGGCACAGAAAGCGGCCAAGCGGAAAAATACCATAGTCAGGGAGGTTTTATTTAAAGAAACCGTTAAGGTTGATACCGCGGCTACCAGCACAATTGTTCAATAAAAAGGCCGGGTTGTGTTTTTTAGGACATTAGATATAATTTGATATATAATTTAAAAAATATGGATAATAGAGCGAAAAACAAGGAGGAGAGAAACGAGGCCAAAGGGGTTAAAATGGAAGCCGCCAACGCCGCCATGCAACAGATTAAGTCCATGTTCGGCGACGGGTCTATTATGAAGTTTGGCGAGGCCAAGACCTCGGTGGTGGACGCGGTGCCGACCGGCTGTTTGTCCTTGGATTTGGCTTTAGGCGTGGGCGGAGTGCCTCGAGGCAGGATTATTGAGGTTTTCGGACCGGAAGCCTCGGGCAAGACCACTTTGGCTCAGCACGTTATCGCCGAGGTGCAGAAATTAGGCGGTATCGCGGCCTTTATTGACGCCGAGCACGCCTTGGACCCTGATTACGCGCAAAAAATCGGGGTTAATATCAAAGAACTTTTAATCAGTCAGCCGGATACGGGCGAACAGGCTTTGGAAATTTTGGAAACCTTGGTTCGCTCCAGCGCTATTGATATCGTGGTGGTGGACTCGGTGGCCGCTTTGGTACCCAAGAAGGAAATAGAAGGCGATATGGGCGACGCCCAGATGGGTTCGCAGGCGCGGTTAATGAGCCAGGCCTTGCGCAAGCTGACCGGCGTGGTGTCCAAGAGCAATACCATTGTTATTTTCATCAACCAAATCCGCATGAAAATCGGCGTCTTTTTCGGCAACCCCGAAACCACCACCGGCGGCACGGCTTTGAAGTTTTATTCCAGCGTGCGCGTGGAAGTCAGGCGGGCGGCGCAAATCAAGCAGGGCGACAAAATCATCGGCAACCGCGTCAAATGCAAGATTGTTAAAAATAAAGTGTCGGCGCCGTTTCGGACTTGCGAATTTGATATTATGTATAACGAAGGCATTTCCATTTCCGGCGATTTGCTGGATTTGGGCGTCCAAACTAATGTGATTGCCAAGCGCGGCAATGCTTACGCTTACGGCGAGGAAAAATTGGGCGTGGGACGCGAAGTGTCTAAGCGTTATTTGCGGGAAAACCCCAAATTGATGAAAGCCATCCGCCAGCAGATTATTTCCGAAGTCAAAGCTAAGGAAGCCGAAGGCGACAGCAACCAGACGACGATAAGCGATGGCTCTATAACCGAAAGTGACGAGCCGATATTATAGAACGATTTAGGATTTACGATTTAAGAATAAAAAACACGACCTCACGGCCGCGTTTTTTAATTCTTAATTATGCATTCTTAATTTTTAATTCGCGCCTTAGGCGCGTTCCACGTATTCTCCGGATTCGGTGTTGATGCGGATGGTGTCGCCTTCGTTGATGAACATCGGGGCTTGGAGGGTGGCGCCGGTTTCCAGTTCTATGGTCTTCATGACATTTCCGGCGGAGTTACCGCGCACGCCGGGAGGGGCGGAAGTAACCTTGAAAGTCATTTTAATCGGCAATTTGATGCTCATGGGCTGGTTTTGAAAATAGAGCACATCCACCAGAGTATCTTCTTTCAGAAACTTATCCTGTTCGCCCAGCTGGTCCAAGGGCAGGCTGAATTGTTCAAAATCGGCGTTGTCCATGAAGTAGGCGAAGGTTTCGTCTTTGTATAAGTAATTGGCGCCTTTGTTTTCCACATCGGCTTCCTCGGCTTTGTCGTTGCCTTGGAAGGTTTGCTCCATGACGTTGCCGCTAAGCATATTTTTGAGCTTAGTTTTTAAAACAGCACCACCCCGGCCCATTTTGTGATGTTCCGCTTTAATGACAATATAGGGCTCATTGTTTATTTTCAAAAGTTTGCCCAGTTTTATTTCATTCAGACTCAACATAGTTTAGCGATTAGTGAAAATCATCAAGGCCATGATACGGGCGCGTTTGACCGCTTCGGCCAGCTGGCGTTGATGCTTAGAACAAACGCCGGTGCGGCGCTTGGGCAGAATTTGGCCGTAAAAATTGGTAAATTTTCTTAAGATTTCCACTTGCTTGTAGTCAACATGGTCCAAGCCGTTGGCGCAAAAGAAACAGGCCTTCTTGGTTTTAATTGTATTGGTAGTCATAAGGTTTTTAGCTCATTTAAAAAGGGATATTTTCCACTTTAATTTCTTCTTCCTCAGCGCCATTGGCTTGGCCGAAAGCCGAGTCATAGCTGATTTCGTCGCTATTGGAACTGGCTTGAGGGGCGCTCGGAGTTCCCGGCACAAAAGGGGCGCTGCCACTGCCGCGGCTGTCCAGCATTATCATATTTTCCAGAACCACTTCGGTAGAGTAGCGCTTAATGCCGTCCTTGCCGGTCCAATCGCGAGTTTGCAAACGGCCCTCCACGTAAATTTTTCCGCCCTTTTTCAAATAACGTCCGCAGATGTCGGCCAATTTGCCCCAGGCTACGACGTTGGTGAATTCGGCGCGCTCTTGTTTGTTGCCGCTGGCGTCTTGCCAGACCATATTGGTGGCGACGGCGAAAGAGGCCACGGACTTGCCGTTGGCGGTTTGCCTAACTTCGGGGTCGCGAGTGAGATTGCCGATGAGCATGACTTTATTAAGATTCATATGTTTGAGTGACGCTTGTTATAGCAAGCTGTCAGTATTTAAGATTTGATTTAATTTGTCATCCAAGTCTATATCGGACAATTCGGCTTTGTGCTCCTCCTTGGCGGTCTTGGGCTCGTCAGCGGTTTTCGGTTCAATGGCCTTTTTAGTAATTTTAGTTCTGGGAGCTACGGTGCCTTCTTTTTTGGCAACCTCTTTCGGCTCGCTGGCGGTCTCGCTAATCAGCTGGCTGATGAGTTTGGCCTCGGCCTGTCTTTGCTCGGCCGTCTTGACCGCGCATTTTAGGGTTTGGTGCCTGATAATATCGCTCATCAATCTTAAGAGATTATTTATCTCCGGTAAAGAGGCGCTCGGGGCGTCAAATTCCACTAATTCATAGTAGCCATGGCGCCATTGCTTGATTTTGTAAGCTAAGCGCTTTTTGCCCAAGCTCTCTTTGTGGGTAATAGTACCCCCGTGCTCGGTAATAATGCCCTCTACCTTGGTTTTGATGGGGTTGAGCTCATCTTCGCTGAACTGGTTGGACACGATATACAACAGTTCATAATGGGTCAAACCATCGGGTTTGTTTTTTGCCATAAATTTTTTAAATTAAAAAAACTTCCAGATATTCTCAATTTAGCTAATTTTAGCCAAATTTATTGGAAGTTGAGAATACCTTTAGTGTTTTTAGGCACTAATCCCGCCAAAAAGCGCGGATTGTGGAAAAGGTGTTAATTAAGTTGTAAAAGAACTGTAACATAGGCTAAAAAAGCGGTCAATATTGACAAGTATTTTTAAATATGCTTTATTATGGGTAAAAGAATATAGCTTATTTGTTATTTTTAACTTAATAGGGGTATAACATGAGTATCAAGAAAAAGATTCTGTTTATTAGTTTGGTTGTGGCTACAATACTCACATGGCTTGGTCTTTGTATCTCCGCTCTTTCTAGTCCTTATGCTGCCGGGTTAATTAAAATTGCGTATAGCCTTAATATTGTGTGGCTATCATTGGTGCTTTTCAAGGGTTTAAAGAGTATCCTAAAAGATTGGTTTAATAACCAATAAACAACTAATTAAGGGGGCTATCAACTAGCCCTCTTTTAAAATCCTCCGAGTTTTTAGTTGTTATTTTTATTTTTTATTTTCTTGTGTTGCGTGCTATGTGCTATGTGTTATATGATATGTGTATGACCTATTTCTTCATTTTAGGGGCTAATCCGGCCTTATCTCTGGCCGAAATTTTTACGGTTTTAGGTCCTTTGGCCAGTTTTGAGCTGGTGGATAAGGATTGTTTGCTGGTGGAGGTGACCGGCAATTTGGACACCAAAAGCTTAATCAATAAATTGGGCGGGACGGTTAAAATCGGCCAAGCCTCTCCTTTCGTCGGCAAAGATTTGTTAATGGAAATTAAAAGCAAGTGCCAGCCGCGAGCCGGCAAGAAATTTGCTTTCGGTTTTTCCGCTTATGGCAAGGTGACGACGCCCATCAAGTCTTTGGCCATGAATTTAAAAAGAGCCTTGCAGGAAGACGGCTTGAGCTGCCGCTGGGTGGTCAGCAAGGAAAAAAATCTTTCCAGCGTGGTAGTGGAGCAAACCGGCTTGTTGAAAGACGGCGCGGAAATAGTGCTGATTAAACACAACGACAGATTATTGGTCGGCAGAACCGAAGTAGTGCAATTATTCAAAGACTGGTCGCATCGCGACTATGGCCGGCCGGAGCGCGACGATTTTTCCGGCATGCTCCCGCCCAAGCTGGCGCGCATTATGATTAACTTGGCTAAAGTGGAGGCGGGGGAAATTTTGGCCGACCCCTTTTGCGGTTCAGGCACGGTGCTGACCGAGGGCGCCATGCTGGGCATTAATGAATTAATCGGTTCGGATATTTCCTTGGAGGCGCTGGACGATACCAAGAAAAATTTAGCTTGGCTCAAGAGCCAATATGATTTAGCTGACTTTCGTGTTCAATTATTTGAGTGCGACGCCAGAAATTTATCAAAGATTTTAGGCCCCGATAGCGTGGACAAAGTGGTAACCGAGCCGTATCTCGGGCCGGTGGTCGGCACGCGCGCGACGCCGGCCAATATAAAAAAATTGACTAGTTTGTACAGTCAATTTTTAGTGGAGTTGGATAAGGTAGTAACGGCCAAGGGGCGAGTGGTGATGGTCTGGCCGGTCTTGGTCGGACGCAAGGCTAACACTTTTTTGGATATAGATTTGGGCCCGTGGCGAATGTGGCGCGCCCTGCCCGCGAGCCTGATTAGTCCGAGTATGAATTTGAGCCAGCGGCATACTATTGTTTACGGACGAGCCGGACAAAAAGTCTGGCGGGAAATCGTGATTTTAGTGAAGCGCTCCACCTAAACTCTGACTATTGGATGAATTTTTATGGAGCGCGGAATCCCGCACCGCCAGCCGGTAGCGGGTATTTTATTTTTAAATTTAACTTAATGACTGGCTGGTGCGTGGATAAAAAAAATAGGGACACGTTTTGTGTCCCTAGGAGTGATATAATTTTTTATACAAATTACGCAAATTCGGCGCAGCATAATAGAGGAAGTATTATTTTTTCCGAATCTGGTGTAACGGAGCCGGGGGGACCTGGCTCCTACAGTATAAAATATAAGCACTCATTTATTACTTAGCTTAACCATTTTTTAACATCAACCGTTCTTTATTATTCAATCAAACATCATAAGGGCTAAGCCAAGTAAAGCCTAAAAGAACCAAAAACTTTTAGTCATTAAAATATAATAGTAAACGCGAAAAAAGTCAAGTAAGTAAATAAATACCTAATATTAGGTGTTTTTACTTGTTTATAAGAAAATTACAGATGTCTCCGTCTTGGACTATGTATTCCTTGCCCTCTATCCTCATTAAGCCCAATTCTTTGGCCTTTTGCTCACCTTCAACCCTTAAAAAGTCGGGGGTGGAGATGACCTCGGCCCTGATAAAGCCCTTAATAAAGTCGGTATGGATAACACCAGCCGCTTCCGGGGCCTTGGCGCCTTGCCTGATGGTCCAGGCGCGGCTTTCGTCCTGGCCTGTGGTAAAGAAGCTGATTAAGCCCAAAAGCTCGTAGGAGGCCCGAATGAGCTTATTGAGTCCGCTTTCGTTCATGCCCAATTCCGCCCGGTATTCCGCCTGTTCGGCTTCGGGCAATTCGGCGATTTCATTTTCCAGCTTAATATTTAATTTGACCACCTTGTCACCGGCCTTGAGGGCGTGTTCGGCTTCCACATCATCAACATTCAAAACATAAATAATCGGCTTGGCGCTTAAAAGGCTTAAATCTTTTAAAATAAATTTTTCTTCTTCAGTTAAATTTAAATCTCTAACCGCAATTTCTTTTTCTAAAGAATTTTTTATTCTGCCAACCAATTCGGCGTAGGCGATAGCCTTTTTGTCGCCGGTTTTGGTTTCTTTGCCGGCTTTTTCGTGGCGCTTAGTAACGGTGGCCAAGTCAGCCAAGATTAATTCCAAATTAACGGTGTCCTTGTCGGCGGTCGGGTCAATTTTATCTTCCACGTGGATTATATTTTTATTATGAAAGCCGCGCACGACTTCGCAGATGGCGTCGCACTCGCGGATATGCGACAAAAATTTATTGCCCAGGCCTTGTCCTTCGCTGGCGCCTTTGACCAAGCCGGCAATGTCTACAAACTCAATGACGGCCGGAATAACTTTGGCCGGCTTAGAGATGGCGGCGATTTGTCCCAAGCGAACATCGGGCACTTCCACGATGCCGACATTGGGCTCAATGGTACAAAAAGGATAGTTCTCGGCCGGAACTTGGTTTTTCGTTAGGGTGTTGAATAAAGTGGATTTGCCGACATTGGGCAAACCAACTATGCCGATTGATAACATAGTGGACGCACTAGGATTCGAAGGGGCGGAAGCCCCATCCCAGCTAGAGGAAAATGGTATAAGAATTTTCCTAGTTTTATTTATATAATTTTTTTCTCGCTATTGATAAAGATTTTACAGTAGGTTCTCTTACCTACATACTTCCGCAAAAATCAATCAGGCCGACGGGCCTGCTTTATTTTTGTGGACGATGTAGGATTCGAACCTACGACCCCCTCGGTGTAAACGAGGTGCTCTAACCAACTGAGCTAATCGTCCAATGTGGGCACGAGAGGACTTGAACCTCCACAGCATTTCTGCCACCAGCACCTCAAGCTGGCGTGTATACCAATTTCACCACGTGCCCCGTTAAATTAAAATACACTGTTTTCCCGAGCGGGATCCCAGTGTATTTGTATAAACTTGGATTCCCGCTTTACACCCAGGAATTCTAAAATATTACTTCTTGGCTTTAAGATTCTTTTTGTAGCCCTTCTTCAAGAAGGTCAGTTTGGCGCGGCGCACTTGAGCCTGCTTTTTAACCTCAATTTTAGTGATGGTCGGCAAGCTTAAAGGAAAGATTTTTTCCACTTCCACACCTTCGGATTTTTTGGCCACGGTCACGGTGGCGCCAACTTCTCGGCCGTGTTTGCGGGCAATGATTAATCCTTCAAAGTATTGTTCGCGCTCTTTTTCCTGTCCCTTGGCGTTCAATTCTTTAATTTTTTGGTAAATTCTAACAGTCATGCCGGGAACCAGGCTGTTTTTCATGGCTTCCAAGTTCGGGGTTTTATCACCGGACACCGTTTTGGTCTTTTTTTCAGTCATAGTTTTATATTAAAAATAACCCGTCTGGGTCAATTTGAGCTCTGTTATGGTATAATATTCGCCCTTATTTGTCAAACCCCCTTAGTTTTCCTTGGTTATTTTGAAACTGGTAATGGTTAATTTTTGGACATCCAAGCTATAAGTGACCTTAGCCTCCAGGGCAATGTGTCCGTCCTCATAGCTGATATCAGCTCCCTGGCCGTCGGTAAAAGTTATTTTAGTTAAATAAAATTTTCCGCCCAAAACTTCCTTAGTGGGGGATAATTCGGATAGATGAGCCACGATATAATCTTTGACCAGATTTTGCTCATTGGTCAGGTTGGGGTCGCGCGGCGGGACGTTGTTGTCCAAGGGCGGAAGGTCGTTGGTGGAAACGGGGTTAATGTTGGCCTTGGGCTCTCCGGTTAAAGTCAGCCGGCCGGAGCGTTTCATAATAATGGCGCCGGCGCTGATTATGATAATAATAGCCAGCGCGCCCAGAGCCACCGATATTTTAACTTTTAGTTGCTTTTGCATATTATTACAACTCTTCCTGAGCCATGTCGCCTGCGGTCTCGTCCCACATAGCCATCAGCTGGTCTTTGATGAGCTCCACATTTTCCTCATCGTCAATTTTTCCTTTTTCGTTGAAATAGTCGATGGTTTCGTCGATTAAATCGGCGTAAGCATCGCGGTCATAAGCGCCCTGTTCGGCCATCTTTTTTTTAACCAGCGTGTATATTTCTTGAGTTATTTCATCCATAAGTTTCGGTTTAATTTATTCGCTTTCATTATAAAAGTTTAAAAAGCTAAGGTCAAATAAACTTGATTTTTAGCTTGACATATGTTAGCATAATTTTTATAGTAAAGAGGTTTATAGGCCTCTTTTTAGTCACACAGGCTCCCGTGGTGAAACGGATATCATACTTGGCTTCGGACCAAGGGTTTCGGGTTCGAATCCTGACGGGAGCACACCGGTGGTGTAGCTCAGCTGGTTAGAGCGTAGCACTCATAACGCTAAGGTCGGTGGTTCGAGCCCACCCACCACCACACGGGAAATTTTTAATGATTAATTTTCAATTTCCAATTTGAGTTCTTTCGCCATATGTGGTATACTTGGTAGTATGATAAAAAACCACAATTATAATTTGTTGAAAGAACAAGCGATAGAATTAAGAAAGCGGGGCTTGAGTTACGGTGAAATAAGCAAAAAAATTAAAGTGGCAAAAAGCACTTTAAGCTTATGGCTTAAAGAGGTGGCCTTAACCGCTGAACAGAAAAAAAAGTTATATACCAAGCAAGCTTTTGCCCTAAATCTTGGTCCGAATAGCCAAAAAAACAGAAGACAGCGCGAGATTGATGTTCTTACGAAAGACGCTATGGCCGAGGTGGATTCAGTAATTCCTTTAGATGTTTATCGTTTTTTCGGGGTAGCGTTGTATTGGGCGGAAGGCAGTAAGACTAGGATGCTTAATATGACTAATTCTGACCCTAATTTGATTTTATTTTGGGTTAAGTGGTTGGAGAAGATTTTTAAAATTCAATCTAAAACATTAAAAGCTAGGTTAAATATTTATCCACAACAAAGCGAACAACAGATAAAAGAATTTTGGTCTGATTTAACAGGTATTCCGGTGGCTAGTTTCGGAAAAAGTTATGTAAAACCCTTTAGTACAAATTATCAGAAGAATAACCTTTATTACGGAACAATTAGAATTGAGGTGCCAAAAAGCACTGATTTGCGTTACAGGGTTTATGGGTGGTTACAGGTAATGATGAAAGACGTCGCTCCAGAGATAAGCAGAGTAGAGAAAAAGTGGGAAAAACTTCGTAACGTTTCTAGGCCCGTAAACTTAGTTTAAAAAAAGTATATTCAATGGACTGGTAGCTCAGTTGGTAGTAGCAGTCGCCTCTTAAGCGAACGGTCGTGGGTTCGAATCCCACCCAGTCCACACAAATAAAACAACCTGACCTGCGTCAGGTTGTTTTATTTGCGGTTGATTGGTGGGGTGGGATTAGAAAGCCGGAGCTCATGTATCGTAGCGTAGCGAAGGCACGGAGCGAGGCCGGGTCGGGGCGCTTAGTGAGCGAATGCGCCTTGGGCGCAAAGCGAAACTTAGCGACCGTGACCGAATCCCACCCAGTCCACATAAACAAAAAAACCGCTCCGATGGACATCGGAGCGGTTTTTTGTTTTTAAAGATTATTGTTGCGTCTCTTCCGGAGTGGTTTCGGCTGGGGTTTCCGGTTCGGGGGTGGCTTCCTTGTCCTCCGTAGCTTTAGCGGAGGGGGAAACCGGAGCGGTGACAGCGGCTACGGCTTCTTTGGCCGTGATTTTGCCTTTCAAAGCGTCCTTAAGGGTCTTGCCGGTTTTGAATTTAGCGACGCGCACTTCGGGAATCGTGATGCGTTCGGTCGGCTTCTGGGGGTTGATGCCGCCGCGAGCGTGGCGGGTTTTGGCTTCAAAAGAACCGAAGCCCACGAGGTTGACCTTGCCGCCGTTAAGCAGTTCGGTAATAATGGACTCAATCATGGTGTCCAAAACTTTCTCCACCTCTTTGTGATTGACCTTGGTCAGGTCGGCGATTTTTTCGATTAAACCAGCTTTGTTCATATTGGAGTTTGGCCGACGCCAGCTCCAACTGGCGTTAGCGATTAATTATTTTAAGTAAATAATCCGGTTAAGGCCAGAACCATAAAAATGGCAATCAGCACGATGGTGGAACGGAACAGAAATTTCTCCGCTCCGCGCTTGGTGCGGTAGATTTCTCCGCCGCCGCCGAAGCTGGCGCCGAGTCCCGCGCCCCGATTTTGCAGCAGAATGGACAGCATCAACAAGATGGCGACCACGATTTGTAATACCTGGATAACTTGCTGATTCATAGATGAATTATTTTATTTCTTTAGCCTTCTCTACTAATTTAGCCAGCACCGCTTTATTGTTAACGGCCAGATCGGCTAAGATTTTTCTATCAATCGCGATATTGGCTTTTTTCAAAGCGCCCATAAATTGGGAATAAGACATTCCGTGTTCTTTAACAAAGGCGCTGATTTTAGTCTGCCACAAACCGCGGCGAGTGCGTTTTTTCAAACGGCGGTCAACGTAAGCGTGCATACCGGCTTTAACCGAAGCGGTCTTGGCCAGTTTCATTAATTTTTTGCGTCCCCATTTAAAACCTTTGGTCTTTTTTAAAAGATTGCGTCTGGTTTTGAGGTGGATGACTCCGCGTTTAACTCTTGGCATATGGTCTAATTGTAAGGCATCAGACTTCTGATGGTTTTGGCGTTAGCGTCGCTCGTGATAATATCCCGTCTTTTATTACGCTTAACCTTGCCGGATTCTCCGGCATTATAATGGTCTTGTCCGGCCTTGCGCCTGATTAATTTATTAGTTTTAGTCTTGGTAAATCTCTTGGCAGTAGCTTTGTGAGTTTTCATTTTCGGCATA
>Ga0172379_10002682_pt1 | contig 30750 bp, 25 predicted proteins | sample GrowelOW334metaG_FD_119756 | JGI IMG/M metagenome (GOLD analysis project Ga0172379, IMG submission 119756) | Groundwater microbial communities from an aquifer near a municipal landfill in Southern Ontario, Canada - Groundwater well OW334 metaG | ecosystem: Environmental > Aquatic > Deep...
AAGGGGCTTCACTGGAGGTATGCATTTTTTATGAAGCCACCCCCGAAGAGATTGTGCCAGGCACGTATTATATCGATCTCTATTTGGAGGGTGGGCAGATTGGGACGACGAGTTTTTCGCTTAAGTAGCTCCGCTAATTATGCTCGGCTAGCGCCTCGCTAACTATGCTCCGCTGCGCTTCGCTAACTATGCTCCGCTGCGCTCCGCTAATTATGCTCGGCTAGCGCCTCGCTAACTATGCTCCGCTGCGCTCCGCTACGATTTGGTATCAGTGGTTAATTAGCGAAAAGTCTGCTCGCGAGTATTCTTAATCATCTTGTTGATTTCAAAGTGAAGGAAATCATGATGATTTATTAACCTGTCGAAATCTTCTTTGGAGATGAGTTTTCTGGCAATGGCCTTTTCAAGCCAGCAATGGGTTTCGAACAGAGAACCCCGGGAATAGATGTTAAAGAGATTGCGATCCTTGAAGGAATAACGCCCAAGACCCTCTTTCAAATTTGCACTGATGGAATCAGACGACCTAACGATTTGTTTTCCATTGGTATCACGCGCAAAAGATGGCCATTCCGAAACCAGGTCCCAGATTTTTTGACTGAAATCCATCGATAAATCATAAACCTTTTGAACTTCCATTTTTCAACTATGTTTGTTGAAATATAGATGCAGGTTCCTACCATCAATGGAGAATATTTTGTGATTTTTATACTGTTTGCCTTCGATTGCTTCTTTTGCACGGAGCCAATCCTTTAGTGAGGCGTAGCCGAACCAATTAGCGACCGAAGGGAGCATAATTAGTGAGCGCAGCGAACATAATTAGCGATCGCAGCGAGCATAGTTAGCGACCGAAGGGAGCATAGTTAGCGACCGAAGGGAGCATAATTACATCGCCCTCAGCGACTTCCTGTGGAAAACAAGTACCCAGAACACCCCGCACGTGATCGCCGCGTCGGCCAGGTTGAAAATAGGCCGGAAGAAGGTCAGGGTTTGACCACCCCAGACCGGAACCCAGTGGGGCCAGGTGGTATTGATGATGGGAAAATAGAGCATATCCACTACGGCACCCTGCAGAAACGGGGCATAGCCGCCGCCTTCCGGCATAAACTCCGCAATACCGCTGCCGGGGATCATGGCATTAGCATAGGTGGATTCGTTGAATATCAGTCCGTAAAAAGCACTGTCGATAATGTTTCCCGCAGCTCCGGCAGTAATCATGCCAAGTGCCAGTATAAATCCGACCGGCATCTCCTTTTTGATCATCTGGTGAATGAAATAGCTAAGGGCACCCACGGCGATCATCCGGAAAACCGTTAAGGCAATCTTTCCGGTGATGCCACCCATGGTCACCCCGAATGCCATCCCTTTATTCTCTACAAAATGGAGCATAAACCATTTGCCGATAACCGGAATGGTTTCGCCGATCGACATGTTGGTTTTTACCCAAATCTTAAAGATCTGGTCCAATACAAGGACGCCCACTACGAGGGCGATGACTTTGAAGCGGATGGACATAGGAATAAGGTGTCCGATACCTATTTCTGTAAGTTCTTGGCTTCTATGCTGAGTGTGGCATGCGGAACCGCACGTAAGCGTTCCTTTGAAATCAGTTTACCTGTTTGGCGGCAGATTCCGTATGTTTTGTTCTCAATGCGTACCAATGCAGCCTGCAGATGCTGGATAAACTGCGCCTGGCGCTGGGCCAGCTTGCCAACTTCCTCGCGGGAAAGCACCGTGGCACCTTCTTCCAAAACCTTAAAAGTCGGGGAGGTATCCTGTGTGTCATTACCATCCTGATTGGCCAAAGTCTTTTTCAGCAAATCGAAATCTTTTTTGGCCTTGTCAATCTTGGCCACGATCAGTTCCCTGAATTCCACCAACTCCTCATCCGAGTATCTTGTTCTTTCTTGCATGATTCCGATGTTTTTCGAAATATAATTAAATTTCCTTGTAATATGAATGCCTATATACGGCTGATCTGAATAAAAGTTTTCATTTCATCATCTAATTCCACCTCTTTAACATTTGAGCCGTTGACCCGGTCAACCAGCTTTATTCCAATAGCCAGAGTCTGATTAGCAATAAATTCACCGAAATTCTGAACGGCGCCATTTATTCCGGCATGTTTCTGAATCAGGATGCTGATTTTGTCGGTCACCTCGAAGCCGCTGTCTTTACGTATATTCTGAATACGGTTGATCAGCTCGCGGGCGGTACCTTCTTCAATCAGTTCATCCGTGAGCATGATATCAAGGGCGATGGTCAGGTTGCCATCATTTGCCACCAGCCAGCCGGGAATATCTTCCGAAATTATTTCAACTTCGCCGATTAAAAGTTCAGAGGGGCCTTCCATTAGATTAAGGGTGTAACTACCATCCTTTTCGATCGAGGCGATTTCTGCCTGGCTGAAATTTCCGATCATTTCACTAACCTCTTTCATTTGCTTGCCGTATTTTTTACCAAGCATCTTGAAATTGGGCTTGATCTTCTTGACCAGGATATCTGACGTATCATCGAGGAAGCTGATTTCCTTTACGTTGATTTCCGTTTTTATTATGTCGGAGATGGTGCGAAGCTGTTGTCCAAAGCGCTCGTTCATCACCGGGATCATAATCTTTTGGAGCGGCTGGCGCACCTTGATATTAACCTTCCGCCGCAGTCCCAGAACAGCCGAGGATATTCGCTGTGCCAGTGCCATGCGTTCTTCGAGGTCGCCATCTATCAGAGCGGCATTGGCAACCGGAAACTGGGTCAGATGAATCGATTGTGCCTTGTTACGGCCGGTTACACTGTTCAGGTCTAGGAATAGCCGGTCGGTATAGAAAGGAATGATCGGAGCAGCCAGTTTGGTGACCGTTTCCAAACAGGTATAAAGAGTCTGATAGGCCGAGATCTTATCTGCATCATAATCACCCCCCCAGAAACGTTTGCGGCTCAGACGAACATACCAGTTGCTCAGGTTTTCCAGGACGAAATCCTGAATGGCCCTTGCGGCGCGCGTAGGTGAGTAATCGTCCAGTTCATTGTCGACTTCACGGATGAGACTGTTCAGCAGGGATAAAATCCACCTGTCGAGTTCCGGTCGGTCATCAGGCTGAATATCAGGCTCCTCATAGCAGAAATGATCGACATTCGCATACAGGCTGAAAAATGCGTAAGTATTGTACAGCGTGCCGAAAAACTTCCTCTTTACTTCATCCACTCCGGCCAGGTCAAATTTCAGATTGTCCCATGGCGGGGAGTTGGTGACCAAATACCATCTCAGCGGATCGGAACCGTAATTGGTGATGATTTCAAACGGATCCACGCTGTTCCCCAGACGTTTCGACATTTTGTTCCCATCCTTGTCAAGAATCAATCCGTTGGATACCAGATTTTTAAACGAAACGGAATCAAACAACATGACGGCTATGGCATGAAGGGTGAAGAACCAGCCTCTTGTCTGGTCGACTCCTTCAGCAATGAAATCAGCAGGGAAAAAGTGCCCAAGATCTTCCTTGTGCTCAAACGGATAGTGCAACTGGGCGAAGGGCATGGCGCCCGAATCAAACCAGACATCTATCAGGTCGGGCTCACGGGACATCTTATTCCCGGTATCGGAGACCAGGAAGATATCATCCACATAGGGCCGGTGAAGGTCGAACAACGAGTAATTTGTACCTGAATTATCGCCGTCAACAAAATCAGCCAGCGGATTCGATGTCATGAATCCGGCAGCCACCGCCTTATCAATCTCAGATTTCAATTCTGAAACTGAGCCGATGCATTTGCGCTCGGCACTGTTTTCAGTGGCCCAGATAGGAAGGGGAGTCCCCCAGTAACGCGAGCGCGACAGGTTCCAGTCGACCAGGTTTTCCAGCCAGTTTCCAAATCGGCCGGTTCCGGTGGATTCAGGTTTCCAGTTGATTGTCCTGTTCAGTTCGATCATCCGGTCCTTAACAGCGGTGGTTTTGATAAACCAGCTGTCGAGCGGGTAGTATAAAATGGGTTTGTCGGTCCTCCAGCAGTGCGGATAATTATGCACATGCTTTTCGATCCGGAAAGCCCGGCCCTGCTGTTTGAGCATCACACAAATCTCAACATCAACCGATTCTGCGCCGGGTGCCAGCTGTTCATCATATTCATTTTTTACATATCGCCCTGCAAAAGGGCTATAGGTATCTTGATTGATGTACCGGCTGACATACTCAGGCTCCAGGTTTTCAATCGGAAAAAACCGTCCTTTTCGGTCGACCAGCGGCTGGGTTTTGTTGTCGGCATCGTAAACCAGCAGGGGGGTGATGCCGGTTTGCCTGGCCACCCGGTCATCATCGGCCCCGAAGGTGGGGGCGATATGAACGATACCGGTACCATCTTCGGTGGTGACAAAATCCCCCAGGATAACCCTGAAGGCATCGCCCATCGGCCGTACCCAGTTGATCAGCTGTTTATAGCCGATCCCCTCCAAATCCCTCCCCGAAAATTCACTGATGATCTCAAAAGGATGTTTTGCGGCATCGAAATAATTCCTGACGAGTTCTTTTGCCAGGATCACCCGGATAGGATCGCCGGAATAGGGATTGACCGTATCAACCAGCACGTACCGGATATCCGGGCCCACGCAGAGAGCCGTATTGGACGGGAGGGTCCAGGGGGTGGTGGTCCAGGCCAGGAAGAAGAGACGTGAGGCGTGAGGCGTGAGGCGTGAAGCGGAAGAAGAATCCGCTTCACGCTTCACGTGTTTCGATCCCGGTTCTTCTGCAAATGCCAAAATCTTAGAATAATCCTCTTCATTCACCTCGAAGAGCGCCGTAACGGTCGTATCCTTCACATCCCGGTAACATCCCGGCTGATTGAGTTCATGTGAGCTCAAGCCGGTACCGGCGGCAGGAGAGTATGGCTGTATCGTATATCCTTTATAAAGTAATCCTTTGTTATAGAATTCTTTAAGGATCCACCAGAGAGTTTCGATATAACGGTTATCGTAGGTAATATACGGATGATCCATATCCACCCAATATCCCATCTTGTGGGTCAGATCTTCCCATTGAGTGGTATATTTCAGGACCTCCCTGCGGCAGGCTGCGTTATAGTCTGCGACGGAGATGGTTTTTCCGATATCATCTTTGGTAATTCCAAGCATTTTTTCAACACCCAGTTCAACCGGTAATCCATGGGTATCCCATCCTGCCTTGCGAAGTACGCGATATCCCTTTTGTGTTTTATAGCGGCAGAAAATGTCCTTGATGGCGCGTGCCATCACGTGATGAATACCCGGCAGACCATTCGCCGACGGGGGGCCTTCATAAAATATGAAGTCAGGATATCCCTCCCTGATTTCCAGGCTTTTATGGAACGTATCATTCTTGAGCCAATAATCCATCATTTCCAGGTTTATTCCCGGAAGATCCAACTGCTTGTATTCTGGAAACTTCTTACTCACAATACGATTGCTTTTAAAAAAAGTGCACAAAAATACTAAATTATGGCATAGGGCAGAAGGCAAAAGGCAAAAATTAGTCTTAAGAAGCAACAATTAAGTTTTAGGGGATTTCAATTCAACCTCGGGACACAGTTTAGTGAACACGCCCTCGAACGATTCTTAAGGATCAAGAAAAAAGCCCCGTCCCCACCTTTTTTCTTAAATCTTAACTACTTATAACTAATTTTTGCCTTCTGCCTTCTGCCTTCTGCCTTATACCTTATACCCGCCCTTGCGCCTGCAGTATCCTGGCAATATACTTCCCGAGAATATCGAACTCGAGATTCACCACTGAACCGGGTTGGAAACAATGAAAATTGGTGATCTGGTGGGTAAATGGTATAATCGCGACCTGAAAGCTGTTATTGCGGGCATTCACAACTGTCAGACTGACCCCGTTCACGCAAACGGAACCTTTTTCAACTACCATATATCCGGGCTGATCTTTGACGGGTATAAACTCAAAGGTATAATACCAGCTGCCATCGGCCTCCTCAACCCTGGTACAGATTGCAGTCTGGTCCACATGACCCTGTACAATGTGGCCATCCAAACGGCCATCCATACGCATGCTTCTTTCCAGATTGACCTCATCACCCACCTCCAGAAGTCCGAGATTCGACTTCTCCAGGGTTTCACGGATAGCAGTCACCGTATAGGTGCCGGATTCCTTTTTAACAACGGTCAGACAAACGCCATTGTGCGATACGCTCTGGTCGATCTTCAATTCATCAACAAAAGAACACTTCATGGTAATGTGGAGGTTATCCTGATCTTTAACCAGATTAACCACTTTAGCCGTTTCTTCAACAATTCCCGAGAACATTTTATTCAGTTTTGGGCAAAAGTAGTGAAAAGAAGCGGTGCTACTTCACCAATTTTACTGCTGGCCGTCCCTGCACCTCAACCATATATATTCCGTTGGGAAAGGACTTCATCGAAATTTGATAGAGGGAGACCGTCTGCGACGTCTTGCATTCCGTAATCAGCTGGCCTTTATGGTTATATAGACGGATATACAGCCCATCTTCAGGCAAATCCATTTGAACATTGATCTGATCGGTCACCGGATTGGGATATATTCTGACTTGCTGCGCATAAGGAATATCTGATATATTCAGCACCACCGGGTTGGCCGTTAAGATCCACCGTTCGGGATCGAACTTTACCGAATCCACCGCAAATCCGGTGTTGAATTTGAATAACTGTCCGCTGGAGGTATGATGAAGCACCATATCAAGCGGGACGGCACCCCGTCGGTATACGCGAACCGGAAGATCCATTTCAAAAAAGCTGACGGAAGGATCGCTCTGCTCCTGCGAGATTTCCAATTCCAGCTCATTGCCTGGTTTCAGACGGTAAATCATTTGATAGGTGGGATATCCCTGGCCAAATACCCAATCGTTGAAGAATTCGGTATAATCACCATCCAGGACTGCAACATGGCGCATCAGGTCCTTGGTTGTGGCATATCCGTTGGCCAGCATCGGATCCTTCAGGTAATTGTTCAATGCCTTAAAGAATTTTTCGTCGCCCATCTCCCAGCGCAACATATGTAACACCATGGCGCCTTTGCTGTAGGAAAGCCGGGCATCGAACATCCGGTCGACATTAGTAGTGTCATAGCAATAGACCGAACCCCCGGGTTGCCGTATGATCCGGCTGATGGTCAGTCGTTTGAATGGCTCCCAATAAATACCCTGCTGATCACGCTCATAGCAGAGCCCGACCATATAAGTGGCAAATCCTTCATTCAGCCAGATATCCCTCCAGGACCCACAGGTAACGAAATCTCCAAACCATTGATGTCCAAGTTCATGGGCTAACAAATCATATCCAAAGCTTCCCATGAAACTCATTGTCTGATGCTCCATCCCACCGCCCCAGTTCCATTGGGCATGGCCATATCGTTCATCTGCAAACGGATACAAACCGAAAAGCTGGTTGAACAATTGAAACGGCTTAATGATCTGGGTAGTCAAACCCCGGGTAGTGGCAATGGTCTCCGGATAAACATAGTTCAATATCTCGATGGATTGGCCATTTTCAACGGGAACATAATCGGAATAGACCGCATAATTGGTTACCGAGACTCCTATCAGGTAAGCGGCAATGGGATGTTTATGCTTCCATTGATAAATGCTCCGGTCGTCGCAGTGCTGCTCCGAAATCAACATCCCGTTTGCTGCGGCCCGATTCCCTGGGGGTACGGTAATGACCAGGTGAACTGAATCAATCTTATCGTTGAGATCCTGGCTGCAAGGCCACCAGTCGCGGGCCCCATATGGTTCCGACTGGGTATACAGGATTGGCGTCCCATCATGTTTTGATAGTGCAAAAGATTCAGAACCGCCTCCAACCGGCACACCCTGGTAATCCACCATGATGGAGTCGAGGGTTACTGAAGTCCCTGAAAAAGAAAACTTTGGCCGTCCGCTGGTCAGCGGTTGGGCAGGCAATGGGATGGTCAATTTATTATTCTCGCGGGTGAAGCCGGTCAGCAGCTGCCCGTGATAACGGATCGCAGTAATCTGCAGACTGTCGCTCAAATCAAATATTATCGGGTGGAGGTTATCCGGTTGTCTGACGAAATAGGTTGATACGGAGCCGGTTACAAACAGGACAGCCGGATCGAGTATCAGCAGGATTCGATCAAATTTTATATCCATGCCCGAGGCTCCGGAAACCCCGTTTTTTATATCGTTGGAATATCTCTTTTTTAAAGTTTCGATCCTGCCTGCGGCATCCCGGTCGATCCATGAAAGGTTAAAATCCTGTGCAGGTAGTATCTGTGCGGCCAGACAGATCAAAAAAAGAATGTTGCGGCACATAACTTTTTATTTACATATGAGCGCAAAGCGCATCCGGATAAAGGTGATATTTTTTTTCCATTTTTTTTCCATTCGATCCGGCCGATTGCATCTATATAAGTATACGCCAAAAATTCATAAAATGAAACACGATGCTGATTGGGAATGGGACCTGATCGAACAGGATCCGGTGTTACGAATTGAATTAAGCGAAATTGAACAAAAGGTCATTACCGATGATATGGTGGCTGAGCTGATCGAATTTTTCTCAAAGGTCGACTTTCTGACCAGCCTGGCTGCTTTGATAGAGGAAGAGGAGTTTGAGACGTTGAGACTGTGAGACTGTGAGACGTTGAGACTATGAGAAACTAATGCGATGAGAGGATGAAGATTAGGAGTCATAGGGATTTGGTAATATATCAGAAGGCATTTGGGGGCAGCGATGGAAATTTTCAATTTAACGAAGGTTTTTCCAAAGGAGGAAACCTATTCACTGATTGATCAGATCCGGAGGTCTTCAAGATCAGTGGCGGCAAACCTTGGAGAAGCCTTCCGCAGACGACATTATCCCAAGATGCTTGTGTCCAAAATTGTTGACTGTGAATCCGAAGCCGCTGAAACCCAGGTGTGGTTGAATTTTTCTTGCGAATGTCATTATTTGGATGCTCCAACCGCAGAAAAATTAAAACAGGATTATGAAGAGATACTAAGCATGGCAGTCGAAATGAAACTCCACCCTGAAAGATGGCAACCTTGAGGAGACGAAGACAAGAAGACTTTAAGACTGTTAGACGATAAGACTATCAGACTGTTGGTCTCACAGTCTCACCGTCTCACCGTCTCACCGTCTCAAAGTCTGGAAGTTAAAAGTCTTCCGTAAATTAGCCGGAAATTTTCCTGAACAATGGATCTCCGAATAATCCGCTTCCTACGCCGCCATCATGTGCTGACACTGGCAACAACCTCCGGACAAGCGAGCTGGACAGCGCATTGCTTTTATGCGGTACTGGATGATCAGGCTGCACTTGTTTTTACCTCGGACCCCGAAACCCGGCATGGAAGCGAAATGCTGAACAACCCTCAGGTATCGGGAGGCATTGCGCTCGAGACCAAAGTGATCGGAATGATCCGCGGCATCCAGTTAACCGGCAGATCCTTCCTTTTTCATCCCGGCGAAGGCCGGGACCCCGTCACGCTGCATGAAGGTTCACCCAGCGACTTTATTTCCTCCCCGACCGCTGATGAACTCATGGCCGCTGCCCGTAACGCGTATCTAAAACGCTTTCCATTTGCCCTGGCCGCAAAACTGGATCTCTGGATCCTGTTTATCGACTATATCAAGATGACCGATAACCGGCTTGGATTTGGGAGGAAGGTGGTGTGGGAGCGTAACCCATGATCCTCCTCACCGGTTCCACCGGCCTACTCGGTGGTCACGTATTATACGCCCTGCTTCAAAAGTACGAGCATGTGGCAGCCCTGAAAAGGCCGTCATCCCATACCGATACCCTGCGTGAAATCTTTTCGTATTATACAAAACAACCTGATGTCCTGCTGGAGCGGATCGAGTGGCGCTCGGGTGATCTGCTTGACCCGGGATCCCTGGCTGAGGCCCTTCAAGGGATTTCCCTGATCATTAATTGTGCAGCAATTGTATCCTTTCAGCCGAGGGACCGTAAAAAACTCATTACCAATAATGTTGAGGGAACAGGTAATCTGGTTAAAGCCATTCTGTCGTCCGACAAAAACTCTCAGGCTGAAAGACAGGGAGACGAAAGGACAGTGCTTATACATATTTCGTCGACCTCCGCCTTGGGCGACGGGCCGGGTAATGACCCGAGATTTCTGATCGATGAGCATACACCGCGCGATCCAAAACGGAAGCATTCGGGTTATTCTGTTTCCAAATTTGAATCCGAACAGGTGCTGAAGGAGTTGGGTGACCGGGTCATTATTCTTAATCCCGGAATCATCCTCGGCCCGGGTCAATGGAATAAGGGGAGTTCGCAGCTGTTTGTAAAAGCATGGGAGGGGCTTAAATATTATCCTTATGGCGGTACCGGTTATGTGGACGTACGCGACATTGCCGATATCATTACGGAAATAGGGTGTCGGGTTCCCGCTTTCGCGGGAATGACAGAAAATGGTATCGGGTATCAGGAAGCCAATGCTCAAAGTCTCCCCGTCTCCCCATCTCCCCGTCCCTCGTCTACCGTCCACCGTCTATCGTCCCCCGTCACCCGTCCCCCGTCCCCCATCTCCCAACGATACTGCCTCGTCGGTGCCAACCTCAGGTACCGTGAATTCTTCAATCTGGTGACGGACGAGTTCGGTAAACCAAATCCCTCGGTCTATGCCGGACGATTCTTGTCAGGATTGGCCTGGCGTGGCGATTGCTTCATGGCATGGATCAAAAGGCGGAACCCGCTGTTGACCAGGGAAACAGCCGAATCTGCGCAGCGCATCAGCTATTATTCCGCTGAAAAGATCATTCAGGCCATCGGTTACAAATTCCGCCCGATCGGGGAGACGGTGGGTTGGGTGGCGGATTGTTTCCGGAAGACTTTGGACGGGAGACTATGAGACTATGAGACAATGAGACTATGAGACTATGAGACAATGAGACTATGAGACTATGAGACAATGAGACGGTGAGACTATGAGACGCGGAGACTTTGAGACGGGGAGAGGGTCAGGGCAGTACGTATTTTTACGGATGCCGCTGGGTACATATTGAAATATCAGGATACCTATCTTTGTTTTTTTTTATCCAAACCCGATACCTGATACCTGATACCCAATATCTTCTAACCTCCTAACCCCTAACCTCCTTGTCCCTCCCTCAACTGATCGTCCTCCTCGTTCTGGCCCTGGTGCTGGTCTCCCTCTATTTCGAGATCATCGGAGCGGCATTTACTTTTGTTCTGGCGGCGATTTTTTTGGGTCTTACCGGGGTGTTAAGTTCAACTGAGATTCTGGAGGGATTTTCAAATGAGCCCATGCTGCTGGTCATCATGCTTCTGCTCGTTGGGGAGGTGATAAGGAAAACCGGTGCGATCAGTGGGTTCTTCGAGACTTTGATGAACCGGGCCAAAACCACAAGGGGATTTATCTTTAAGGTGATTACCCCGATGGCTGCGATATCCGCCTTTATTAACAATACACCGCTGGTAGCCATCATGATCCCGTTTGTTCAAACCTGGACGCAAAAAATGCGGATACCTTCTTCAAAATTGATGATCCCGCTGAGCTTTGGGATAATCCTGGGTGGAAACATGACCCTCATAGGGACTTCAAACAATCTGATTGTCAGCAGTCTGGTTCATGATCAGAAAATTATCCCCGGGTTTAGCACACTCAATTTTTTCGATTTCGCCTGGGTAGGTTTGCCCATGATGATCATCGGCATTATTTACCTGTGGCTGTTCAGCGATAAGCTCCTTCCCAGCCGCGAACCGGCCCTCGACCGGTTCAGCACCAATCAGCGAGAATATATGGTGGAGGCCATAATCAAACCGGGCAGTCACCTGATCGGCCTGTCGATACCGGAATCGGGTTTGCTCGACCTGAAAGGGCTGAGTCTAATGGAAATACGTTCTGTGATGGACCCGGACGGCTCCTATCCCTCACAATCTTCACCACGCATAGCCTCCACAGATACTAACTACCGGCTTGCTGATCAGGACGTACTGGTATTTACCGGAAATACCAGCTCAATTAGTGAGTTGATCGATCATTATGATGGAATTGCGCTGCAGGAAATCGGCATGTTCGCCAAGAAGGAACATCTTGAAATTGTGGAGGTGGTGGTTAGTCATAACAGTCCCCTGGCTTCAAAAACCGTTCGTGAGATCTGGTTTCGTCAGCGCTATGGTGCGGTGGTTCTTGGTATCCATCGCAATGGGGAGAAACTGAAAGAAAAAACTGCAGATATTAAAATCCGTCCTGGTGATGTGATCCTTCTCCTCGCCGATCCGGGAATCCGCCTGCGCACCGAAGAAACCGGCGACTTCTACCATCTTCAGCAAGTCCGGCAGATTCAAAAGCCCGGTGCGCTGAAAAGCATCCTTATCCTGGGTGGACTTATCCTTGTTATCGCACTGTCAGTCATCGGACTGATCAAGCTGATCATGGGTGTGGCCGTTTACCTGATGATCCTCCTGCTCACGAAAATGGCCAATCCGAAGGAGGTGTTTAAAAGCCTGGATTATAATCTCGGATTGATCATTGTCATGACCCTTGCATTAGGAACTGCCATGTACAAGACCGGTCTGGCTGAGCGGTTTGCCTGGTCGATGATCGACCTGATGCGGCCGTTCGGATTGATCGGCATTATGTCGGGCCTTTATCTGACGACCGCGCTCCTTGCAGCATATGTCAATAATAAGGCGGCACTGACGCTTGTTTTCCCGATTGCCCTGCTGACAGCTCATAACCTGAACCTGAATCCCCTGCCTTTTGCACTGCTGACCGCTTCGGCAAGTATGGGCGTATTCATTACCCCGCACGGCTATCAGACCAACCTGATGGTTTACGGTCCCGGCGGGTACCGTTTCAAGGATTTTCTCCCGATCGGCCTCCCTCTGACCATGTTCAATATGATCGTCGCCATCACCGTCCTGTACTTCGTCTACTTCCGTTAATCACTCCCCTTCTCAATGAAATACAGATCGATAAGGATAAAGTTGATCATTCGTAAATCCTGATTGCAGGATAAATGAAAAAGTCAGCAGATTATCATCAAAATCCAACCAGATACACAATTTCGATTTTTAAGTGAGAGGAGGTTCTTAAATTCGAAATCCCTAAACTATTTGACGAATGACTGTCTTTCCGATCGATTATCAGATGATTCTTAGCCTTGCTACGGCGATAATCGTATCGTGCATACTGATTCCCCCGGTCGTCAAATTGTCAAAAGAAAAACATCTGGTTGCACTTCCTAACGGCCGGACCAGCCATGAAGGCGCTATACCGACTCTTGGCGGGATAGCTATTTATGCCTCCATCACTATTGGAGCCGGACTGTTTATGCCGCGTAATCTTCCCAGTGAGTTCCAGTACCTGATGCCTGCCCTCATTATCCTTTTCTTTTTCGGGATGCAGGATGATATTGGCGGGATCGATCCGAAGAAAAAGCTGGGTGGGCAAATTGTATCCTCCCTGATCCTGATCATAGCTGCCAACGTCAGGATGACCACCCTCCACGGACTGTTTGGTATTTATGAAATTGATTTTGTTCCAAGTGTATTGATGTCCCTGGTCATCTTTATCGGATTGATCAACGCCTTTAATTTGATCGACGGAATTGACGGACTGGCCAGCGGTCTGGGGATTGTAATCGCCCTTGTTTTTGGTATTTGGCTGGCCTTGCTGGGAGCTAAGCACTATGCGGTTTTGTCATTTGCCCTGGCAGGAAGCCTGATTGCCTTTTACCGGTTCAATGTCTTTAGCAAGAAGTTCAAGCTCTTTATGGGCGATACGGGATCCATGCTGATCGGGTTCATGTTTGCGACCCTGGCCATCAAGGTTTTGTGCTGTCCGATATCACCCGAATCCGAATTATACATGAAGGCCTTTCCGGCTGTAGTCATGAGCCTGGTCATTATCCCGGTTTCGGATACCCTGCGGGTGATGGCCATTCGGATGATGAAAGGACGCTTTCCATTTTTCGCCGACCGGACACATTGCCACCATGATTTGCTTAGGTTGGGTCTCAGCCACTGGCAGGCATCCACCGCTATCGTGACAGCCAATATAGGGTTGTTTATGATAGCATTGGTTCTTAAAGATCTGCCGATATTCCTGGTGGGGGTACTGATGCTAAGCGCTGGGATTCTGTTGTGCAATGTTCCAAGGATGTGGCTCAAATATGTATTGAAAAGGCCTGATGAAATAATTACCCATCTTCACCTATCTGAATAAACCAAATTCACTCGCTTATACCCGTCCAAATTTTGGACGGGTTTTTTTATTACATTAAACCAGAGATCGGTAAATAAAATATCTTTGCATCACCTTATAGTTAACCAATGCTCGACTTCTGGAAACTCATACCGCACGCTACGCTGCTTTCCGGTGTTTTTGCCATGCTGTTGGGAGCAATAACGTCTTTTATTGCCATACCGGTTATTGTCAGGATCTGCAAAGTCAAGGGACTGACAGATAAACCCAACGACCGCACCAGCCATAACGGATCAATCCCGTCACTCGGCGGTGTGGCGATTTTTTCAGGGGTACTTCTGGGATCCGCCCTCCTGATGCCGACAGATCATTTGGATGACCCGTTCCGATATATAATTGCTTCCACTTTTGTGCTGTTTCTGGTTGGACAAAAGGACGATATCCTGGGAATTTCATGGAAGAAGAAGCTGATGGCTGAAATTTGTGCTTCTCTGATCCTTATTGTACTCGGTAACATCCGTTTTACCTCATTATTCGGCCTGGCCGGGATTCATGAGATTCCACCGATAGCCAGTCTGATTCTTACTTTAGTAATTTTTGTGGGTATCATCAATGCTTTCAATCTCATCGACGGCATCGACGGATTGGCCAGCGGGACGGGTATTGTGGCTTCTTTCCTGATGGGCAGCTGGATGTATGGGATCGGAGAGCATGGAATGGCCGTCATTGCCTGGGCCCTGACAGGATCATTGATCCCATTCTTTTACTTCAATGTATTCGGAGAAAAATATAAATTGTTCATGGGTGATACGGGCTCTCTTATGATCGGTTTGCTGATGGGCCTTTTTGCAGCTGTTATTTGCGGAAAGGAACTGCCCGCCGATCATATTCTGTTTATGAAAGCGGCTCCATCCGTTTTAATAGCCATCCTGATTTATCCGTTGTATGATATGATCCGGGTTTTTACCATAAGGATTGCCCATGGAATAAGCCCTTTCAAAGCCGACCGGGCACATGTCCATCATCTTTTCCTGGATGCAGGCTACTCGCATCGGCGGAGCACTTTTTATATTCTTGTACTAAATGTGATGGCCATTTTCTTTGCCCTGGTCCTCCGTAACGCTTCCATCCTTGTGCTGGGTCTTTCCCTCCTTGCCGCTGCCATTTTTACCACACTGGTCGTCAGGGAAATCGGACGACGCCGGATTGCCAAGGCGGTAGACGATGGACGGTAGACGAAAGACGAAAGCCAAGAAAAGGAAAATCGGTAGCAGTGTCATCCCCGCGAAGGCGGGGACCGTGTCGCTGACCATGACATTCAGCGCGACCTACCCCCTCACCGTCTTCCTGATCCCATGCACCAGCTCGATCGCAGGCCGGGCTTCAGCAATTCCAAACCCGCGGCCTGCCAGAATTTCCTCATAACTTTTCGTGTGAAGATCAGTAAACCCGGCAGAGAAATCAAATGGCCGGCTGTCAATGGTCAGCTGCTTGAAAGTTCGTTGTCCCTTTTCACGGACATCGGCCGTGAGATGGCGGGGGCAATGTATCCTGCAGTTCCCGTGAGCGCAAAGTTTTTCATATCCGCAAAAGTGTGTTTTCCGTAAAGATAAGTGATAAATTAGCACCCATGGGATTATTCAATAAAACAAAGATTTCATATTCCGATTTTTCATCAATTCGTACAGATCTTCACAGCCATTTGTTGCCCGGACTGGATGACGGCTCGTCATCGATGGCCGAATCCATCAAAATGATCAGGGAGCTGATCAGGATCGGTTATACCCGTGTAATTGCCACCCCTCACGTCATATCCGCACTTTATCCTAATTCAAAGGAAAAGATCCTGGGTCAATTATATCATATGCAAGATGTTATAAATAAGGAAGGCATTCAGGTTGAGGTGGAAGCATCCGCAGAATACCACCTTGACGATGAGTTTCTGGCCAAGGTGGAATCAGGTGAAGTGCTGCCGTTTGGTAAGGAAAATTATCTGTTGGTCGAGTTCCCTTTTTACAAACCATCCTTTTCACCCGATATTATACTCAGCCGCACCATACAGGCGGGTTACCGGCCGGTCATTGCCCACCCTGAAAGGTACGGCTGGATGATGGGCAAGATGAAATTGTACGAGGGCTTGAAAGATCAGGGCGTGTTGTTCCAGCTCAATCTGAATTCTCTTTCAGGCATGTATGGATTTCCGGTCAAAATGATGGCAAATAAACTGGTAGATGCCGGTATGGTTGATTTTGCCGGTACTGATGCTCACTATCTCGGGCACCTGCTGGAACTTCGTAAGTTGTTGCCTAACAAGTATTTCGTGAAGCTGGTGGAAAGTGGCAGGCTCATGAATACTACGATCTGATTTCTTTACCTTTGCACCGATGAATTTTCAAAGAAGATTAACCCGGGTAGTGGACGTTGGCGGAGTGCCTCTTGGAGGCAATTATCCGGTCAGGGTGCAAACCATGACCAACCTGCCGACGGCAGATATCGACGGACAGGTGGCCCAGATCCTGCGTTCGGTGGATGCAGGGGCGGAGTACATCAGAATCACCACACCAACCCTGAAAGATGTGGAGTACCTTCGGCAGATTAAGGACCGGTTAAGGGTACCTTTGATTGCCGATGTGCATTTTTCTCCCAATGTGGCCATTGCGGCTGCCAAAGTAGCTGCCAAAGTCCGAATCAATCCCGGTAACTTCCTCCGTACCCCTGATACCCGATACCATGTTCTGTCATTCCCGCGAAAGCGGGAACCCGATACCCATTCCTACCTTGATCAGCTTCACTCCATCATGCGCCCGCTGCTTGAGACTTGCAAGAAGCATGGAACCGCCCTTCGCATCGGGACGAATCACGGTAGTTTATCAGAACGCATTCTTGATCAATATGGTGATACCCCTGAGGGAATGGTTCAGGCAACTTTGGAATCAGTGCGGATTTGTCAGGCGGAAAACTTCCACGATATTGTTCTTTCACTCAAATCGTCGAATGTAAAAGTGATGGTCGAAGCCACACGGCTTCTGGTCAGGAGGATGGATGAAGAGGGTATGGATTATCCGCTGCACCTGGGTGTGACAGAGGCAGGAGAAGGGGAAGACGGCCGGCTGAAATCGGCTATCGGCATTGGTTCACTGCTTGTGGACGGGATAGGAGATACCATTCGGGTTTCACTGACGGAGGATCCTGAATTTGAAATACCGGTGGCTTATGGTATTTTGCAGGCTTCCCGGGCACGGATCACACGCACTGAATACATCAGCTGTCCGGGTTGCGGCCGTACCACCTTTAAATTGCAGGAGGCTGTTAAAAAAGTGAAAGAGGCGACTGCTCATCTTACCGGACTGAAAATTGCTGTCATGGGCTGCATCGTAAACGGTCCCGGTGAAATGGCCGATGCCGATTATGGTTACGTCGGCGCGGGTCCCGGTAAAGTGCACATATACAAAGGAAAAGAAGCAGTATTGAAAAATGTTCAGGAGGATGAGGCGGTGGAGAGATTACTGGCGATCATACTAATGAACGAAGGCTAAAATTAGCGACCGAAGGGAGCATAATTAATATTAAGCTATGTCAATTAAGGTTAGTGGAATTACAAAGCTCTTTGGAGAGCAGAAGGCCCTGGATGATGTTTCATTTCAGGTAAAAACCGGTGAGGTGGTGGGGTTTATCGGTCCGAACGGTGCCGGGAAATCGACCATGATGAAGATTATTACCGGTTTTATTCCTCAATCCCAGGGGGAAGTTTGGGTCAATGACCTGAATACCCTCGAGCATGCATTGGAAATCCGTAAGATGATCGGCTATCTTCCTGAGAATAATCCGTTGTATGTGGAAATGTATATCAAGGAGTACCTGACGATGGTTGCCAATTTATACGGCATCAAAGGCCATGTTGCCAAAAAGGTGGTTGAAGGCATGATAGAGCAAGTTGGTTTAGGTCAGGAGCAGCATAAAAAAATAGGCGCCCTGTCCAAGGGATACCGCCAGAGGGTGGGATTGGCTCAGGCGCTGATCCATGATCCGTCGGTTCTGATCCTGGATGAGCCGACTTCCGGCCTGGATCCGAACCAGATCATCGAGATCCGGAAGTTTATCGATAGCCTGGGCAAGAAAAAGACCATCCTCCTGTCGACGCATATCATGCAGGAAGTGGAAGCCATCTGCGACCGGGTGGTGATTATCAATCTTGGAAAAATCGTTGCGGATGAATCTACCGCAGAATTGCGTAAAAAAGAAAGCAGCCTGGAGAAGGTTTTCCAAAGGCTTACAAAATGAATGAAATTAAAAATATCGTCTTCGACCTGGGTGGAGTCCTGATGAACATCGACTTCAAAAGGACTTTTGATGCTTTCGAGATTATCGGATTCAGGGGTGCCGAACAGGCATTTCATGACCCGGATGTCAATCGGTTATGTATGGATTTTGAAACCGGAGTATATTGTTCGATCGAAATGCGCAGGAAGTTCAGGGAATTAACCGGGTTCAAATGCACCGATGTCCAGTTCGATAAAGCCTGGAATGCTCTACTGATTGATTTTCCGCCCGAAAGGATCAAGCGGGTACAGGAACTGGCCAGGAAATACAAAACCTATCTGCTGAGTAATACCAATCCCATACACGCCCGATATTTCAACTCCGAGCTGGAAAAGCATTTCGGTATTGAATCCCTGGATCACCTGCTGGATAAAGCCTGGTATTCGCACAACCTCGGAATGCGCAAACCCGACGAAAGGATATTTTGTAAAGTATTAAAAAACAGTCGGTTGAATCCAGAGGAAACACTTTTCATCGATGACAGTGAGATGAATGTCAGGGTTGCCGAATCCGTAGGGATGCAGGCCATTCATGTTAACGGGGATTTTACCTTGATCGAGGCGCTGAGCAAATACTGACAAGTTGAAGACGGAAGATACTGCTGCCGATCTTCCTTTTTCGCCAATGATTGTAAAAAATGAACATCGACCACCTCCCTTACACCTCCCTCTGGTACGAAGCATCAACCGACCGTGTGCTTTACATCGATCAGACCAGGTTGCCGTGGGAACTGGTGATCCGGGAATTGAACACATTTGAGGACGGTTTACGCGCCATTAAGGACATGGAAGTGCGCGGTGCTCCGCTCATCGGAGTGGCAGCTGCCTTTGCGATGTACGTCAGGGCCAGAACTCGCGGGGAGACTTCTCCGCAGAAAATGGCTGAGCAATTAATAGCTACACGCCCTACCGCCGTAAACCTTGCCTGGGCCGTAAACCAAATGCTCCTTACAACCAGTAACCTGCAACCTGCAACCGACAATCCTTCACGCCTCACGCCTCACGCCTCACGTTCTTCCGCTTCACGCTTCACGCTTCACGCCTCACGATTCCTCCAGAAAGCCCTTGAGATTCGACAATCCGAGATCGACCGCTCCCGTGCTATTGGTGATCAAGGCCTTGCCATTATCCGTGAGATAGCTGCCCGAAAAAACGGGGAGCCGGTGAATATCCTGACACACTGCAATGCCGGATGGCTGGCCACCGTGGATTATGGTACCGCCCTGGCACCGGTTTACCTGGCTTACGATAGCGGAATACCCGTGCATGTGTGGGTGGATGAAACCCGTCCCCGTAACCAGGGCGCCAAACTCACCGTGTTTGAACTGACCGGGCATGGTATCCCGAATACCCTGATCGTTGACAATGCAGGGGGGCACCTGATGCAACAGGGAAAAGTGGATCTGGTGATTGTCGGCGCCGACCGGATTACCTCTAACGGGGATGTGGTGAATAAGATCGGGACCTACCTGAAGGCTCTGGCCGCATTCGATAATAATGTCCCTTTTTATGTTGCCGCCCCGTCATCCACTTTCGATGCCGCCACTCCAACCGGTAAGGACGTGGAGATCGAGGAAAGGGGTGGGGAAGAAGTATTGTTTATCGGCGGATCTTCCGAACGCATCGCACCGCCCGGAACGCAGGTAGGTAATCCGGGGTTTGATGTCACGCCGGCAAGGTTGGTGACTGCTTACCTGACCGAAGACGATAGGACGATAAGACGATAAGACGGAAGAACGTCCATACGGAGCATTGTCATCCCCGCGCAGGCGGGAACTCCGTCACGCTAGCAGGATCTCTGCAAGGCGGGGACCCCTCCGCAAACCGCGCAAAGCTGATAAGTCTTAACGCTAATTGATTATCGAAATTATTTTTTACCGGCCGGCAAACCAATCCATGCAAGCAACCGCAAAGGCGATCCGCTGCCGCCTTTGATCTTCATCGGGGCAGCAATCAGGTAAGTGCCCGTTGGAGGAACACGCTCAAGATTGGCAATGTTCTCATAAGCCGTAACATTGCTGCCGCAAAGAATGCGGTGGCTCATGAAATCCGTCGACTGTCCAAAATCAATGCTTGGGGTATCGATGCCAACCGCCTTAATCTTCCTCTCTTTGACCAGCCATTGTGCGGCTTCAGGACCCAGTCCCGGGAAATGAAGCTCCGCAACCCCTTCAATTCCAGACTTAAGTGTTCCTGTATATTTTTCCGGATTGCCCCACCATTTACCATAACCGGTACGGATCAGAACAATGGTCCTGTCCGGTATCCTGCCATGGTTTTGTTCCCAATTGACAAAGTCCCCGATCGTCACTGCATAATCCCTGTTTTCGGCCGATGGTGCGCTCACATCAACAACCACGGCCGGACCGGTGAGCTCTTCAACCGTAATCTGCTCAATGGATCTTCCGCCCCGGGCGAAATGGAGCGGAGCATCAAAATGGGTGCCTCCATGCTCCTCAGCCGCATACTTAAACGAGGAATAAAAATATCCTTTGTCGTTGATGCCATAAAAGACGGTGTCGTGAGTAAACTTTACATTGGTGGGCCAGTAAACGGTACTCTCCTGAAAATCCCATGTAAGGTCGATCCACTGACCGCCCGCCAGCAAGTTCGCAACATCAGGCTTCGGTTGGTTACACGAAACCAGCGAAAAGAGCAGTACAGCCAGGATAAGGTTTACGCTCGGCCGCCATCTTTGCGATATTTTCATATAATAAGGTATTAATTCTCTTTTCTTTCGCTTCACGCTTCACGCTTCACGTCCTCACATCCTCACGTCCTCACATCTACCTCGCCTTCACCCATACCAGCTTCCATTCCGTCCCGTAAAGCGTATAAGTGGTCCAGTAAGTATCCTTGGTGACCACCTCTGTGGTTCCGCCTTTATAAAAGGAGTAGGACGTAATCCCGCTCTCGCCTTCATCAATCTGATGGCCGGCAGTCAGCAGCTCCGGAAAATCAGTATACAGGGAATCAGTAAACAGGTTCCTGCCGATCTCCATGGCATCCTGGTCGTATAATATCCGCCCCCCTTTTTCCATTACCCACATCTCAAAGCCCTTGCCTTCAAAAAGCGGTTTCATGAGATTTTCAAGCATCTGCTCCGGATAGAACAGTCCCGACAGGGCCCCTGAAACCGAATTGCTTTTAACGAGGGGATGCAATACAACATTTGCATAGAAGCCTTCAACCGATATGAAGCTTTCGCTCAGGACAGGTAGTTTGGTCTCGAAAGCTTTTATGACATGTGCCTGCTGGCTGATGTCAAACCCCTGCGAACCGTAATAAAGCGATGGTTCAATCAGTTGGATGATCCCGGACGAACTGATCCAGGCAAAATCCGTGATGTCCATCGAACCGTTCACGAGCTCAACGAGTTTGGAACGGATCAGCGCAGTGTCAAGGTTGACCGATCCGATATAGGCATTGGCAAGAACGATCTTTTGGTTGATGTCATCAAATAAGGCTGTCAGGTTGGTTTTCGATGTGACCAGCGCTTCCGGAAGTTCAAAAACATCCTTTTTGCATCCGGCCTGGACCATGGCAAGGCTGATCATCAGAAAAACAACTTTCGTTTTCATGGCATCGGGGGATTTGTAGAGGAAAGATAATAAATTATGTGGTGCATTGTGCCAGATGTCGTGTAGAGACAGATCATAATCTGTCTCTACCATACATGTCGCCAGATTACGTGACATTTCGCCAAATACCGTATATTGGCATATTATCTCTCAGCCATGAAAAAACACATTGTCCTGATATCGATTATGTTAATTGCACTAACCCCGGTCCTGTCAGCACAGGAGTCGGAGCAGAAGCTTTATCGTATCCATGTGAAGGATTTCAGCCTTATCCGATCGATAGAGAACAAAGGGGTGACGGTTTATAATGTAAATCCGGATTCTTCTATCGAGGTGCTGGCACGACCGGATCAGATTAACCATCTGGGTATCGAAGGTGCCGAGGTGGAATTCATCGCCAACAGCTTCAGGGAATTATATCAGGATGAGTTGTCGCTTAAAAGCATACCCCCTTTTCATAATTATCAGAACACGTTGGACGCACTGAAAGGGATAGCCAACCGTTTTCCGGCCTTCACCCGGCTGGATACCATCGGGTTCTCCGTTTTGGGAAGGGCCATCCTTTGCCTGAAAATTTCAGATAATCCTGAGGTGGACGAGGATGAACCACCTCTATTTTTTGCCGGCAATCATCATGGAAATGAGGTTCATAGTGTGGAGATCGCACTGTATGAAATAAATTATCTGGTGGATAATTACGGTACCGATCCTGAAGTCACCCAATGGGTCAACTCAATGGAGATCTGGTATGTGCCGATGACCAACCCCGATGGCCGCGAAGCCATGCAAAGGGGCAATGCCCATGGGGTCGACCTGAACCGGAATTACTCGTTTGGCTGGACCCCTGCCGGCGATCACGGAACAGCAGCTTTTTCGGAACCTGAAACACGTGCAATCAGGGATTTTACCGCAAAATTTCCTCCCATCATGAGCCTTTCCTATCATACTTCGGGACAGTATGTATTATATCCCTGGACGCATATCGATGATGCGGCGCCTGATTCAGCAGCGATGGTGTATCTGGGTAACCTGATCAGCGGATCGATCACCTCTCCGACAGGAAATTACACCCTGATGCAGGGAGGCCGCTGGTATTTTACCGCAGGGGAATATTGTGATTACCTGTATGTTAACCACAATACGCTTGCCTATACCGTTGAACTCGGCACCAGTCAGGCCCCTGATTACAGCGTGATTCCCGAGATGTCGACGAGCAACCTGAAAGGATTTAAGACGATGCTCCGGCAGGTTAACAAGGCAGGTGTAACCGGACTGATCACGGATTTGTATACCGGGTTGCCGGTTGCCGCCACCGTGGACATCCCGGAGATTGACAACCAGGGAAAAGTGCCGCCACGACTGGCTGACAGCTTGTTTGGACGGTATTACCGGTATCTGAAACCGGGTGATTATTCTTTTCAGGTTTCGGCACCAGGTTACAGGACCCTTACCCGGACCGTTACTGTTACTGCCGACAACCTGACTCACTGGAATATTGAACTCGAACGTGCTGCAACCCTCACGGTGCTGGAGTTGAAGGTCCTGGACGGAAATTCAGAAAGTACCTCGGGAAACGGTAATGGAATCATTAATCTGGGCGAGGATCTCGGGTTTTCATTATCACTTTCTAACCTTAACAGTATCAGTGCCTCCGGCACTTATGTAAAACTCTCATCAGAAAACAGATACATCCAGTTTATTTCAGATAGCCTGTACTTTGGTGCCATTGCCGGCAATTCTTCAAAAACATCACCGGATACGGCTCTCTTCCGAATCCATCCGCGATGTCCCGACGGCGAGGATCTGGAAATAAATGTTTCCATCGGTGATAACGGTGGATTAGGATGGATTGAGAAGGTGCATCTTGTGGTTCAGGCCCCCAAACTCGAGGTCATCGGAATACGGGTGGATGATTCCGGGGGCAACCAAAACGGGGCCATTGATAACGGGGAAACGGTAATCATCGAGTTCCGGGTGATCAACCGGGGCCATCAGGAAATTCATAATCCACAGGCATTATGCAGGACTATGGATCAATATGTTGAGATGGTGTCCGATCTCGATTCAACGGATCAACTGGATATCGGGGAAGCACATTCATTCCATTTCAGCCTGAAACTTTCACCGGATACGCCAAAAGCCTATCTGGCAGAATTCTTATGTAACATTGATGCCTATGGTGTGTATTCGGTCATGTTTGAGTTTAAATTGAACAATATTCATGGCCTTTACTATGATTTTGAAGATGGGGCCAGCGAGTGGATGCACGCCTCGTACGGAACCACGGCGAATGATCATGATGACTGGCAGCTGGGTACCCCGGCCGGAAAAGCTTCGGATCCTGATCATGCCTGGTCGGGAATCAATTGCTGGGGGAACGACATGGGCTGGGATTCCTATGACGGTACCAGCTGGGACGGGCTATACCAGGCCAATGAATACAACTATCTGCAGAGTCCGGTGATCGATTGTTCAGGGATGAAGAAGGTCGGGCTGAAATTCATGAGGTGGCTGACCATCCGGATCAGCGATCATGCGCGGATCAAGGTTAACGGACAGGTTGTCTGGGAAAATCAGGCGGGACTGATTGATGCGGCCTGGTCGGAACAGATTATTGACATCTCAGCCATTGTTGATAATAACCCGTCAGTCAGGATCATCTTTGAGCTCGAAACCAACAGTTCGGCTTCACTTGGCGGCTGGAATATCGATGATGTGATCATTGCCGACGGACTGATGGCAGGTTCGTCGGGGACTGAAATCGGCCTGACCCCTGATCAGGCCAACCTGTATGAATCTTACCCGAGTCCGTTCAGCACGCAGGTTAACCTTAAATATTACACGCCGGGTGAAGGGCCTGTTGAACTCACGATTTATGACCTGAAAGGGGTCAGGATCAGGACCCTGGTATCGGGCAATCAGCCGGCCGGGATTCACCTGACCGAGTGGGATGGCAGGAATGAAAACGGCCAGCCTGTTCCTCCCGGCATATACCTGAACAGGCTGGTGGCCGGGAAATCAATCATCACCGGGAAGATGGTGAAAATACGGTCATGGTAACGGTTAATCAGTGAAAGGCACGGTAAAATGGAAGCGGGATCCCTCATTTGGAGCCGATTTTACTCCAATCGTGCCACCCAGCATATCCACCAGGATTTTGGAAATGTTAAGTCCCAGTCCACTTCCCCTGATGGCTGCCTTGACTACCTGATCGCCCCGGTAAAACGGATCAAATATCCTGGCCTGGTCGGTTTCGGAAATACCTGTTCCTGTGTCCTTTACAAAGAATTCTATGGTGTGGTCGACCAAGGTGAAACCGATCTCGACGCTTCCTTCGCGTGTATACTTAACCGCGTTGGAAACCAAATTGATCAGTACCTTGCTGATCTTATCCGAATCCGAATGTATGACCAGTTCCTCCTGTCCGTCGGGTATCGTGACAAAAAGTGCCAGGTCGAGCTTGAATTCGGGCAGATCAAACATGCGGAAAACCGTTTGAACCACATCGGCCGGTTTGAAACGGGTGAGGTTAACCGGCAATTTCTCGCTTTGCATCCTCGATAGCAATACTACATTATCAATCAGGTTTAGCAATTGATTGGTACCCTGATAAACGATGGAAGCGTACCGGTTTTTATCTTCGCATTCCGAATCTATCAGCAGGTCGGTAAATCCCATGATCGCATTCATGGGGGTTCTGATCTCATGGCTCATGTTGTTCAGGAAGGCAGATTTAAGGCGATTGTTCTCCTCCGCCTTATTTTTTGCAGCTATTAGCTCTGATTCAATCACCTTGCGCTCAGTGATATTGCGTATGCTTCCGATCAGCTTGTCGGGTTTTCCGTTTTCGTCGACAAAGACTTTAGATGATATGGCACAGGGAATGAAAGTGCCATCCTTGTTCAGCAGGGAAACTTCATAATCGACAACCTTTCCGCGTTCCTGCATGGTCGCCAGGTAAGCATTGCGCTCGGCAGGATCTGCATAAAAGCTGAACATCGATTTTCCCAAAAGGTCCTCACGCCGGTATTGTCCGTTCGAGATCATTTCAATGGACGGACTGACCTCCAGGATGGTTCCGTCGAATGCAACCTCAAAATAACCATCCTGCACATTCTCAAAAATGCTCCGGTACTTTTCCTCATTTTTCTTTAATAATTCCTCGGCCCGCTTCCGTTCGGAGATATTCCGGATACTTCCGATCATTTTTTCAGGCTGGCCGGTCTCGTCCAGCGACATCTTGGAGGAAATGGCACAGAGCAGAAAAGAGCCGTCCCTGTTGCGCAGGGCAACCTCATAATCCGTAACCGATCCAAATGCTTTTAAGGTTGCCAGATAACCTGCCCTCTCTGCAGGATTGGCATAGAAGTCAGTCATCTGCTTGCCGATCAGGTCTTCCCGCGTATATTGTCCGTTAGATACCAGCTCAATGGATGGACTGACTTCCAGAATGGTGCCTGCCAGCGAAACTTCGAAATATCCATCCTGGACATTCTCGAATACCAGGCGGTACTTTTCCTCGCTCCGCCGCAATTCCTCCTCAACTTTTTTACGGATGATGGATAGCCCAAGTCCTCTGTTTTTCGTTTTTTTCATGAGCGTTTCAGGTTGTTAACGTAACTGATTGTAAACTAAAAGTAGGAAATACTTTACAATTAACAACTTACCTGATTCCGGCAAAGGTTTCGAACCCTACTCCGCCTCACGCTTCACGCCTCACGCCTCACGCTAAAAAGGCAAATCGTCCCCAATCCCCTCCTCCTCCGAAGGAACCGGAGGCAATGGGGCAGCGAAATCATTTTCTGCCTCACCGCCTTTAGATTCTTTCACCACTTTCCAGGCCTTCACATCGGTGTACCACCGACCGTTAAACTCCCGGCTTTCGATATCCACCGAGGCGACCACGCCGTCTCCATTTTTCAGGGCATATTCATCGATCTTTTCGCCCCAAACCACGAAGCAGATCTTTTTAGGGAATTGTTCTTCGGTTTGCAGAATGTATTCCTGTTTTTTCCACGCGCCTTTTGCAGAGGTTCCAGATGCCATTGGCAGGATGGAAACTATTTTTCCCTTGATATCCATTGTTGGTTTATTTTGATGTTAATTTATTAACATCTTGATTATTAGGTTGAAACAATTAACTTAGCTTTACTAAGCCGTCAAATCTACACCTAAAATCGCTAAAAATGGAAAATCCGACAAGCAATTCGTTTGACCAAACCTTAATGATGAAATGGATTAAGGACATGTCAGGATTTGGCCCGAGGCGGGCCGGAAGTGAGGCTGGCCTTAAAAACGAAGAATACCTGATGGCCCGGCTCCTGGAATTCGGTCTCGTAGATGTTCACAAGGAACCCATCCCGGTAGTTTGTCGCGAAACTCAAAAAGCAATCGTGGAAATAGATGACGGTCATGGGTTTAAGCCACTACAGGTCCAATGGATACCCTACAGCGCTTATACCCCAGACAGCGGAATTGAAGGAAATCTGGTGTATGCCGATCCGGCAAAGTTTTTTCAGGGAGGCGACTGGACAGGGAAAATTGTTTTAACCGATATTTCTTTCCCGATGCTTGATGTTAAGTTGATTGCGAAATTTTCGCTCGGGGAATACGATCCCGACAGTAACCTCCGTGATATCAGGCATCCGGCCACCTGGGTCAGGATAAACTGGCATTTCTATAAAGAAGCCTGGAAAAAAGGCGCCATTGGTTTTATCGGGATTCTTAAAGATCAGCCGGGAGGCTCTTATCGCATGTATGCTCCCTACGGATTTAAGGAGAAGAATATCCTGGACAAGCCGCTGCCGGGTTTCTGGGTCAGCCGGGAGGAGGGTCCAAGGCTCCGCGAATTAGCCATACAAGGCGAAACACGGGTCAGGATGATTCACACCGGCAGCCATAATCCTGCTGTTACCCATAACATTATGGGTACGATTCCCGGCAAAACCGAAGAAACCGTCATCGTTCACTGCCATCATGATTCACCATTTAGCTCTCCGGTAGAAGATGCATCGGGCTGCTCCGTGGTTTTGGCAGTGGCCAAACATTTTGCTGAAATCCGGAATAATCAGCGGACCCTATTGATCCTCTTTACGGCGGGACATTTTTATGGATCACTCGGAACCCGCACCTTTATCAACATTCATCAGAATACAATTGTTCCGAAAGTTGCATTGGAAATCACCATCGAACACATTGCAAAAGAGGCGGTTGAAAACGCTTCAGGAGAACTGGTATTCAGTGGCCGGCCGGAAGGAACCGGGATTTTTGTCCCGTTCAATAAGCAAATGGTGGAAATAGTGCTCGAAAGTGTACGGGCTAATTCCGTCGACCGGGTGTTTTTGCTGCCTCCCGAAGGACCGTTGGGGGATTATCCGCCAACCGACGGTGGCGACTGGTATGAAGCTGGGGTGCCATTGATCAATTTCATTTCCAACCCGGTGTACCTGCTTAATGAAGAGGATAATATCGATTGGGTCATGGGGGACCGGCTGCCGAAAATGGCCGGTGCCGTGACAGATATTATTCGCAAAACCGACCGGATCAGCAAAGCGGCTATCGGAATGGTGGAGCTTACCGGTTTCAGGTTAAAAATGAAACTGATCAAAAATCTGATCCGGATGAAAACCAGCAAATTTGGAACACGGCCGGTCTACTGAAATAGGGGTAAGATCATGAAAAAAATCCTGCGTGGAAAATCTTTGTGTAATTTCACGTCTTATATCATCAGGAGATCCATAATCCATCATGCCGAACCGGCCTTCAAATATCCATCCACCCAAACGCAGCCCGGGGGTTCTCGGGGATATCTGGTATTTTCTCCTGCGTAAACCGGGACCCGATACGTTGCTTCGCTTCCAGAATGCCGGTGACCGCGACAATTACAACAAAAGGATCCTCCAGCGCCTGGGGATCAAGCCTGATAATTTCACGATCCTAAACATTCATCAGATTGACGTGAATGCCCCCCCCAGCTATGTTTTCAATGAGCTCCTGAAGTGGAGCGGCGACAGCACCTGCTGGCCAAATTATATCGCACGGTTCGACCGCATTATGGATGAGCTTGAGAACATCAGGATATTGCCCTTTGGCTGGTCGAAGTACCCGTTTGGCATGAAAAGCCTGATGGGATTCAAATTGATCCCCTTGTTCCTGATGAATGCCATCCGTTTTAAATCGATCCCCGACAGTTTCGATTTCGATAATGCCCGGTACCTCCTGTATAAGTGCAGCGGCGGTTACCCGATCGGTTTCTTTTCCATGTATGTGCGGTCGACCATTGCTGAACTGGGCGAAACCGGTCCGACCAAACTTTTTGTAATCGTTGGATTTAATTTCTACGGTAAAAAGGACTGGGCAAAAAAGAAGTTTGTCAACCGGATCTGGCAGGCCGTGCACAACCGGGTAACTTCCAATGTTTTATACCGGTTGAAAATGCTTTGCGAATGGAGGCTCGATAAGATTCACACCCAGCCCGACCTGTTGAAGCATTTTGAATCCGATTTATGGAGCAGCGATGAGAGCTGCATCATTACTTCCACTCCTATTCCGACAGGATCCTGTACAATTCCAAATCCAGATAGTCATGGTGACCCTGAATGACTTTCCTTACATTAAAATCAAAATATTTTAATGTTTGACAGATTTCTGACCTTAAACAGTGGAAATGCAAAATCAGAATCGTCAAATACAGGGGCTAAGGTTTTTTTATTCCTTAATTTTGCCCTCGATTTTCGAAATCAGGAACAATAAATGACGCTTAACCCCGATTGGTCAAACAAGGAAACCCTGGAGAAATATTCTTCAGCGGTATCATTATCCGACATGGAGCTGTTTATTTTTCCGGATCTGATGTACCCGCTCCTCCTGGCTAACATCATGAGCCCGATCATCTGGACATGGCGCGAGGATCCCTGGTTTGAGGGAATCACCCGTAAATCATTCAATTATAAGGCTAACCGGATCAAGCAATACATCATGGAACATTATGTATTCAACCTTGATCTGGATACCTGGGGACTGACGGCCAAGGATACCGAAATCAGCCGGTTCAGCAGTTTTATGGACATGGGCCTGCTGAGGCAATCGAACGCCCTGTTTGGTTACGAAGGCGATAAATACTATTTCGACCTGGATATCCGCCGGCATTTCGGACTGGACAAATATGCCGGCGATCAGATACCTTACTGGAAAACGGAAACCGTGGAGGCTATGACCGCATTCCGATACAAGGAATCCTTCAGCAGCGGGGCGGGGGAGTGTGTATCGTTGTCGGTATTGTATGCTGCCGCACTTTTTATCGTGGGCCGTATCCCGCTTGAGCATATATTTATGATGGGTACCCCCCTGCACTCGCAGAATTTCATCGATATCCATGAGGGTATGCTCACCAACAATAGGCGGATTGTCACAAAAAAGATGTGGTTTAACGGAACCTCCCTGTCAACGCGCGCCCGCAGGGCCCTGGAGAATGAAAAAGTAACCATTGTCTCTCACCTGTCAGGCCACATTCACTATATGTATGAAACGGCCACCATCGACCCGGCGGCCTACCGGAATTTTTCAGATAAACTCACGAAATTCCTGACCACAGATCTTTCTCCCGTGGTTTTCATCAATTTCCTCCGCTATCATATGAATTTCAAAAAGTGCTTCCAATACCGGCACTTTTTTAATTC
>Ga0172379_10002683_pt1 | contig 30746 bp, 27 predicted proteins | sample GrowelOW334metaG_FD_119756 | JGI IMG/M metagenome (GOLD analysis project Ga0172379, IMG submission 119756) | Groundwater microbial communities from an aquifer near a municipal landfill in Southern Ontario, Canada - Groundwater well OW334 metaG | ecosystem: Environmental > Aquatic > Deep...
AGTGGCGGAACGATACGAGCGTACGAGGCAGTTTCAAGCCACCACGCGCTCCGCGCGTGCGATTAGTCGGCATCAGGATTATCAGCAAAATACATTCGAACTTTGTTTAATACACACCGCAAAGTTTAGCCCGCATTTGCGGGCTTTTACTTTGAGAGAGAGGAGAAAGTCATAATATGACTTTCGTGAGGGATTCGAAGCCCGATTGAGCATTTTTTATGAGTCGGCGAAATAAAAAATCCAATCGGGGTACTGAAACTGTAAGTTTCGAATCCCTCCCTCTCCGCATTTTTTAGAAAAAACGAAACCTCATGGCGCGATGTACGCGCCATGAGGTTGTGTGCCTGTTTCTCAACAGGCGATCTTTTCCCTTGCGACGAGGACTCCCTCGTCTTCGAAAAGATCTTCTGATCGGAGGAGCCTTTCCAAGGCCTCCTCGACCTGAGTTTTGAGGCGACTGGCCGATATTCTTGGGTCATGCCTCCACTCGATCGTACCGTCTCTCATTAGAGTGGGTACGATATCGTCAGAAGACAGTTCATCTGGTCTCTCGTTGACCAAGGCCACTATAACTTCTTCCAAATCGTCATCGGTGTAGAACTTCCGAGGCGGAGGGAGAGGGGGTTTTTGGGAATTCGGCAGATTGATTGGCGTCCGCCATTTGAATCTTTCACCCTTAGTGACTAGTCCGTCTCCCTGGAGTTTTTCCAGGGCGTGCGCGACCCCGTTTTGGAAGAAGCTGTTTGCTGTGTATGACAGATCATAACCATATCTTCCAGCTTCATCCTTGACGTGAGTTTGGAGATCCTCGAAAGTCATACTACTTTTCGGTTCATCCTTTCTACTTTCGAGAACCTTCCTCACTATCTCGAAGAACTGACTCTTGTCAGTGACCTCTCTCAACTTTGGCAGCGATGTCCCACCTTTTGTGAGCTCATCTTCTTCATCAGCCTCACGACGGCCCGGCGACGTCTTGGGGACTTTGGCTTTTTGGCCATTGCCGTTTCCGCCTTGGTTGTTGTGCCCGGTTGTCGCTATAGAGTAGTACAAGACTTGACCCTTCCTGCCCTTGCCCCCTTTAGGGTTCGGTCCTAGTTCGGACTTCAACATTCCTTTCTTTTTCATGAAGAAGAGGGTCGCGTAGATTCTCCCTTTTCCCTGTTTGCTGTTGTCGGAGACTCCCGTTTTCTCGGCCCAATTCTGGATTTCTTCGTAGCAAGCACTGCTTCTTTGGGAGAGGAAGCTTTGGATCTTACTGGCCGTCGACCCCTCCTTTACTCGTCCATTGCCATTGGTCGGTGTTGATTTCCTTGCCGGCTCCGGTTTCTGGGTTGAGGCGGCGGGCCTTGTTTCCCGTTTTTCGGGTTGGTGACCGATGGCCGCTACCGTTTCCCCAAACAGGGAAAGGGTCTGGTCGTCTATCACTGAATCCGCCAACAATCCCTCCATGTTGCTTCTGACTCTGGCCTCCCCTTCGTCGAGCTGCCCTCTGAGCAGACTTATGTTGGCGAGTTGCCTTCGGCAAACATCCAGTGTTTCTCTCCTTGATAGGAAAGTAGTATGACTGATTTCTTCTGCTGAGCTCGGCATAGACTCATCCTCCCGCGTTGTTAGTTTTCAATTGTAGCCCCGATGGCTACGTCCTCGTCTAGCTTAGTTAATTAGTCATAAAAGTCAAACCGGCGACTGGGGGTCATTTTTGTATTGTGGATAAAACGTCGCCGATTTTTTCGCTATTGGGTATATACTTGATTTTATGTAGAAGTGTTTTTTTTATTACTTTTTAATCATCTAATTTTTGTTATGAATAAATTTTTAATTAAGGCCGGATTGCTTTCTCTTTTACTGGCACCTATTTTTGTTTGGGCGGTTATTACTCCCAACGACCCTTCATTTGCTCAGCAATGGGCTCTGAAAAAAATTCAAGCCCCTCTAGCTTGGGAGACGACGACCGGATCGAGTACGGTTGTTATTGCTTATTTGGATACTGGCGTTACCCCCGTTCCCGATCTGATAGATAAAATGGTTCCTGGTTGGGTTTTCCCTGGATTGGGTGATTATAGTTATCAAGGTAATGCCACCTCAACCGCTGATCCTGTTGGGCATGGTACCGCTGGAGCTAGTGCCGCTGCGGCTAGTAGTAACAATGCTATCGGTATTGCCTCGCCTTGTTGGGGTTGTAAGATCATGCCGATACGGATAACAGATTTATCTGGAAATGGTTACGGTAATGCGATTGCTGGTGCTTTGCACTGGTCGGCCGACAGGGGAGCAAAAATCGCCAATGTTAGTTTTAGGATGGACCATAGTGCTACGGTGGCAGATGCTTCCCAATATTTTATGTCCAAGGGTGGGGTAGTAATTATGGCGGTTGGTAATGCAAGTTTGTCGTATAAATCTACCGATAACCCAAATATTTTAAACGTTGGAGCAACTGGCTCTGGTGATACTATCGCTCCTTTTTCTAACACTGGAGCGCACGTTGATTTAGTTGCCCCTGGTGGCAATATGTTTCTCGCCAAAAGAGACGGAACTTTCGGATCGTTTGGTGGTACCTCATTTTCTGCCCCAACCGTGTCTGGAGTGGCGGGTCTGGTCTTTTCGATTAATCCTAATTTGACTCCAACGCAGGTAATTAATATTCTCAAACGTTCGACATATGATCTCGGTACTCCCGGTTACGATGTTGTTTATGGTTGGGGGAGAATTAATGCCGCTAAAGCCGTAGCCTTAGCTACTCAAACTAAAAGTGGTCAGGCTGATACCGAAGCACCTTTGGTTGGAGTGGGAGTGCCGGTCGGCAATGTCACCAATGACACAAATATTGGTGTTAATATTGCTGATGCTAGTCCGATCAATAAAATCGAGTTGTACATCGATGGCAAACTTGTTAAGGCTAGTACTTCCATCCCTTTTATTTATCCCTGGATGATGTCTAGTATGACCAATGGTAGTCATACTATCTTAGTCAAAGCTTACGACACGGCTGGCAATATGGGTATTTCTAATCCGCTAATTGTAACGGTTGAAAAAGATACCAATACTCCAAATGTCGACATCACCTCGCCAATCGATGGCGCGATCGTTAAATCTACCACTACTGTTAGGGTGACCGCTACTAGTATTTCTAATATTAGCAATGTTAGTCTGTTGATAGACGATGTGGTTTATGGCAATGCTAAATTTATTCCTTATACTTTCAGTTGGAAGGTTGCCGACTTTACTCCTGGCCAACATACTCTAATGGCTCGAGCAACAAATGCTGATGGTTTTATTGGTGATTCTGACCCTATCACTGTTGAGATTGGGGTTGCTAATGTGACAACAAAGACAGCGACAACTACCGTTGCTACTACCACCAAATCAACAACTGCCACAACAACAGCGACGACGACGGTGGTTGTTGCTACTGACACGATAAAACCTATTGTGTCTGTGACCAGTCCTGTTAGTGGAATGGTTATTGGTGGTAATGTTATTTTTAAAGCGACAGCGAGTGATAATGTTGGTATTGCCAAAGTCCAGCTCTATGTCGATGGTAAATATACCGCTCAAGATACTACTGCTCCCTACGAGATATCCTGGGACACTTCGACCGTGGTGGCTGGCGCTCATACTGTTATGATCAAAGCCTACGATACAGCTAGTCCGACGGCCAACACCGCTTCCCAATCACTCGTTCTGACAGTTCAAGGTTCCAATGTAAATGATGTAATTGTGGTCAATCCTGTTGCCACTACCACAGCGACCACTACTGCTGATACTACCAAACCAACTGTTTATTTCTCGAGTCCGGTCGAAGGACAGACTGTCAGCGGTAAGGTTACTTTTGTAGCCACGGCCAGTGATGATGTCGGTATTTTAAAAGTTCAGCTCTACGTTGATAGTAAATACTCCGCTCAAGATCTAACCGCTCCTTATGAAATTATTTGGGATACTAGCACTGTCACACCTGGTCCGCACAAAGTCATGATCAAAGCCTACGATACAGCTAAACCGACGGCCAACACCGCTGCCCAAACGGTCAATGTCACTGTCCAGCAGACCGTTGCTTCAAAGATTTTCCAGAAATTCTTGTCGGCAGTCAGGACGATCATGTTTAGGTCGGGGGGGATATAAAAACCAAAACCGGTTCGCGCTAGCGCGAACCGGTTTTGGTTTTTGTAAGCCTGTGGACAAAATCCTGGCCATGCCTAATAAGAAGGGTATATACTTAAGTAAACATCCCCTGATGTTTTTTAGTTAGTAATTTAATTTTATGATGAAAAAAATTATCGTTAGGGCTGGGCTGCTATCGCTTTTGCTGGCACCTATTTTTGTTTGGGCAGTTGTTACTCCTAATGATCCTTTGTTTCCTCAACAATGGGCTTTAACAAAAATCCAAGCGCCGCTGGCTTGGGAGACCACGACTGGATCGAGCACAGTCACGATTGCCATCTTGGATTCTGGTATAAACCCGGTGGCGGATTTGAAAGATAAAATAATATTAAATTGGAACGCTTATGATAATGGCTCAACTACTGATGTCTTGGGTCATGGCACGATGGTAGCTAGCGCAGTGATGGCTAGCAGTAATAACGGTATTGGAATTGCTTCACCTTGTTGGGGCTGTAGACTGCATAATGTGCGTATAAGTGATGTGGCAGCGGGAGGTTATGGCGCTACTATTTCTAGTGGCCTTACCTGGGCCGCCGACCACGGAGCGCGCGTTGCTAATGTGAGCTATGGTCTGAATTACTCCGATACTGTGACTGATGGTGCAAAATATTTTATGAACAAAGGAGGAATAGTTATAATGCCAGCTGGTAATGAAGGCCTCCTTTCTCTTTATGCATCTGAAAAACAATTTATTTTAATCGTTGGAGCTACCACCAATACTGACCAATTAGCTTCATTTTCTAACTCGGGTGCCGATATAGATTTAGTGGCTCCAGGGGGCAGGAGTTCTATTGGCTAGCCGAAGCGGCGGTTATAACTCTGGTTCCGGTACGTCTTTCTCTGCTTCCATCGTGTCTGGTGTAGCTGGTTTAGTTCTGTCTGCTAATCCCGCTTTAACTGGGAGACAAGTAATGAATATTCTCCAGCGCTCTGCTGATGACCTTGGTACTACCGGCTATGATGTTAGATATGGTTGGGGACGAGTCAATGCTGCCAAAGCGGTGGCTATGGCCAAAGCCAACCAAGATGATTTTAAAATCCCATTGGTGGGTTTAAACGTGTCTCCAACCTATGTCGGAGTTTCAAATGCTGTTGTTGGTGCTAATTTTGCTTCTGCTAAACAAATTACCAAATTGGAATATTATGTTGACAACAAATTAGCGAAGACCTTAACCATACCCCTATTGTCGTCTTGGGATGAGGCTTTGCAAAAATATGTGACTAAAGAAGGACCACTCCCTTGTACTTTCGTCTGGCCCATCACTCTAGCCGACAATGGCTACCACACCATCTACGCCAAAGCCTATGATACTGATGGCAATGTTGGTACTTCTACCGTCTATAACACTAAAGTCCAATCCAACGCCAACACTACTGTCACCATCACCAGTCCCGCTCCCAACGCCACTGTCAGTGGTAAAGTCACTATCACCGCTAACGCTACTAGCGACGCGGGTATTGCTAAAGTCCAACTCCTCTCTGGAAGCACTATGAAATACCAAGCCAAAGAAACTACTTCCCCCTACACCATGATTTGGGATACCACCACTCTTACTCCTGGTAAATACACCATGACGGTCAAAGCTTTTGACAATGCTTCTACCGTCAATTCCAAATCTATCGACCTCATTGTCGGTTTTGCTACCGGTACCGACATTATCAACCTCGACATCACCCCTCCCACCATCTCCATCACTAGTCCAGCTACCAACTCCATCGTTAAAGAACTCGTCCCAGTCACGGTTAATGCTAAAGACGAAACTAAAATGTCAAAAGTCGAACTCCTCATCGATGGTTCAGTCATTAAACAAAGCACCACTGCCCCTTACACTCAATCTTGGGACACCAACAACTACCAAGTTGGTGATCACACCATCACCGCTAAAGCCTACGACACCAGCAACAACTCCACTCTCTCTGCTCCCATCAAAGTTTCTTTGATTAAGGTGACTACTCCTCCCATCGCGACTACCACCCCTACCACCACTCCTTCCACCCTTCCCGTCGTCTCCATCGTTAGCCCTACTGCCAATGCTACCGTCAGTGGCAAAGTTACCTTAACTGCCAATGCCACCAGTGACCTCGGTATTCTCAAAGTCCAACTCTATGGTGGACTAGTCGGAGGTAGCAGCAGTTACCTCGGTCAGTCTCCCTCCACCGCTTCTCCTTACACTCTAACTTGGGACACTACTACTCTCACAGCTGGTCAATACAAACTAATGGTCAAGGCTTGGGACCTGAAAGGTTCTACCACCGCCCAAACCATTTACCTCAATGTTCAACCACCTATTAGCTCCCGCCTTTTCCAGAAATTCTTGTCGGCAGTCAGGACGATCATTTTTAGGTAGATAATAGGCCTAATTTAGCTAGTAAAATCCAAAGCCTCCGCTGTGCTATAATCGAAAGACTATGACACAAAAGGAGGCTTTAGATATTTTAAAAATGGGGCATAACGCCTTTATTACTGGTGCGGCTGGTTCGGGTAAGACCCATCTCTTAAACGAATACATTAAATATCTCAAACAGCACAAAGTTGGCCTCGGGATCACGGCTAGTACCGGCATCGCTGCTACTCATATGGGTGGTATGACGATCCATGCTTGGTCAGGACTCGGCATTCGTGATCGCTTAACTAAAAAAGACATTGAAGATTTGTCGGAAAAATCATATCTCTGGAAAAGATTTGAAGAGGCAAAAGTTTTGATCATTGATGAAGTCTCCATGCTCCATCATTTTCGATTGGACTTACTCGATCAGCTGGCCCGCAATTTTAAAAATGTTGATGCGCCTTTTGGTGGATTGCAGGTAATTTTTTGTGGTGATTTTTTTCAACTACCACCAGTGTCGCGTAGTGGTGAGCCGCCCGCCAGTTTTGCTTACGAGGCCAAAGTTTGGCGGGATTTAGATTTAAAAATTTGTTATCTCGAGGAACAGTGGCGTCAGCAAGATCAGAATTATCTAAAGTTGCTCAACGCTATCAGAAGTGGGGAACTGGAAACAGAAGCAATTGAAATTTTACAATCACGGTTCAATCAAACTCTGACGGCGATTGATCCCACTCGACTCTATACCCATAATGCGGATGTTGATTTGGAAAATGAACGAGAGTTGGCCAAGATTGATGATGATCTGATCGAGATGCCGATGACGGCCACTGGTCGGGAAAATCTGGCGGCGATTTTGAAAAAAGGTTGTTTGGCGCCAGAAAATTTACGCTTGAAAAAAGGGGCTAAAGTGATGTTTGTAAAAAATAATTTTGAAGTTGGCTATGTTAATGGCACTTTGGGACTAGTGGAAGAATGTGATGATTTTGGGATTAAGGTCAGAGTTCGCTCTGGTAAATTGATCAAAGTAGAGCCGGCCAGTTGGGCTATCGAAGAAGACGGCAAAGTCAAAGCCCAGATTATGCAATACCCTTTGCGTCTGGCTTGGGCTATCACGGTGCATAAAAGTCAGGGGATGAGTCTCGATGCGGCCGAAGTAGATTTGTCACAGTCTTTTGAACGAGGGATGGGTTATGTGGCCTTGTCACGGGTCAGGAGTCTCGACGGTTTAGTTTTGCGTGGGCTCAATGATATGGCTCTGCGAGTGAGTGAAGAAGTTTTAAACCATGATGCTGAGTTTCGGCTGTCCTCAAAAAAAGTGGTAGCTGAGTGGCAAAAAATGTCAGATAAACAAAAAGAAGAAGCTAAACGAGAATTTTTGGCGCGGATCGGGGCGGATAAAGAAAAAAAGTCTAAAAAACCAGATACAGTATCAGAAACTAAAAAACTGGCTGAAGCGGGTTGGACGGTAGCCAAGATTGCCCGTGAACGAGGACTGAAACCGGAGACAATTATTAGTCATCTGGAAGAAATTAAAACTCGTGAACCGGATTTTGATTTTAGTGCTATCGGAAAAGGGATATTGGCCGCTCGTTTGAAAAAAATTCAAGCCGCCTTGCGAGCTAGTGGAGTAGAGGAGGGGGGCGGTTATCGTCTAACGCCGGCTAAAATCAAACTAGGGGCTGGCTATACTTATGAGGAAATCAGGTTGGGCCGGTTGCTGATGTCCTAAAATCCTTTAAACGAATAACAAAAATGCTATTGCGTTTTTGTCTAGAAGAGCGCAGACTACATTTAGAAATTATTCTCGACTTGTTAGCTAAGAAATCGCCTATGAAAAACTTTTTTTTATTGTTTTTGATTTCGCTGTCTTTTTTTGTTGTGGCTTCTTCTTCACGAGCAGAGACCAGAACTCTATTGTGGAATGGTGAGAGTGGATCTTTCGTTGGCCAAAATGGGGCGCTTAATAGTAGCCAACCTCATACCGGCCGTTTTAGCTTTGAAGGTTCTCCTACCGGATACAATCCGCCAGTGGTGCGGATGATTGGCCTCAGCACTTGGCGTGTCAATCTTTCAAATTATGATGAAATTCAGTTTTATGCCAAAACCACTAAAATCGGCACTAAAATAAATTTTTATGTTAATGCCTGGAATGGTAAAAGCAATGTTGTTGACATTGATCAATATATAGAGGGTGGAAAATTAGATACGACCTATCGTCTAGTGCGCGTCCCAATTTCGGTGCTGAAAAATTCTACCTATCGTCTCGAGATCGTCGAGAGTTTTTATTTTGGTACTTCTAACCCAGACCACAAAATATATATTGATGATATTTATGCTGTAGGCGGTAGTGGTGCTGCTATTGTTTCCAATAATACTACCAGTCAAAATCAAATCACCTCTGATGATTCTCTTGGTGTTTCTTTTAAAACTAAAACCACTCTGTGGGATGGTGAGTCTGGGTTATCCTCAAGCGCTAATGGGGTTTTAAGCTCTCAGGCTCATGCTGGCCGTTTCAGCTTTGAAGGTTCGCCTACCTATAGCCCACCCGTGGTAAGAATGGTTGGCCTCAGCACCTGGCGCATCAATCTCTCAAGTTATGATGAAATTCAGTTTTATGCTAAGACAACCTTGCCTGGCAAAAAGGTAAATTTTTATGTTAATGCTTGGAATGGTAAAAGTAATGTTATTGATCTCAATCAGTATATAGAGGGCGGGAAATTAGATACGACTTACCGTTTGGTGCGCGTGCCCATCTCAGCTTTGAAAAATACTAATTATAAACTAGCCACAGTGGAGAGTTTTTATTTTAGTACCGCGAAGTTGGCTGGTTATAAAATCTATATTGATGATATCTCGGCGGTAGGGAATAACGTCGTGGCTCCGGTGGTAGTAAAACCAGTTAGCCCCAATAATAATCCCACTACCACTATGGATGTTGTTTATGACCCAGTGGATCCTATCCAAGCTATTTTGCCACCAGCTGGTCAAATTGTCGGTGTTAATAATATTACTTCCAATTCAGCTGATTTATCTTTCCGTCCGGCCTCTAGTGCTAAAACTATTAAAATCTATGTCGCACCAGAACCAACTGCTGAATCTAACGGTGCATTAAAAAAACAAAAGTTAGTCGCGACTATTCCTGCCAGCACGCCTGCTTATCGTCTTGATCGTTTGGCGGCTTCGGCGGATGCTTTTGTGCGAGTAGAAAATCTTGATGAGGCGGGCAAGGTTTTGGCTGGCGCCAATCTTCATGTTCGTACCCTTGGCGGTCCGAGGGCCAAACTCGCTACCCCTTTACGTGAAGTTCATATGGTCTCGCCCAATATTCTCGAATTAGTTTTTGAAAATAAAAACGTTTATTCTTATAGTGCTAATTCGGCCGACAATAATGCCATCGACAATGGCGCGACTTCGCTAATTGGTAGTACTGGTCCTAGCCTGCAAGCCGGACCATGGAATATCACCCGAGCCGATGGTAAAAAAATTACCGTCAATACTGTTTATCGTCATTCGATTCCGGTGTGGATGTCTGATATTACTAAGGCGGGCCGAATTGATGTTGATCACCATATTTATTTGGTCTTGAGTGAGTCAATTGGCCAGAGCGAAGTGCTCAACATCAAAGGTCCAAAAAACACTGATATTATTTTACCCTTCAGTGATAATTATTTAGAAACGACGGTTATCCAGCTTAATCAAGTTGGTTATTCGCCCAAGGCTTCACGGCGCTATGCTTATGTTTCGGCTTGGCTGGGGGATGGCGGTGGTCTGTCTTTGGCCAATTTTCCTGCGACGGCTGAAGTGTTGATTCAGCCTGCTGATCCACTCCAATTACCAAGCAGAGCTCTGTCAGGTCTAAACATTACTACTCGTTCAGGTCTCGATACTGATGCCAATGCGCCCGTCAAAGAAATAAATCTCTCTGGTTTGACCTCTTCGGATAGCGCTGTTTATCGGGTCAAGATTCCTGGGGTGGGAGTTTCTTGGCCGACTCGAGTGAGTAATAAAGCCGTCGGTGAGGCTTTTGGTGTGGTGGTCAAGGGTCTGTATTTCAATCGCTGGGGGCGAGCTTTGCAACAACCTTGGACTAATCTCGGGCCACGACCTGCCGATCACCCGCTCGTCTATACTTCGGAGAGTACCAATTTTCTAGGTGAGAATGCGGCTTTTACTGCCAAAGATCCCAAAGTGGGTGAGCGACCACTGTCTGGTGGCCATCATGATGCGGCTGACAATGACCAACGAGTCTTTCATTTTCAAGTGCCAATGATGCTGATGAGAGCCTACGAAATGAACCCGAAGGCTTTTAGAGATGGTCAAACCAATATTCCCGAAAGTGGTAATGGTATTCCTGATTTATTAGATGAAGCTTTGTATAACTTAAAAGGCTGGGCTCAATTGCAGGAAGCTGATGGTGGAGTGCGAGCGGGTGTTGAATCTTATGCCGAGGGGACTAATACTCTTTGGGCTGATCAACAAACTCAAACCTATTGGACTTGGGCCCGTGAACCTTATCATACGATGAGGATGGCGGCCCTCTTTGCTCAAGCTGCTCGTCTCGTGGCACCTTTTGATAAAGCCAAGTCGGCTGATCTGACCGACCGAGCAATTCGTGCTTATAATTATGCTTATGGTCATGGGGTCACCGAATCCAGTAAGGGTGGGATCTTGTTTGCTACTGGCGAACTGTATCGTCTGACTGGCGATAAAAAATACCAAGCGATGTTTGAAAAAGTTTGGCTAGCTAATGTTTCTTATGGTAAGTACGCCCCGGGTATTGTGACTGGTCTTTATCAACCGGCTTATTTCTTGGCCCCAGTCCAACCAATTCTTAGCGATTTCGTTGTTGATTATTGGTCGGGGGCTGGAGTCAATACTACTTACCGCGACCAATCAGTAGCCAAACTAAAAAGTTTAGCTGATCAGTCGGTGGTGGCTGTAGACAATAGTCATGCTCATCGCAATGGCCGGCCGGCGGGCTGGGATCCGACTTGGGGTCAGGGCATGATCTCGGGCCGTTATGTGCGAGATATTTGGAATTATTTTCAAATGGCCAACCCGACTGATCGGCAGAAGTATATTGATGCGATCAGTCTCTCAGCCGATTTTATGTTGGGTGGCAATCCTAGTGGTATGATTTATGTCACTGGTCTCGGCTCACGCCATACTGAATATCCACTTCATTTTGATTCGGATGCTTCAATTCGGGCTGGTGGCGCGGTCGCTCCAGGTATCTCTGTTTTTGGTCCCGTTGGAGCGGTGCCTAATCGAGTGTATTATGATTTTGGTCTCAATACTTTTTACCCCGCTTTTTCCGCTAGCCCGATCATGCTTCGTTATGCTGATCTGCCGTCGTTTGTCCGTACCAATGAATTTAGTGTTCACGAGACTATGGCGCCAAATTCAGAATTACTAGGGGTGCTGTATGGATTGGGAAATTAAATCTATAATGATAACTATGAAAAAAATACTTCTAAGTCTCTTTGTTTTCGGTCTTATTTTTACCGCTCAGACGGCCGCGGCCCATAATCCGCGCTTGGTTTTTAAACAGGCGACAGGTACGGTCATGATGATTGAAAAGCCTGATGTTTCGCAAGCTTTCTATGGTCAACTGCGGGGCGAAGCCGACGTCTATAATCTAAAAATTGATAATGACCAGGATTTTTATTTTAGCCTCCTGGTGCCTGATGTTTCTGGGACGAAGACTGATTACACTGCTCGTTTGTCAGGTCGCGATGTTGACGGTCGGGAAGTATGGCAAGTTTTAGCCGGAGAAAAAACTTGGAGTAAATACTATGAAGAATTTGCTGGTGACAATTATTTAAAGGGTCCAGAAAAAACTGTCTACCTTAAAGCTGGCGATTATACTATTAATGTCGGCGATCCTGGTAATACTGGTAAATATGTTTTAGTGGTGGGGACGAAAGAATCTTGGCCCCTAGCTGAAATCATCAACACTTTTGCTGTTTTGCCCACTTTGAAAAAAGATTTTTTTGAAACTTCTCCCTGGGGTGCCTACTCTAATCGGGTTGGACTTTTTGCTTTGGGTTTGATTGTTGTTTTGGCGATCATTCTCGTTCTGCTAGGCTGGTTTTTTGGCCGTAAGTTTTGGCTGGCCCTACTGATTGGACTAGTGGTCATCTTGGCTTTGTTTTCCATCCGTTTTTATTTTGGTGGGGCGGAAGATGTCTGGCTTTGTCAGGATGGTGAGTGGGTGGCTCATGGTAAACCCTCGACGAATAAACCCGATCGGCCTTGTGCTGAGCAGACGCTGGATACTAAGGATGTTAAATTCGAACCAGCACCGGCCGTGGTGTACCTAGTGCGAGCTTATTTAGAAAAAAATATTTCCACTTTGTCGTCAGAAAAGGCTGTCTTGGGCGGTAAGTTTTATCTGACCAATCTCACTTTTCGTGATAATCAGACGGCGGTAGTTAGCTACGAAGACGGCCATAACGCTTTTGTGGGGGTCTTTAAATTTACTATCAACGAAACAGAAGAAGTAGAAGAGCTGGGGTTTGATGTTGTTGATAAAAATTAAGTAAAAAAACATCCCCCGGGACCGTGAGGGTCTCTCGGGGAATTTTGGGGTAGGGGCGCATCAGTGATGCGCCCCTGGCCTCAGACGGGTCGTGGACGAGACCATTTACTTCTCGTCCGTCCCATCAGCATTTGTCCTAGGTGGCGAAAGCCTCCTTCTTGAGGGCATCGTCGCCGTTCGCCGTCTTCGCGTCTTCAATCGTCATCCCGGTGGTTGTCAGCGCGCGGCCGACCAATGCTTCTTCTCGACTCTTCATAACTTGGTTCCTCCGTGCATGTTTGGGTGTTTTTCACCCAGTGAACTACACCAAACTTCCTCTAAAAATTTATCATAATCAAAAAACAAAAACAAGCTGGCGGTGGATAACAAAATAATGCCGATAAAAACGCTGATTCCGCCAGCTGGCGGATGCGGATAAGACGCGGAAAAATTAAATTTTACCCATGAGCGAAAACTAAGGCGTGGATGTGGCGGGCGCCGGCTCTGGTAAGAAGCCGGCGCAGTTCGGTCAGAGTGGCACCAGTGGTGGTGACATCATCAATCAGGATAATCGTTTGGTGGTGAGGAATTTCTCCGATATTTTTTACTAGAGCAAAAGCTCCCTTTAGATTTTCTAAACGCTCGCTTCGTTTTTTAATTTTGGCTTGCGAGGTGGTGTTTTTTATTTTTTTAATCAATTTATTTTTGACGACAAATTTTCCTGGTTGGAGCTTGGCGATTTCTCTGGCTAAAATCTCCGCTTGATTATACCCTCGTTGAAATCGGCGCCACCAAAAGAGGGGGACTGGTACTAGCCAGATTGGTCCATTGGAATTGACGGCATTGATCTCGCTTGCCGACCACATCATCTCGGCCATTTCGCTGGCGACTGCGGTTTGTTTTTGATATTTCAGCCGCCAAATCAATTCTCGGACCTTCTCATCGCGGTAATCAAAGCCGGCCATGATCCAATCTGGTAACTGGTCGCCACCAGGTGGTGGTAATTTCTGCCTACAAACTGGGCATAAAAAATATCCCTCCGTCTTACAATCAAGGCAATAAAGGGGAAAGAAAAAATCTAATAACCAATCTTTTAATACAAAAAATTCTTTGATAATTGGGTTGTGGATAATTCGCATTTTGATACTATTTTTTATTGCTCCTGTGCTATAATTATAGCAATAATCACTAGAATGAGTGTCACTGACTTTTTCACAGATTTGTTAAAAAGAACTCCGCAAATTTTTTCTTCGAAAAAAGGCGAGAGTGTTTTTGGCCTAGACATTGGTCTGTCGTCAGTCAAAGTGGTTCAGCTTCGTCGCGGTCGTGGCAAGGTAGTATTAGAAACTTATGGCGAGTTATCCACTGGTCCTTATGGAGGTCTAGCTGTCGGACAGGCGGTGAATCTCTCGCTAGAAAATCTAAAAAAGTTAATTACCGATTTGTTGGCCGAAGCCAAAGTGACAGCCACTTCTGGAGTAATGTCTATTCCCACTCGATCAAGTCTAATCGTGGATATTGATTTACCAGAAATGACCGAGGATAAAATGGCGACGGTGATACCGATTGAAGCTCGTAAATATGTGCCAGTGGCGATATCGGAAGTAACTTTAGATTGGCTTCGGATTCCGATGCCCTCGGATATCAGAACGGCCACCGAAAATAATCCCGAGGGTCAGCCCACCAAAGGAATGATGAAAGTTTTGTTAGTTGCTATCCAAAACGATTCGCTCAGAAATTATCAAACTCTGGCCAAGGATTTAAAATTACAAGTCCCCGTGATGGAGATTGAGACCTTTAGCTCGATCCGATCTTGTTTGCGTAATGATATGGGGGCGACCGCCTTGATTGATTTGGGAGCTGGATCGACCAAGATGGCGATTATTGATCGTGGTGTCATCCGCGAATCACACACTATTAGCAAAGGGGCCCAAGATATTTCTATTGCCGTCTCTCGTTCACTGTCGGTGCCTTTTGCCAAGGCCGAAGAAATTAAAAGAGAAGTTGGTTTGATTGAAAAACCAGAAAATTATTCCAATGTTGAGTCAGCAATTAGTCCATCTGTGGAATATATATTTGCAGAAGTAGAGCGAGTAGTGATAAAATATCAAAAGGATAATCGTCGTTCAGTTGATAAAGTAATTTTGACTGGTGGCGGTTCTAATCTCAAGGGATTGATAGCGATTGCTGAGCAGGCTGTTGGTGTGCCGATCGTCATCGGTAGTCCATTTGAAAAAACAGAAGCTCCCGTTTTCTTATCAGGTATGCTTAATGAGGCTGGTCCCTCGTTTGCCGTGGCTGTCGGTTTGGCCCTCCGAGGTTTAGAAGAAATTTAATTTTATGGATAGTAATAGCAAACTCACATCTTTTATTCCTAAAAATTCCACTTCCCCGAGTGGTTTGACGGGTATTCCAACTGGGGGAAATATTAGTCGTGCCTCATCTTCCTCTTCTAGTCCTAGACTCTCTGGGGCCTATAGTTTCCTCGGGGTTGTTTCTTTTGCTCTCCTCGCTGTGACTTTAGTTTTTACAGCTGGAGCCTTCATTTATCGTCTGATGGCTTTCCAAAAAGTTTATAATCCTTGCAATGAACAAGGCTCGTGTGGCCTAGTTGAATCTCTAAAAAGAGATCGTCAACAACTCGGTACCGAAAATTTGATTAGAGCCAAGCGTTTGGAAGTAAAAACTTCCAACGGTCGCAGTCTATTAGACCAGCACGTTTCCGTCTCACCACTCTTTAGACAGATTTTTAGCCCACTGACTTCCGAGGGTATTAGTTATAAGAGTTTTGATTTTGGAGAAAAGGGAGTGATCATTGGTGGTCAGGCCAGAAGCTACGAGGATGTGGCTTTCCAGGCCGAAGTTTTTAATAGTAAAGACGCCAAGGGTAAAGTCAAAAGTTATCGTTTTTATGATTTAAATTTAGACGATAAGGGTAATGTTATTTTTAAACTTGATTTAGCGCCAGATTCGTCGATTTTGAGTTTTAGTAAAGCGTCTCTCCAGATGCCCACCCAACAATAGAATGAAATCTTTATTTTCCATCTTTTTACTTGCCTTATCTGCCCTCATCTTCTTTTATGTGGGCATGCCTCTCATCAATGGTAGCGAATCGGCTTTGTTGCAACAATATGTCCTGACTGGCCGAGAGTCTGACAAATCTGGCCAAGGTCTGGGTATTAAAGGCTTGCAAGCCGAAGCTAATCGTCTAAATTCAGCCCTCGAGATTACTAAACAACTTAGTGAAATTGACGCCGAATTAAAAATGAGGGTCAACAGTATTGATCAGACCCAGTTGCAAAATCTCGACCGTTTTTTGCCTGATAGTCTAGATAATGTCCAGCTAGTCCTCGACGTTAATTCCATCGCGGTTTCTTCTGGAATGAAAATTAAAAATATAAAGATTGATGACTCTGAACAAAAATCTACCGATGTGACTTTGCCGATTGCTAGTAGCACCGAACCCCAAGTCTCCAAACTTAAAATGAGTTTTACTGTCGAAGGTTCCTACGAGACTTTTCTGGGTTTTTTGGATAATTTATCAAAGAGCCTACGCTTGCTTGATGTTTTGTCTATCAAGTTTAGTGCTGATGACAAAGGAGCCAACTTTTATAAATATGATGTCACTATTCAGACATATTGGCTAAAATAACTTAACTATCATGAATACTAAAACAATAATGAAATTAGTTCTGATAGTCGCGGTTTGTGCCGGTGCGTTTTTTGGCTACCGCTATTTTTTTGGCCAGAGTAGTGAACCGGCCGGAGTCATTACCCTCGGAGCTGATGGCCAAGCCATCTCTGGTGAGCCCGTGACTGATTATGAATCACAACAATTTTTAGTGCTTTTGGCTAGCGTTAAAGATGTCGGAACCAAATTACGGGAAGATTTTGTTAAGGATGAATTTTTCTTGGTCTTAAAAGATTACACCGTGCCGGTGACGCCAAAGCCTATTAGCCGAGCTAATCCCTTTTTGCCGATTGGTGTTGGTGGTCCTTATATTGGTAGTACACCTGCTTCTCCTGTAGAGAGTGTTATGACAGCTACTACGACCATTATTACCACTGCCAGTACTACTAAAGCGACAACCACTAAAACAACACCCGCTCCCAATGAGACACTCGAGGGATCGTTCTAGGTTTGTCAATTTTTAAATTTTAAACATGCCCACCGCTTTTGACATACCAGCTCGAGATTTAAAGGGGGTTAAAATACCCCTTGATGTTTTAAAGTATGTGCCTAGAGATTCGGCGGAGTATTTCCAAATGTTGCCTTTGGCCGTCATTGATGGCGTTTTGGAGATTGGTTTAGTTGATCCTGACAGTCCGGAAGCTCGCGATGCGATTCAGTTTATTTCTTCTAAAAATGAAATTCCTTATAAAATCTTCTTGATTTCTAGGGATAGTTTTGATGAGGGAATAAAAAATTACGAAGGTCTCACTTCTCCTAATTCATCAGAGGGTGATATTGTTGACGATCTCGGTCGCAACATTGAAGAAGCCGAGAAAACCGTGGCTAGTTTTACTGTTAGTCGTGACGAGAGTACTGGTAGAACAAAAGCGGGGATAGTAGAGGAAGCTCCGGTGACCAAAATTGTTTCTGTTATTTTACAAAACGCAGTTGCTGGCAACGCCTCGGATATCCACATTGAACCAGAAGTTGATCGTCTGCACGTGCGCTTCCGGGTGGATGGAATTCTCCATACTAGTCTCGACCGTATTCCTAAAACAGTTCATGAAGCGATTGTGGCTCGTATTAAAATCTTGACCAATATGAAGCTGGATGAAAAACGTAAACCACAAGATGGACGTTTCTCGGCCAACATCGAGGGTCGGAGAATCGATTTTCGTGTTTCTACTTTTCCGACTTATTTTGGCGAAAAGGTAGTGTTGCGTATTCTCGATCCGAATAAAGGTTTGATGACCTTGGAAAGTATGGGGATGTCTCCTGATCAAATTTCCGCTGTGCGAGAAGCCCTCAAACGTCCCTATGGTATTGTCTTACTAACTGGTCCGACTGGTTCTGGTAAATCGACGACTCTTTATACAATGTTGTCGGAAGTTGATCGAGCTAAATACAACGTGGTGACGCTCGAAGACCCAATCGAATATGAAATCGATGGCGTTAGTCAATCACAGGTTCAGCCAGAGATTGACTATACTTTTGCCAACGGTTTGAGGAGTATTCTTCGCCAAGACCCGGATATTATCATGGTGGGGGAAATCCGAGATAGTGAAACCGCCAAATTGGCGATCCAGGCGGCTTTGACTGGCCACTTGGTCTTTTCTACCTTGCACACCAATACGGCCGCTGGTGTTGTCCCGCGCCTGATTGACATGGGTGTTGATCCTTATTTGATTCCACCGACTTTGGTCATGGCTATTGGTCAGCGTCTGGTGCCGACTCTATGCAGTGAAGCTAAAAAAGAGATGCCGATCGATGAAAGCATTAAAATGATGATCGATAAGGAGTTTGCTGACATGCCGGCCGAATATCGTGCCAAATTACCAGCGGTAGATAAAATGTATCATGCCGCTAGCACTGCTTCTTGCCCTAGTGGGACGAGGGGTCGAACGGGTGTTTTTGAGTTTTTGCTGATGGATCGGGATGTGGAGAAGGTCATTTTAACTAATCCGGTCGAATCAGAGATTTACAAGACCGCCAGAGCCAAGGGCTTCTTGACTCTCAAAGAAGATGCTATTATGAAAGCAACTCAGGGGCTAATTTCCTTTGAGGAGGTCAATAAGCTTTAATCAAAATAATAAAAAATATGTCTGCTGAAAAAAAATCTGTCTTAATTACGGACGACGACAAGTTTTTGTCGGATATGTATTCAATAAAATTTAGTGAGAATGGTTTTGAGGTCAAAGTCGCTTCTTCCGGAGCTGCTTGTATCGCTTTAGTGGAAGGTGGTTTTCATCCCGATATCTTTCTGTGCGATATTATTATGCAGGAAATGGATGGTTTTCAACTAATTGAAAACCTCAAGACAAAAAATTTGATTGGAGAGGGGATAGTAATTGTTTTATCTAACCTCGGTCAGCGCGAAGATGTGGAAAAAGGCTTATCAGTGGGAGCTGATGGCTATATTGTCAAAGCTAATGCTACTCCAACCGAAGTAGTTACTAAAGTTCAGGAAATAATAGCCAATAAAAAATCTAAAAAATAAACTTTTTATCTTATGTCAGATTACCAAAAGGAATTAGAGGAATTAGTATCTATTGTGTCTCAGGAGGGAGCTTCTGATTTGCATTTGTCGGTAGATGCCCATCCGACCATTCGCGTGTCTGGCGCTCTTATTCCAATTGTTAAAAAACCAAAACTAAACGCCGAAGACACTATTGGTTTAGTGATGGCTTGTTTGACCGAAGAAAATAAAAAAATCTTTTTAGCTAAAAAGGAAATCGATTTTTCTTATAGTCCCGATGCCAATATTCGTTTCCGTGGCAATGCTTACTATCAGAAGGGAACTGTGGGCATGGCTCTTCGCCTAGTGCCTCAGCAAATTAAGTCGGTTGAGGATTTGAATTTACCACCGAAGCTCAATGATTTTACTCAAAAGAAGCAAGGCTTTTTTCTAGTCGTCGGTCCAATGGGTCAGGGTAAATCTACCACTCTGGCGGCCATGATTGAAAAGATCAATAAAGAAAGAGCTGAACATATTTTAACCATTGAAGATCCGGTAGAATTTATTTTTAGAAATGCTTCCTCGATTGTTGATCAACGTGAAGTCCGCTTTGACACCGAAGATTTCAAGACCGCCTTACGCTCCATGTTTCGTCAGGACGTCAATGTGGCGATGGTGGGGGAAATGCGTGATCCCGAGACTATCAGTGCTGCCGTCACCGCGGCTGAGACTGGCCACTTGGTTTTCTCTACTCTGCACACCAACTCCGCCTCTCAGACGATCGATCGTATTATTGACTCTTTTCCAGCTAACCAACAAAAGCAAATCAGGGTCCAGTTAGCGGCTTCGTTGCTCGGTATTTTTTCGCAACGCTTAGTGCCGAGAGTGTCTGGGGGACAAATTCCAGCCTATGAGCTTTTGATCAACAACAGCGCCATCGAAAACTTGATTCGCGAAGGCCGAACGGCTGAAATCGATGTGGTGCTAGAAACCAGTGCCGAGGAGGGGATGATTACTCTCAATGCTTCACTGGCCGATTTGGTCCGTCGCGGGGAAATTTCGACCGACGACGCCTATCGGTATAGTTTGGATACTAGAAGTTTAGATCGCTTACTGTAAAAATATGATTTTTGTCTATAAAGCCGTAACTAAAACCGGAGTTGAACAAGATGGCACCATTGATGCTCCGAATCCGGATATCGCCATCACTTCCCTCCAGCATCGTGATCTGGTGGTTGTCTCCATCCGGCCAGCTGATGATAAAAAAGGTTTTTTGGGTGGTTTTTCTTTTTTCCGGCGAGTTAAGAACAATGAAGTTGTCATGCTGTCACGACAGATTGCCACCTTGTTTGAAGCCAAAGTCTCAGTCCTCTCAACCTTCCGTCTATTGGCTGAGGAATCTGAAAATCCTCTTTTGCAAGAAGCCCTAACTCAGATTACTGATGATATCAAGGCGGGAGCGCCGATTTCATCAGCGATGTCTCGTCACAAAAACATTTTTTCTGATTTCTTTGTCAGCATGGTCAAGTCTGGCGAGGAATCTGGTAAGATGTCCGAGGCTTTTAACTTTCTGGCTGATTACCTCGACCGCACCTACGCCATGTCCTCAAAGGCTAAGAATGCTTTGATTTATCCAGCCTTTGTCATTTCCTCTTTTGTGGTAGTCATGGTACTGATGGTGGTTTTCATTATTCCTAAATTGGGTGTCATTATCAAAGAAACTGGCCAGGAACTCCCGATTTACACTAAGATTGTCTTAGGAGTGAGCGATTTTGTTACTTCTTATGGTGCTTTTTTATTGTTATTGCTTGTTGGCCTGGGAATTTTTCTTTATCGCTATATTAAAACTGACGAGGGTAAACTCAACATGGATCGTTTCAAATTGTCGATTCCCTATGTTGGTGATCTCTATAAAAAACTTTTCTTGTCGCGTATTGCTGACAACCTGAACACCATGCTCACCTCTGGTATTTCCATGGTGCGAGCGCTCGAGATTTCGGCCGAAGTGGTAGACAATAGTGTCTACCGAGCGATTATGTTGCGTAGCGCCGAGGGAGTAAAAAGTGGTTCACCAGCTTCTGATATTTTTTCTTCCTATTCCGAAATTCCTAAAATTATGGTCCAGATGATGCGTGTCGGTGAAGAATCAGGCAAATTGGGCTTTGTCCTCGATACCATGTCTAAATTTTATCGCCGGGAGGTGGATAACCAGGTAGAAACTCTGGTGGGTCTGATCGAGCCTTTTATGATCGTTATCTTGGGCTTGGGTGTGGCCCTGCTCCTGACCGCTGTCCTAGTGCCAATCTACAACCTCGCTTCGGGCTTCTAGCGATATCCACATATTTTCTTTATTCCTGCCAGTATTGGCCTATAATGTATAGGAGTAATTAATAGTCGAAAACTGGCTGTCTAAACGGCCGCCTCCAACCTCTCCCGCCACCCCTCAAGGGAGCCCGAGGAGTGGCGGGAAAATTATCAGTTTAAATAAAGGCCGGCCCGTCACTTTTCAGTAAAAATATTTTTCTGAAAAAGGTAAGGTTGGTGAATTATAAATAATAATAGAAATATGTTAAACAAAATGAAAAGTGCTCGAGGTTTTACCCTGATCGAACTTTTGGTGGTTATTGCCATCATTGGTATTCTATCGGGTATTGTGTTGACGAGTTTGAATACAGCGAGAAACAAGGCGAAGGTGGCTGCCACCAAGGCTAGCGTTGCTTCTCTTAAGGCTGGTATTGCTATTTGTTGTGATGATACCGCGGCTACATTGTTGACTGGAGTTGGATCCCCTATGTGTACCAATGGAAGTAATTTGCCATCAGGGCCTCAATTGCAAGGGATTGTAACTGGCACTTCTTATACCGTCACTAATCAATGTAATACATCAAACCCAGGCTATACACTTACTTTGGCTGGTCACGCAGTCCCAGCTTGTAATGGTGCATGGACTATCGATATGACCTCTGTCGCTGCTCCTACCGGTTGTTAAGATTTCTTAATCTGTTTTTCCCCAAAAACCGCCCTTCTGGGCGGTTTTTGGTTGGTGAAAAATCCAAGACATATCCACTGGCCCAATGTGTTTTCTTGGCCATGGCGTGTTAAAATATGAGAGAAGTGTTGTTTTCTACTTTTTTAAAATAATAAAAAATAACTTTATCAATATGTTAAAAATATCAAAAAATAAAATCCTTTTGTTGGTCGGCAGTTTGGTGGTAATTGCTTTATTTATCCTTTCGCCATTGCCAAAGATCTTGGCTCAAACCGCCATGTCTGTCACAGGCTATTCCTGGAGCGATGGTATCGGTTGGATCGGTATGGGCTCAGATTCTGGAGGCAATGTCGCTGTTGATCCGACGACGGGTAATTTTTCCGGTTATGCTTGGTCAGATCATATTGGTTGGGTTAATATGGCTGGAGTCAAAGTGCCTGTTTCTGGCGGTAAACCTGTCGCCAATAGTGATGTCACTGGCAACGCTCAGGTCTGCTCAGTCTTGTCTGCTGGCTGTGCCGGTTCTCTTGTCGCTGATGACTTGCGCGGTGGATGGGATGGAGTTTTATCAATGTACAACGTCAAAGTTGGGAATGATGGTAAAACTTTGTCTGGTTATGCTTGGAGTGATCTCAACACTATGTATGTTGATTTGACGGGATTGGTGACAGAAGTAGCGCCAGTCACTACCTATTCTCTGTCTGTCACCAGAGTCGCCGGTGATACTACTGGTGTGGTTTCGGTTAGTCCTGTAGATATCAACAAAACAAACGTTTATCCTCAAACCCCTGTAACGACGGTGACTTTAACTGCCAAAAATTCTGCCGCTTCGCCTGTGCCGACTTGTTGGACTGTTGATGGAACACCAGTGGTTGTGGCGGCAGCGCCAGCCTCTTCTTATACCGTTACCATGAGTGATAGCCACGCGGTGGTGGTAGGCTGTGCTTCTGTTGCTCCTGTGGGTTGCGAAACCAATCCATCTTTGTGTGGTTGTTCTGGAACTGGCTGCGTTATTCCTACTTGTTTGGGTGGTAGTTGTTCTTGTGGTAGCCTTGCTAATTGTGATTGTACTGGGACCCCTCAGGCTGGTTATTCTTGTACCGAAGATACTGACACCTCAGATATTACCAATATCTCTATTGTGACTGGCAGTGTTTCTTTAAATACGCCCGGTATCCGTTTCTTCAAGGCTGATGCTTTGAGTTATGCCCGACCAAGTGATCCATTTACAGTGAAGATAGAAGGAGGTGGTCCGAACTATAGTATTGGTTTTGATTGGGCTCATGCTGTCAATCAATCTAGTGGTGGCTCAGCTTTTCCTCTGAGTTGTGTTAATAGTATAAGAGTAATTTCTGCTTCTGGTTCATGTAATGGATCCAATGTTGCTGGTGAAGTAGCGGCAATTGCAGGTGATGGCTCATACCGATTGTGCTTTATTGATAAATGTCTAAATACCGCTACTGGCCTCTCTAAATTAAATGGCGTTTGGACAGTTCTGTTGACTAATAATGGCACTGCCGTAGATGGTCTAACGACTAAACTTAATTTCAACGATACCCGCCACTACTAGAATCAGAATGGAAATCATTACTACATTTTTTGTTTTCTTGTTTGGATTGATTATTGGCAGTTTTCTGAATGTCTTGATTTTACGCTATAACACTGGTCGCTCTATCGGAGGCCGATCTGGCTGTTTTTCTTGTAGTAAAAAATTATCTTGGTATGAATTGATCCCCGTTGTTAGCTTTTTTGTCCAGAACGGAAGATGTCGGGGATGTAAAAGCAAAATATCTTGGCAATATCCTTTGGTTGAGATAATGACTGGCCTGATTTTTTCTTTGATTGCTTGGTGTTTTTGGGCTGTTCCTGGGTTGGTGGTTTTTTATTGGTTGCTGGCGACAGTGTCTATTTTTATCTTTGCTTATGATTGGCGACATCAAATCATTCCTGACTCAGCGACAGTGATTTTTATTTTTATGGCAGTGTTGCGTATTTTGTTTTTTGGTCCCGGTATCGTTGACTCCCTTTTAACTGGTCTCGGTTTCTTCTTGGTTTTTTGGGCTTTGTGGTATTTTTCGGGCGGTCGCTGGTTGGGTTTTGGCGATGCTAAGTTGGTCCTAGCCATTGGTTTATTGTTGGGTTGGCAGCAGGGGCTAGTGGCGATGTGCCTAGCTTTTTGGCTCGGGGCGATTGTTGGCCTAGTTTTGATTGCAGTTAGTCGAGGCCATAGATTGCTGAAAAGTTCCCATCACTATACAATAAAGAGTGAAATACCCTTTGCCCCATTTATCCTAATTGGAGCTTGGTTGGTTATCCTCTTAAAAATCAATGAAATTTTCTTCTTCTAAAAAATTTAAAAATAAAAAATTCACTACCGGGTTTACTCTGATTGAAATGGTGGTGGTGATTGGCATCTTTGTGATTGTCACTGGAATTATTCTGGCCAATTTACCCAGCTTTCGGCGAAGCAGTTCTCTGGATTTAGCAGCTCAGGAAGTGGCTATCCAAGTTCGTGGTGCTCAGGTTTATGCCATGAGCACGGTGGCTGGTCAGGCGGGGAGTACTGGCAATATTTTTTCTTATATTTTAAACATACCTGCCGTTGGCTCTAGTGCCAGCAAGGCGTTTAAACTGTGTTATTGTGGGGGCTCAGATTCAAATATTTGTGTAAATGCCTGCAATAGTGGTGCCAATAAGATAGAAAACTACCTCCTGACTGGTCAGCCGTATTTTTCTGCTTACAAAACCTATAATTCCGGTGTTTGGAGTATAGCAAGTACTCCAATCAATCTTATTTTTAAAAGACCAAATGGTGACCTGGAGAATTCTCCAGGGGCTCACTGCATTCTTTTGACTGATAGCACGGCTGACACTCGAGCCGTGGTAGTAAAAAAGGGTGGTCAAATTACTGTTAATAAAACATGTCCTACTCCTATTTAAAATCTAAAAACAATACCGCTAAAAAAGGCTTCACTTTGGTAGAAGTGATGGTTTCTGTTTCTATTTTTTTGATTGTAGCTTTTGTGGTGACTTCGGTTTTTATTACAGCACTGGGAGCTTACCGTAAATCTAAGCAGATTAGTTTGTTGGTGGACAATGTTAATTATGCTATGGAAAGAATGGTATTAAACCTGCGCGAAGGTACAGGCTATAATATTACTAATGGTGGCAGTGACATTGCCTTTATGTCATCGGAGGGCATTTCCATGGGTTACAAATTATCTGGTAGTAATAAAATACAGGAATGTAAAAATTCTGAATGTATCGATCTAACAGAACAGTCTATCGGTATTGAAAAACTATCTTTTGAACAAAGTGAATCTGACGCAGGTCTACCACCGGTCGTAAGAATCAATGCTCTGGGAAAAATAACCACCTCGACCTTTTCTACTAGTATTAATTTACAAACGACTGTGGCTCAGAGAAATACTAGTCAATAAATTGAAGTATAATTCTTAATAAACATGAGTTTCCAAATTTTATCAAAACGCAAAAAAACAAGACTGTCTTTAGTCTCAGGATTTACCATGATTGAGGCCTTTGTGGCTATTACGGTTTTGTTGATTGCGGTTTTAGGCCCTCTGACTTTACTAACTAGGGCGATAAATGATGGCAATTATGCTAAAAATCAAGTGACGTCATCATTTCTCCTCCAAGAAGGTTTGGACTTGGTGGTGGCTGAATCATCTCGTTTGTCAGCTAGTAGTCAATTTAGTTCGCTAGGTAGCGTTTGCGTCTATGTCTCACCTTGTCGCATCTTTTTAGCTAGTAAAAAAACGGTAACAATTGACAGTAGTAGTGATTTTTCTTTATATACCGATATTAATGGCGTCTACAGTCATGATACTTCTGGTAGTGCAACAAAAACCATCTTTACTCGTAAGGTTTGGTTTGAAGATGTTAATGATGGTGTAGTTGGTCGTTTTACATCACCAACTATCGCTAAGAAAGCTTTTGTCGAAACTTCTTGGACAACGAAAGGTTTGACGAGAACTCAGCAATCATCAGTTATTGTCTATAATAGTTATGAATAAATTTAAATTTTTATCAAAAGGATTCGTGTTGCTCTACTCCTTGTTGGTGGCGGGTATTGTTTTGGCTATTGGCTTATCCTTATCATCTATTATTAGTAAACAGATCACTCTTTCTTCTATTGGTAAGATGTCGCGAGTAGCTTACTATGCCGCTGATGCTGGACGAGATTGTGCTTTCTTTTGGATAAAAAATGGTTATCGTGGTGGTATTGATTATGCCAATCCCTCAGCTACTATTTATTGCCAAAATAATCCTTCTATATCTATAATGGCCGATAGTGAAGGTGCTGAAGGCCTTGTTGCTAAGGACCTCTTGTCTTTATATGATCCATCACTAGCTACTAATTTTCCATTAAATAATAAACATTTCTATTTTCAGCAAGAATTCGCTTACAATAGTCCGACTCAATATGCCTGCAATAAAGTTTCGGTTTTTGTTTTCCCCGATGAGAGCGCTTATCGTTTTGTTACTGTTTCTCGTGGTTTCAGTTCCGGGTGCGCAGAGGTGGTGGCCGGTCGGACAGTTGGTCGTTCGGTGGTAAACATTTCTAAAGTTAGTGGCTAAACCCTAGTCTTGGTCTTATTTAAAGGGGTGTTATAATACCTCCAAATGGACAAAAAGGAGGCGGAGAAAAGGATTAGGGTTTTACGCGAGGCGATTGATCATCATCGCCATCTTTATCATGTCCTCGACCAGCAGGAGATTTCTGATCAAGCTTATGACTCAATGGAGGAAGAGCTGCGTCAGCTGGAGGAACAGTGGCCTGAGCTTATTACAACTGATTCACCGACTCAGCGAGTCTCCGGCAAGGCCCTAGCTGGTTTCAAAAAAATTAAACACGAGATTGCTCAGTGGTCTTTTGCTGATGCTTTTACTAAAGAAGATATTTCTTTATTTGCTGGCCGAGTTCAAAAAATTCTTGGCCATCCAACTGACTATATTTGTGAATTAAAAATTGATGGCCTAAAAATGGTCTTGACCTATCGCGCTGGTCAGCTAGTGACAGCGGCCACTCGTGGTGATGGTAGTGTCGGCGAGGACGTGACAGCGAATGTCCGCACGATTGCTTCGGTGCCTCTCAAACTGACACGACCAGTCGATGTTATCGTCGAAGGGGAAGTATGGTTGGCTAAAAAAGAATTAGAACGGCTGAATAAAGAACGGCGTTCTGTGGGTGAACCAGAATTTGCCAATCCGCGTAATGTCGCCGCCGGAACTATTCGTCAGCTTGATCCGGCGGTAGTAGCTTCACGTCGTCTTGATATGTTTGTTTATGATTTGGCCCAGGCAAACTTTGAAATACCTAAAACTCAAAAAGAAGAGCTGAAATTGTTGCAGACTCTCGGTTTTAAAACTAATCCTCATTGGCAAGCCGTTGAGAATATCTCTGAGATTATTAGTTTTTGGCAGACTTGGGAAAAGAAAAAAGATAGTCAGGATTATTGGATTGATGGAGTGGTAATCAAGGTCAACAGTCTTATAGATCAAGATAAACTAGGTTTTACCGGTAAGGCTCCACGCTTTGCTATCGCTTTCAAATTCCCCGCTGAACAGGCGACGACTGTGGTTGAAGATATTGTTTTCCAAGTGGGACGAACGGGGGTGATTACGCCAGTGGCCAATCTCCGACCGGTGGTGGTAGCTGGGACGACGGTCTCACGCGCGACTTTGCACAATGAAGATGAAATTCGTCGTTTAGATGTGCGAGTGGGCGATACTGTTGTCATCCAAAAAGCTGGCGATATTATTCCCGACATTATTTCTGTTTTGACCGCTATGCGACCAAAAAATAGCCAGCCCTTTGTTTGGCCGACGATTTTGCCTGAGTGTGGTGGTGGGGTAGAACGGGTGCCAGGGCAGGCCGCGTGGCGCTGTATGGATCGCAATTCTTTCGCTCAACAAAAACGGCGGTTGTATTATTTTGCTGGTAAAAGTGCTTTTGATATTCCCGGTCTAGGGCCGAAAGTAATAGACTCGCTAGTGGAGAATAATCTTGTCGCTAGGGCTGACGATATTTTTCGCTTAAAGAAAGGAGATTTATTGGCTCTGCCGAGATTTGCCGAAAAATCAGCTGATAAATTGTTGGAGGCGATAGAGACCAGGAGAAAAATATCTTTACCGAGATTTATTACGGCCTTGTCGATCCCTAATGTGGGCGAAGAAACGGCCGTGGATTTGGCTGAGCATTTTGGTGATTTAGAAAAATTAAGGGCTAGTCGTCGGGAGGAACTGCAGGCGATTGAGGGGGTTGGCGGGGTGGTGGCTGATTCAATCTATCATTGGTTTAGGGAGACGGACAACAGATCCTTAACCGAACGATTACTCAGTCAGGTGCAAATAGAAAATACAATCATGGCTAAAAAGAGCGCTAAATTGGCTGGTCAAACTTTTGTCTTGACCGGCACTTTGCCGACCTTGTCGCGTGATCAGGCAAAAGACCTGATTCGTCAAAATGGCGGGGAAGTGTCCAGCTCGGTGTCTAAGCAGACCGATTTTGTTCTGGCTGGAGCAGAGGCTGGCTCGAAGCTTGATCAGGCCCGAAAATTAGAGCTAAAAATAATTTCCGAGGCGGAGTTCTTCAAAATTTTAGGACTTTAATTTCTTAATTTTTGTGCTAAGCTACTAACTATGATTACCGAACAGGATATAGATAAATTGGCTAATTTAGCCAGAATTGCTTTAACTCCCGAGGAAAAGCAAAAATTCCAAAAGGATCTAGAGTCTATTTTGGGCTATATTTCCGAGCTCAAAGATGCGCCACTCTCGACCGAAGAACCGGCGGCCGGGGATTATTATTTGACCAATGTTCTCCGGGCTGATGACCAGGCTTTCTCTGCTGGCGAACAGACAGACAAGATTTTAGCCGAAGCGCCCAAGGCTGATAAAAACTTTTTTGTCGTTAAACAAATCCTGAATAATGAGTAGTAGAAGCCGCAAGTATTAAAGTAGTAAAAATACCATTAGAAAAAAATGAAAGAAATTGATTTAAAAAATTTAACTATTGCTAAAGCTCACGAAGCTATCATGCGTGGTGATTTTTCGGCGCGGGATTTAACCCAGGCTTACTTAGATAAGATTGCTATTGATAATTCCAAACTTAATGCTTATTTAGAAGTCTTTGCTGATGCTCTCGATCAGGCTGACGAAGTGGATCGCCGAATTAAAAGCGGGGAACTCACGGGTCCTCTGGCCGGTATTTCGATCGCCATCAAAGATAATATTTTAATCGAAGGCCGAATCTGTTCCTCAGCTTCAAAAATGCTGGCCGATTACCACGCCACTTACGATGCTTCGACTATCAAAAAGCTTAAAAAAGAAGGGGTGATTTTTCTCGGTCGGACCAATATGGACGAATTTGCCATGGGTGGTTCAACGGAAAATTCAGCCTACGGACCGACTTGTAATCCTCATGATCCGACTCGGGTGTCTGGTGGTTCTTCTGGTGGCTCAGCGGCCGTGGTGGGGGGTGATCTGGCCCTCTGTGCCCTAGGCTCAGATACTGGTGGCTCTATCCGTCAGCCGTCATCTTTTTGTGGGGCGGTCGGTCTCAAACCAACTTATGGTGCTGTTTCCCGCTATGGCGTAATGGCCATGGCCTCATCCCTCGATCAGATTGGCCCGATTGCTAAAACCATTGATGATGCCGAATTACTTTTTAAAACTATCCGTGGAGCTGATGGTTATGATTCGACTTGTGTTGATGAACCGGTCCCCCCAGCCTTGCCGGCGAAGTTTAAAGTTGGTGTACCGTATGGTTTTCTCGGTGAAGGAGTGACAGCCGAGGTGCGACAAAATTTTGACCAGACAATCGAATTACTCAAATCGAAAGGTCATGAGATAGTTTCGATTGAAATGCCTAATCTCCACTATTCATTATCCTGCTACTATATTTTAATGTTTGCCGAATCATCGACTAACATGTCGCGCTTCGATGGTGTCCGCTATGGTCTCCATCAGGATGGTAAAGATATGATTGAGGATTATTTCCTGTCACGCGGAGCTGGCTTGGGTAAGGAGGTGAAGCGCCGGATTATGCTCGGGACCTACGTGCTCTCGGCTGGTTATTATGATGCTTATTATGGGAAAGCTAACGGTTTGCGTCGTTTGATTGCCACTGACTACAAAAAAGCTTTTGAGCAGGTGGATGTAGTGATTACCCCGACGGCTCCGTCTGTTTCTTTTCCGATTGGTAAAAACACCAACGACCCGCTTCAAATGTATCTCGAAGATATTTTTACGGTACCGGTAAACTTGGCTGGGGTACCAGCCATCTCGGTGCCGACTGGAAAGAACGACCAAGGTCTACCTTTTGGTTTGCAGATTACCGGTCCTCATTGGCGTGAAGATTTGATTTTTGCGGTTGGGCGAGAAGTAATGCACTAAAAACCAAAACCCCGAGTGATTAGCCTAAGCTAATCACTCGGGGTTTTTCCGTTAAAAAATATTTTGTGGTAAAATTAAACTTAACCCTATCTAAGTAAGATTTTAAATTTTTTGCTATAATATGTTCTATACCTATGTCCTTCAGTCTTCAAAGGATAAAAAGTTATATGTTGGTTTTACAAAAAATTTAAAATCTAGATTTGACC